>CXWL01077684.1_pt1 | contig 10543 bp, 9 predicted proteins | sample 590931 | NCBI WGS metagenome assembly CXWL01 (sample SAMEA3498368, study PRJEB10139) | groundwater metagenome | biome: water well; material: biofilm material | place: Germany | collected 2015-04-27
CGATTCCGGTTCGAGCGGCAAGGTACTCAAGGTGATGACTTACTGTCGCCATGGTTCATCGTCCTCAGTCGACTCGGGATTCTCCGAGTCGCCGTAGTCGAAATCGGTAGATTGAAATTTCTCCTCTTCCTTCCACTTCTTATAGTAACTACGGCGGTGGCGATATTTCAGGTATCCCCCCAGCACGACGAGCAACGCCAGGAATGTCCAGAAGTAGATTGTATCCATAAAGAGACTCGTCACATTAAAACGACTAACGAGCGTGTCGCGAAAGTCTTTTTCAAACTCCGTCGCCGTTGCGCCGGTCGCTGTTTCGAGCGCGCTGTCGAGCGACGCTCCGGCAGAGATCCGGTCGAGAAAGCGATTAACCCCGTCGACACCGTAAGCTTTGAACAGATAGCTGACCGCGAGATATGACTCCGCATACGCCACATGCGCTTTCCCTTCATCAAACCGATTCACCCGTTCGATCTCCGAAAGTGGAATCAACTGGTTAAAGACTGCTGCCTTGCTCATGGCCAGATTGTCCGACCAGCTCCATTCCATCGACACCGTCATCGCCAGCCCCTCGTCAAACCAGCGCGGCGCGCTGTAGAATCCGGTTCGTTTGGCCAAAACCAGGTGCGAGTATTCGTGCGCCAACAGTTCGGAGAGCGGACGGCTCAGGTTGAATCGATCCGGTGACTTCACCGCGATCAGGTGCATCGACGGCACCGCCGCAGCCGCTCCCCAGTCGGGGAAGGTCCCGCCGAGCAACTTGAGAAAATGATCATGATCGCCGGTGAGATGGATGTCAGGACGGTAGTCGAGGCTGGCGTTGAGAAGGGCAACTAACTGGGTGCGCGCCCTACCGAGAGCGGTGTCCGCTTCTGCGATATAGCGTTCGTTATCGAAATACAGCGTGTAATGCGATCGGCGAACCGGTTCCCGCGGCGGTGTGTTCGACACACTGGTGACAAACGAGACAATCAGAACTGAGGCGAGAGCAAGCACAGAGAGCGACTTCATGTTCGCAAGATAGCCGATTCTTCTCGCATCGCAAACATCACAAGCGGTCCCTATGATCTTTCGTGCGACCCTTGACCTCCAGCCCCTCTCCCGCTTGCGGCGGGNNCTCGAAGGTTGACTTTCCACCCCGATCCTCGTACTTTGCCCCCTGACGACAGTCACAAATTACAGGAGATGTCAGTGAGCATATTTGAATACGCAATGAAGATGGAGCAGGATGGTCGCTCGTTCTATCTCGAACATGCCGCCAAGGCTCCCGCACCAGAACTCAAGAGAATCCTGCTGGAACTTGCCGACGACGAGCAGAAGCATTTCAACCTGTTCAAGGCGCTTCACGACGGCGCTTCGGCTGAATACAAAGAGACCGAGAAAACGACCATTCTGGCAACCGTCAAGAATGTCTTCGAGACCATGAAATCAGGCGACAAGCCGTACCAGTTCTCCCCCGACGCGCGCGTGATCTGGGAAGAAGCGCGCGAGATCGAAAAGAAAGCGGAACGCTTCTATCGCGCCAAGGCCGTGGAAGTAACCTCGGCCAACGAGCGAAATATCCTGACGCGCATCGCCGACGAAGAGCATCGCCATTGGGTGACGATGGAGCAGGTGATTCAGTTTCTGGATCGTCCGAAGCGCTGGCTTGACGACGCCGAGTGGTCGAATCTCGAAGAGATCTGAGCCAGGACCGCGCCTTTGAGCGCTAAAGACCGACCATCTCTTTGAGACGCGCCAGTTCTTTGTCGCTCAGGAAACGCCATTCTCCCATCTTGAGATTCTTGGCGGTGATTCCGGCGAACTCGATCCGGGTCAGGAGCTCGACCGGATGCCGGACACTCTTGCAGAGCTGCTTTACTTCGCGCTTGCGCCCCTCCGTAAGCGTCAGGCGAATGCGCGTTGAGTTTCGAACAAATCCGAGAATGTCGACACTCGCCTTGCCGATGACCCCGTCTTCGAGCTTTATTCCCTTCCCGATCTGCAGAGCGTCTTCCGCTTTGAACTGCCCTTCGACCAGCGCTTCGTAAATCTTGGGTATTTGATACTTTGGGTGCGCCAGCCGATACGCCAGGTCCCCGTCGTTCGTGCAGAGCAGAACCCCCTCGGTGTCAAAGTCAAGCCGCCCCACCGGATAGACATGCTGCGGAACCTTCTTCAGATAGTGGCGAATCGTCTTTCTTTGGAAAGGATCACGAAGCGTGGTCATCACTGCGCGCGGCTTGTTGAGAACAACATAGACTTTCTCGGTGACCGGCCGCACGTCGACGCCGTCGACCGCAACCGTATCGCTCTCTTCATTGATGATCGCCCCCACCTGTTCGAGACGAACCCCATTGATCCTGACCCGCCCCAGCGCGATGAGCGCCTCCGCGCCACGCCGGGAGGTCACCCCGCACAGCGATAGATATTTGTTGATACGGATCAACGGACTCTCACCTGTCCTTGGCGCGAGGGCGCCGATCAACGATCGTTATTCGGCCGACGGAATTTCGGTCGTGATATTGACGACCAGAAACTCTTCGGAGACCGCGTCCATTGTGGAAACAGCCGCCGCGCTGCTTTCCTCTTCCGAAGCGGCGACAGTCAGAACAGAGCCGGTCTCTTCCATGAGGCGCACCCGTTCCGGATCGTAAGTGCCGTCGGCAATGTTCAGCTTCACGTCGTCGGTGGTCGTTTCGGTCGATGGAAGCGGCAGCTCGGTCTGGGAGCGCGGATACGCCGCGGCGATCAGCTCCTCGATCTCCGACATCTTCGGCAGAGCATCAATGCCGGCCAGTCCGAAGAATTTCAGGAATTCATCGGTGGTTCCATATTGAAGCGGTTTTCCCACCGTACTCGCCCGGCCGGTGATCGTGATCATGCTCTTTTCCAGCAGGTTCTGCAGCACGCCGTCGGCGGCCACACCCCGAATGTGCTCGATCTCGTTCTTGGTGACCGGTTGCTTGTAGGCAACGATCGCGATCGTTTCGAGCGCGGCGCGGGTGAGCCTCAGCTTGCGTCGGCGGGTAAACAGCTCCTCGACATAACCAATATNNGAGCCGCTCTCCATGTAACGGTTGTTCAGATCGCCGACCGCGTGCGCGACACGTGCCAGCGTCACCTCGGTCAGCACCTGCGTGATGCGCCTGGCGGCAAGCGGTTCCGGTGACGCGAGAATCATCGCCTCCACCACTGAGTTGATATAGCCGGTTTCCATAATCTATTGTTCCACAGGTTCGGTTTGTTCAGGGTAAAGAGCGTGATTGACCACGTCGCTCGGCAGCTGCGTCGCATGGAAGAATTCCCCGCGATAGACGCGCAGCTCGGAGAATGGCATGGCCTGCATGATTCTGATGCGACGCGTCCGCGCCAGTTCGAGGATCGCAATGAAAGTGACGACGGCAATGATCCGGCGTGGCAGATCGGCAAACAGCTCGACAAACGTCGCCGATTCGTCCGCCTGAAGATGCGTCATGATCGCCGCAATGCGATCTTCAATTGAGATCTCCTCGGGGACCACCTCGTGGACCAGCTCCTCGCGGGACACCGCCATGACTTCGCGGAACGCCGTCAGCAGATCAAACAAAGTCGTCGCCGGACTGACATCCACGCGGCCATCGATCTTGCCCACCGGCGACGGTGGGATGTAGTTCTGCTCTTCGAGCAGGGCTTTCTCGCGCAGCATCTCGCCGGTCTCCTTGTATTTCTTGTACTCGACGAGGGCCAGGATAAGCTCATCGCGCGGATCCTCTTCATCAGGCTCAGATTCGTCGCGAGGAAGCAGAAGTCGGGTCTTGATACGAATCAGGCTCGCCGCCATCAGCACGAATTCCCCCGCCACTTCCAGATTGAGCGTCTGCATCAGGTTGATATACCGCAGGTATTGCGAGGTGATCCGGGCAATCGGGATATCGCAAATGTCGACCTCTTCCTTGCGGATCAAGTACAACAACAGATCGAGTGGACCTGAGAATACTTCGAGGTCGACTTTGTAATCAGTGGTGATGTTCTCGGTTGCGGTTTCCATTATTTCGACTTCCGATAGTTGATTTTCATCTTGTCGCGCACCTTTTCCATAACCGATTGCGCGCGGGTCCGAGCGCGTGTCCCGCCCGTCGCGAGAACATCCCAGACATGATCAGGATGTTCGGCAAGCTCGATGCGTTTCTGGCGAATCGGCGCCAGCGCCGCGTTCAGATTGTTCGCGAGCTTTACTTTGCAATCGACACAACCGAGTTCTCCGGTCCGACACGGGGGTGCGATCTCCATCTCGGCCAATGGGGTGTAGATGCGATGAAGAAGATAGATCGGACATTGATCCGGATTCCCCGGATCCCCCTTGCGGAGCTTTTTCGGGTCGGTATAGAACGTCTTGAGTCGCTTCTCGGTCTCTTTTTCCGACGATTCCAGCGGCAGGTGGTTGTCGTACGACTTCGACATCTTGCGGTTGTCCGATCCGATGATGGTCGGAAAGGTCGTGAAGAGCGCTTCCGGTTCGACAAAGGTCTTGCCGTAGATACTGTTGAACCGCTTGGCCAGGTCGTTGGCGAGCCAGATGTGTTTTTCCTGGTCCTTCCCGACCGGCACTTTGTGCGCATTGTACAAACAGATATCCGCCGCCTGCAAGACGGGGTACCCAAGAAAGCCGTACGAGTCGAGCTTCTCTTTCTTTTCCAGGTAGGTCGGCAGCCGTGACAGAGTCGGCACCGTAATAAGCATCGAGAAGATCAGATGCAGTTCTGCATGCTCCTTCACCTCCGACTGGATAAACACGGCGCACTTCTCCGGATCGATTCCCGCCGCGAGAAAGTCTATCGCCATCTGGAAAATTTTATCCTTCAGGCCCTTCGTGTCTTCGTACTCCGCCGTCAGCGAATGCCAGTCGACGATGCACAGATACATCCAGTACTGATCCTGCAGACGCACCCAATTTCGAAGCGCCCCTTCCAGATTGCCAATATGCAACGCGCCGGTCGGCTGCATTCCGGAAAGGATGGTTTCCTTCTTCGATGCCGGCGCCGACGCCGTTTCCGCTGCGGGTTTTGTCAATACTGCTTCAGTCATGTCTGTTTTACCAATGTGACCGGCGATATTACCGAGATCACCCCGTCAAATCAACTAAAATCGAGCGGCAGCTGTTGACGACCAGACTGAGGACCGTTAGCTTAACGACATGAGCTACAGAGTCAGGATTATGATTCTTGCAAGTCTCCTTGCCTTGACGTCCGGCTGCGGTAAACGTCAGGAGATGAGATCGATCGAAGCCGAAGAAACGGCGGCTGGAATCTGGCAGACTAGCTGGGTCGATCCGCAGATTGTGCTGGGCGATTCCCTGTTCACCCTCATCCGCGCGGAGCGAATTGATTCGTTCGTTGTCGCCAAACTCGACCCACACACTATCTCGACCCGCTCCGTCGAATTCCATGTCGCGCAGAGTGGTTGCCCCGTCTCGGTGAATCTTCTCGATCGGCGCGGACAGCTCGTGCGGCCGGTTCTTCTTAAGAGCCTTCGCGCCGGATATTACAAGCTCTCACTCGACTTCAGTCGAATCCCCCCGGAAGCAATTAGAGCTGGCCACTACCAACTGAAGGCCGACGTGTGCGGAGAGGTTCGAACCGCAGACGTGCAGCGCGATTAGGCAACACTCCCCGTCTCTCCTTTCTCTTGCAAGATCAAGCTTCTTTTCATACCTTTCGACATCCTCCCCTCCGGTCGGATATGCTAAGATGAAGAGAACGCTGCATCAAGAGACTCCCGACAAACTTCTCCATCGATCTGCGTCGATGATGATCATCTGCGTGTTACTGTTGATTTTGTTCAATCCGGTCTTGAGCTTCTGTTCGGAGCAGGCATCAGCGCAGTTCATGTGGTCCGGTGCGATCACCACGAACTCAGCCAATGTCCGCGCCAAAACCCCGCAGGAAGGGGCGATTGTACGGCTCGCAGTGAGCGAGCAGCCAGATCTGTCCGGCGCGTTGTTCTCCCAGCCGGACACGGCGCTCACGGCCGTCAACAACATGGTGGTCTCCCTGAGCGCGACCGGTCTGATCGCCGATCGCCAGTACTACTACGCCATAGAGATCAACTCCGTGCTCGATCTGTCGCTGATCGGAAAATTCCGGACCTTCCCCGTCGTCGCCGATTCCTTTACCATCGCGCTTGGTTCCTGCGCGGTGACCGGATCGAGTCACCCGGTCTTTGAAACAATCCGAACACTGCAACCGCTCTTTTTCATGCATATGGGGGATTTCCACTATCAGAATATTAGCGTCAACGATCGCGCCCTCTTTCGTCAGGCCTACGAAACCGTCCTCGCCTCCCCGACCCAGTCTCGCTCGTATCGCGAGGTCCCGATCGATTACATCTGGGATGACCACGACTTCGGCCCGAACAATTCCGATTCAACGGCTCCCGGGCGTTTGGCCTCACGATTGACCTATCAGGAGTATGTCCCCCACTACCCATTGCCGGCCGGCGTCGGCGATGTTCCCCCTTACCATGCTTTCTCCGTCGGGCGGGTCCGTTTCATTGTGACCGATTGTCGCTCCGCCCGAAGTCCGTATAGCGCGCCCGACAACGCCGCCAAAACGATGCTTGGGGCCACCCAGAAGGCGTGGTTCAAGCAGGAGCTTGTCGCCGCACAAGCCTCGAGCGCCCTTATTGTGTGGGTAAACAGCCTTCCCTGGATCGGCGTGACCGGCGATGATGGCTGGTACCTGTACACGACCGAGCGACGAGAACTCGCGGATTTCATCAAAGCGAACGGCATCCTGAATCTCTGTGTCGTTTCCGGCGACGCCCATATGCTCGCGATCGATAACGGCGCCAACAGCGACTATGCGCTCGGCGGCGGAGCCTGCTTTCCGTTGATGCAGGCGGCCGCTTTGGATCGTTCCCCAAGCCTGAAGGGAGGGCCGTACAGCGAAGGGGCGTTCCCTGGCACAGGACAGTTCGGTCTCATGACCGTGGTCGACCGCTCGGGCGTGATAAACGTGAACTGGAGTGGACGGAATTACCTCAATCAGGAGATTGTCCACTATTCATTTGTTCCCGGCGACTGTCATCTCTGTTGTCACGGAACCACCGGCAACATCGACGGTTCTTCCGGCGACATTGTCGATTCATCTGATATCTTTACCACCGTGGATTATCTAACGCTGAGCGCGCCCGTTTCGACGTGCATGCAGGAGAACGACGTCAACATCGACGGCATCCTCGATATCGGCGACCTGATGGCGTTGGTGGATTATCTGATCGGAATAGCGTCCCTTCCTCCCTGTCCATAAGAAAGCATCAAGAGATACAGCCTACGCCCTCCCCCCTTCTCCTCGCCGGGCAAAAAAACTCGCGGAGGAAAGTTGCTACAAACCCCTTCTCCCCGTTGGGGAGAAGGTGCCCGAAGGGCGGTTGAGGGGGTTGCTTCAGCACACCTTCATAGTGGCGTTCAAAGAGCCTCAACCCGATTCCGCTTTGAATACTTGCGACGAAGCCGTATACTGCCTGGGTACAAACCGGACGGGGGAGCGTGGAGTAATGAGCTTGAAAATCAAAAACGGTCGATTGGCAGTGTTCGTGATTCTCGTCTCTCTGGCCTCAGTAGTCGGAGTGCAGGGAGCCGAGCAGTATTGGCAGGTGATGTTCTCCTACGGGCCAAACGGCTTGACCGCTGTTGAAGCGGATGTCATGCCCCCTTTGATCAAAGGAGTCAAGACCCCGGGGCTGGCCGGAGCGCCGCTGCGGATCGACTGCCGCGTCGACTGGCTCAACTCCGCCGGTGTCACGCTTCGAACCACCACGACCGAAATGCCGATCGGGTGTCTGTCGGCTCCAACCGAGGGCTCAGCCTGTCAGGTTCTGATCCCGGAGGCTGGCTCATTCGTAGTGCGGCTCGCCGGTCCCGGCGGGAGTTCGGCGCCGACCACGCTTCGTCTGACCCAGAACGCCCAAACACAGCGCTTTGGAGGCGGATGGCAGATTCCACCCGCCTTTGACTTCACGACCCGCGACCTTCCCATTCAGCACGTCAATCTCTCATCGCCAACCCAGCAAGGACCGATTCTGTCGACCAAAATCCGGAGTACCGGACCAGACAACAACCGACTGGTGATCGTCATCCTCGGCGATGGGTACACACCTGCGAATCTATCGGCGGGTTCCTTCACCGCTCACGCCGAGACCGCCCTGAGCGCCTTCATGGGAAAGTCCCCATGGGATCTGATGTTCAAGGGAACGAATGTCTACCGGATTGATGTCGAAAGCAATGAGCAGGGATCAGACAACGATCCTCTCGGGACCTTCCGTGACACCTATTTCAATTCGACTTACTATAACGGCGGAATTGCCCGGGCGCTGGTGATCGATAATACCGGCTACGACCGCGCTGTGGCGGCGGCCAACGCTCTCGTCGGTGTCGGGATGTGGGACGAACTCATCATGTTGGTCAATTCCACTACCTATGGCGGAACCGGTGGCAGCATCTCGGTATCGTCCGTACATCCGGCCGGTCCGGAAATCGTCCTGCATGAGTTGGGACACACGTTCGCGCAGCTGGCCGACGAATACACCGACGCCTATCCCGGCTATCCTGCCGGTGACGGAGAAGCCAACGTCGACTATGACTTCGCCGGACCGGGCCTGAAGTGGCTGATCTGGGTGCAAGCGGGCACCCCGCTGCCGACACCGGTCTCCCCTGCCTACTACAACGTGGTCGGCGCGTTTCAGGGAGCGCGGTATCTGACCTCAGGAATCTATCGACCTTCCTACAATTGCCTGATGCGGTCGCTCGGCGTAGCTCTCGACCCGGTTTGCAAAGAGGCGCACCTCGGGGTTTACTCCGGTTATGTCAAACTCACCGATTCCGTCCTCCCCGGCACCGGAACGACCGCCATGATTCCCCTGACTGGAAAGACATTCAAAGCCGCCCCGATCCCAATCGGAGCGATGCACTACGAGTGGGCGCTCAACGGCGTGCCATTTGCCTCAGCCGTCGATTCACAATTCACTCTGACAACGGAAGATCTCTATCAGGCCGGCGTGCTTTCCACCGCCACCCTCCAACTCACGGTTTCCTATCCGACCCCGCTCATGAAATTGAATGTTCCGACTCAGGTTCTTACCTGGATCGTTGGCGCAGACTGCAACGGCAACGGAGTACGCGATCCGCTCGATCTGTCAAATCATACGTCGCTGGACGCCAACTTCAATAGCATCCCCGATGAGTGCGACGCTCTCATCTGCTGCACCGGCAAGACCGGCAATGTCGACGGCGATGCCGGCGATGTCGTGGACATCTCCGACGTTACGAGCACGGTCGATTATCTGAGCGGCGGATATCCGATCTCGAACTGTTTCTCCGAGAACGACGTCGACAAAAGCGGAGCGATCGATATCTCCGATCTCATGGCGCTTATCGATTTCCTGACCAGCGGCCTCCCCTTGCCGCTCTGCCCGTAGTCGCAGCGACTCGCAAATCCTCTTCAGGGATATTACCCCCTTGAGTCTTTCATCGCTCATGCTTTCCTGCCTATGACGGTTGTCTGATAATTGCGCAACGGAAACCCTGAATCAGTGGGGGAATCGGCCGATATATGGGAGGACGCCGATCTTCTTGAGTCTATGGAAAAAATCATCGGCGCACATGGATCGTAAGGAGCTGAGATGCCTACAATTCTGGTTGTCGACGATAAAGATGCCATGCGCAACATGCTGACCGACACCCTCACCGAGGAGGGACATCGGGTCGATGCCGCCGAGGACGGTAAGAAGGCACTCGATCTGATCAATAACAAATCCTACGATCTCGTACTCACCGACCTGAAGATGCCCGACATCGACGGTCTGGCCGTGCTGAGTAAAGTCAAAGAGCTGGACTCAGAAACATCCGTGATTGTCATGACCGCGTTCGGAACGATAGAAGACGCCGTGAGCGCGATGAAAAAGGGAGCCTACGATTTTCTCACCAAGCCCTTTGACACCGAGCATCTGTGCGTACTGGTTAATCGCGCCCTGGAGAATCGCCGTCTCGTCGCTGAGAACACACTGCTTCGCGAGGAGCTTCTCAACAGCCACGGCCTGACTGATATCATCGGTAAGAACGAAAAGATGATCGAACTCGGCGCTCTCGTGCAAAAAGTCGCAAAGAGCGACGCCTCTGTACTTCTGCATGGTGAGTCGGGCACCGGCAAGGAACTCTTTGCCAAGGCGATTCACTCGATCTCGGAACGCAAGAACGGTCCCTACATCGCCATCAACTGCGCCGCCATACCGCACGAACTTCTCGAAAACGAACTCTTCGGTTCCGAAAAGGGCGCCTTCACGGGCGCGAACGTGCGCAAGATGGGAAAATTCGAAATCGCCAATGGCGGCACGGTCTTTCTCGACGAAATCGGCGACATGGACATTCAACTGCAGGCCAAACTGCTGCGCGTGCTTCAGGAAAAAAACTTCGAGCGGCTGGGCGGAACCAAGACCGTCGATGTCGACGTGCGTGTGGTGGCCGCGTCGAATATGGATTTGAGCGAGCTGATCGTCGCCAAGAAATTCCGCGAGGATCTCTATTATCGGC
>CXWL01000531.1_pt2 | contig 10542 bp, 9 predicted proteins | sample 590931 | NCBI WGS metagenome assembly CXWL01 (sample SAMEA3498368, study PRJEB10139) | groundwater metagenome | biome: water well; material: biofilm material | place: Germany | collected 2015-04-27
TGTCAACGTGCATCCCACGAAGAAGGAAGTCCGTTTCGCTGACACAGAATCGCTCCATCAGTTAGTGCGCCAGTCCGTCCGTCATGCACTCGGCGGTTCCGAACGGACGGCCCCGGTGGGTTTCGCGCCAACAGGGCGGTCGGAGAAGGCACCGGAGTTCGTTTCCACGGTCGGGCGAGAGGCTCCCTCCCTTCAGGGTTCTCATCAGGCCGCACCGATATCAGGCTCTGCGCAGGATTCCAGAATTCCTTCGAATGACACGGTCCCCCGATCCGGCAGCATGGAGGGAAGTCAGTTGGCCTTCGCCCATGAGGCAGTTGCCGACTATCAGCGGACAGAGAAACCCNNTGGACAAATTCGTCGGACCTATCTCGTGGCGCAGGTGGGTGAAGAACTCCAAGTGATCGATCAACATACGGCGCATGAGCGTGTCCTCTTCCAACGGCTGTGGCGGGGCTGGCAAAGCCGGAACATCCCGTCGCAGCCGCTCTTGATTCCGGAGCTGATCGAGCTGTCAGTCACCCAGAGCACGTTGTTACTGAAGCGTGGTGATGACCTGGAGAAGCTCGGCTTCTTGATTGAGCCGTTTGGTGCCACGGCTGTGGCGATTCGCGGCGTGCCGGTTGGCCTTGGCAAGGTGGATACGTCGGCGTTGGTGCAGGATCTGCTTGACGATGTGACCGAATGGGACAAGGTTCCGTCGCTGGACTTGCGGGTACAGCCCGTGCTGGCGTCTCTTGCCTGCCATGGGGCGGTGCGAGCCGGACGAACCATGGCGCTTCCTGAAATTCAACAGCTGATTCAGGATTGGGTGGAGGAGGGCTTGATCACGACGTGCCCGCATGGGCGCCGCACCGCGTTTCGCCTTTCGACCGATGAACTCGCCAAGCTGTTCGGCCGGGTCGGATGGACATGATGGCTATTCCGGCTCGGGCGATACATCGTCTGTCTGACAGACAGGTCCGCTGTAAGCCTGTGGTTGTGATTCTTGGACCGACTGCTGTCGGGAAGAGCCGTGTTGCAGTCGAGGTCGCGAAGGCGTTCGAGACCGAGGTGCTCACGGCAGATTCCCGGCAAGTCTATTGCGGGATGGATATCGGGACGGACAAGCCCGCCCAGGAGGAGCGCCAGGCGGTTCCTCACCGGCTGATCGACCTCGTCAATCCCGATGAACCGTTTAATGCAGGATTGTATCGCGGTCAGGCGGTCGACGAGATCGATCGTCTCTATCGGGATCACCGCCTTCCCCTGGTGGTGGGTGGCACAGGGCTCTACGTGCGGACCCTTCTCAAGGGCTTGTGCGATGCTCCACCGGCCGATCCAATGCTGCGGGCCGCCTTGAGGCAGGAGGCGAAGGAGCAGGGGCTCGATCGCCTCTACGCGCGACTCATAGCTGTTGATCCTGTGGCTGCGGCTCGGCTGCATCCACGCGATGAATCGAAAGTCATCCGCGCGCTGGAGGTGTTCCAACTGTCCGGACGGCGCATGTCGGAGTTTCAGCAGGAACATGCGTTTGCCGAGCGGCCATTTTGCTCGTTGATCATCGGCCTGAATCGTGACCGCGACGCGTTGTATCGGCGCATCGAGGAGCGAATCGATTGGCAACTGGCTCATGGTTTGATAGAAGAGACGGCACACCTTCTCACTCTGGGGTATCAGCGTGACAGCTCGGCCATGAAGGGCTTGGGGTATCGGCAGGTGGCCGAGCACTTGGCCGGCGAGTACGATGCGGCGGAGATGGTGCGTCGCTTTAAACGGGACACGAGACATTTTTCCAAGCGACAAATGACCTGGTTTCGAAAGGAGCCGGGAGTGCAGTGGTTGACGATTGAGCATTCGGACTCTGTCGCGCACACGGCTGAGTTGGTGATTGGGCAGGTCGAACGATTTCTTCTGACACTTGAGGGCCAGGCATGAGACGACAGGGACCGGGCACGCGCGCAGACATCGGGATCATTGGCGGGAGCGGGCTTTACGATATCGAAGGGCTTCGGAAGGTGAAGGAGCTCGCAGTCAAAACCCCATTCGGCGCTCCCTCCGACAAGGTGATCCTCGGCGAGCTGGATGGCATTCGTATTGCGTTTCTCTCACGGCATGGACGCGGCCATCGGCTCAATCCGTCGGAAATCAACTACCGCGCGAATATCTATGCCCTGAAGTCGCTCGGGGTGAGTCGGGTGATTTCTGTGAGTGCCGTTGGGAGTATGAAAGAGTCGATCAAGCCGGGAGACGTGGTGTTGCCCGATCAATTCATCGATCTCACCAAGCGGCGGGTATCGACCTTCTTCGAGGGAGGGATTGTCGCGCATGTGGCGTTTGGCGACCCGGTTTGTGCCTCTCTTGGTGCGGCATTGCTGGAGGCGACCCGTGCGGTTGGCGCCACGGTGCATCAGGGAGGTGTCTATCTCTGCATCGAAGGGCCGCAATTCTCGACGAAAGGGGAGTCCCGGCTGTATCGTCAGTGGGGTGCGAGCGTCATCGGCATGACGAATCTTCCTGAGGCCAAGCTGGCACGCGAGGCAGAGCTCTGTTATGCCACGGTGGCCTTGGCGACCGATTACGATTGTTGGCATGAGACGGAAGAGGCCGTCACCGTCGAAGGCATCCTGGCGACGCTCCGCCAGAATGTCATGCTGGCCAAGCAACTGTTGCGGACGGTGATGCCTGCGGTGGCCGCCGTCACATCGTGCAGCTGTCAGCGCGCCTTGCAGGATGCCATTATTACGGCGCCAGATCGGATGCCATCTTCGCTCAGACGGAAGCTGGCTCTGTTGATCGATCGGGCTGTTCCAGTAAAGAAAGGAACTCGGTGAACTATGGGAAAGTTGCTTGTGGTCGGATCGGTCGCGCTTGATACGGTAAAGACACCCTTCGGAGAAGTCAGTGAGGTTTTGGGGGGGTCGGCCACCTATTTTTCGACTGCAGCCAGTTACTTTACCAGCGTGGATCTTATCGCTGTTGTGGGGGAAGACTTTCCTCCACAGCATCTGGCGTTCCTCAAAAGCCGTGGTATCGATGTGACGGGGTTGGAGCGGCGGCCAGGAGAGACCTTTCGCTGGAAGGGGGAATATACACATCAGCTCAACGAAGCGCATACGCTCGATACGAAGCTCAATGTCTTCGAAACGTTTCGTCCTAAGATCCCTGAGGCCTACCGATCCCCGGATCTTTTATTCTTGGGCAANNGCATCTCATCATCAAGCGTGGGGAATATGGGGTCTTGATGTTCAATCAGAAGCAGGTGTTTGGGGCTCCGGCCTTTCCGCTTGAAGATGTGCGCGATCCAACCGGTGCCGGGGATACCTTTGCCGGCGGCTTTTTGGGCTACCTGACGGCTACGGGCAATCGTTCGGTCGAGGCGTTCAAACAGGCCATTATCTTCGGGAGCGTGATGGCGTCATTTACCGTAGAAGCCTTTAGTCTTGACCGTTTGCGAATCCTGGACTACAAAGAGGTGCAAGACCGTTTTCGAGCCTTTAAGCAGTTGACCCATTTCGAGGACATTTCGTGACGAATATGGCTTACGTCGTTCCCATTGCTCGAGTACGGATATGTTCGCTGGTCGCCTTGGGTCTGGCGATCGGGTGGCTGCCAGGCTGTGCAATTTCTGAAGAGTCGATGCAGAAATCAAAAGGCTATTACCAGGAAGGTATCGCGAGCCTGGAATACGATCAGCAGAAGGCCTATGTATCGTTTCAGAAGGCGTTGAAGCTGGACCCTGGTAACAAGGAAGCGCGATATGGGCTCGGCCATATTTTGGCGGTGCAGGGGAAATTGCCTCAAGCGGAAGAAGAGCTCAGGGCTGCGACAGCGCTCGATGAGAATTACTCAGAGGCCTACACCTATCTCGGTCAGGTCCTGCAGAAGCAGGGGCGATGGAAGGACGCGATTGCATCGTTTCATCAGGCATTAGCCAATCCCGTCTATACGACCCCGGATCTGGCCCGATTCCATCTCGGTCGGTCGCTGGCTCACGAGGGCGACTATCAAGGCGCGATGGAAGCGTTCGAAGATGCTTTAGTGGTCAGTCCGCCGAATGTTCCCCCCGCCTTGTTAAATTTGGAGCTGGGACGGGCCTATCACAAACTTGGATTCGAGCAGCGTTCGAAGGACACGCTGATCAAGGTGACGACGCTCGATAAGGGCGGCGAGTATGCCGCAGCCGCGAAAGAACTGCTGACACGGCTCAAGCCGTAGAGAGATACCTATGGAATCGATCGGCGAATTTTTCAAACAGGTGCGAGAGACCAAGGGGCTCACAATCGACGAGGTCGCGGCCAAAACGCGAATTCGAACCGATTTTGTGAAGGCGTTGGAAGATGGGAATTTTGCCAAGCTGCCCGATCAGGTGTTTGCGCGAGGCTTTGTCCGGTCCTATGCCAGATCTCTCGGCCTCGATGAAGAGGATGCGATCCACCGATTTGTGCAATCGGCTGGCGCTTTTTACGACAAGCAAATCGAACGAGAGCGGTTGAAAGTCCGGCAGGCGGAAGAGGAGCGGAAGCGGCAATCGAATCGAAAGGCCGTCGCGGTTGCCATCGGCATCGCGATTTTCACGCTCATTTTTCTCTTGAGCCGTGAGCAGTCGTCGCTTCTGGTGCGTCGTTCGAGCTCAGATCTTCCGGCTTCTTCCTCCAAGCGGACGATTCAACCGGCTCAGGAAACTCAGGCCCTGCCACCGCCAAGCCCGCAGGCAGAAGCGGTTTCTCCATCAGCCTCTAAGGCTAAATCGGGGGAGTCCCCTCTCGTGCCAGCCAAGACAGGCACGGGAAGTACTGTTGGGCCAGTGGCTGGAGCCGTGCCGCTGACTTCATCGATGCCCGAGTCGACCGCCCCTGCCCCCTCCTCGTTGGGGAGCGATGGGCCATTGGGAGGGATTTCGCTCGAAGGGACCGGGACCACGGACGGACAGTTGGTGTTAGATCTTGAGGCAACAGAACTAAGTTGGGTCGTGGTCCAAATCGATGGTGGTAGTCCTCAAGAGGCCTTGCTCCGACCAGGTGAAAAGGGCAGATGGAAGGGGCAGGATCAGTTTATCCTGACATTGGGCAATGCTGGAGGAGTGAAAGCCGAGCTCAATGGCAAGCCACAAAAACCATTCGGCCCGAGTGGTAAAGTCGCTCGCGATATCGTGGTCAAGCGCTAACGGCCCTCAAGTTGCTGTCTTTTTTATTGGTTCACCCCATTCACACCTCGGTTCCGTGAGAGACGGACGTAGCTGACGAGAAGCTACGAGGCTTCGGCATACTCCATCGATTGATGGGGCATCGCAGTAGGGACTGAGGCGCAATGGTGTCACCATTTTAAGGCGTCCAAGATCTCTGGGATCGTACCTATCATAACTAGCTGGAATATCATGCATCACAGAATGCGCACTCTGGCACGGGCTTTGAGTAGTCTCTGGTAGAACGGACGATTGCCAGTGGAACCAACGTGAGTATGAAGTGAGGCGCGAGGCCGTGAGAAATTCGCGGAGCGGGAAGGGGTCGGTCTCGAGTTGGAATGCTTGACATGGGTGGAAGGCCGTTGTTATATTCGCCGGCGTTTTGTCGACTTTACATGGATCTTTGAGCCAGAGGCCGAGTTCACGTGCGGTGGTTAAACACAAAGGAGGACGTCTGATGGGGTATTTCTCTAAGTTCCTGGGAATCAGCGCAGCGCTGATGATGTTGTCGGTCTCAGTGGTCGGAGCCGAGGAGCGCGAGCCGCTGAAGCCCCGCGTTCCGGCGGATCAGATGAGCGATGCAAAGGCGATGAAGAATCCAGTTGCCGCGACTCCTGAGAATATCGCTAAAGGGAAGGCATTGTTCGAGGGGAAGGGCACCTGCTTCAATTGTCATGGCAAAGAAGGAAATGGCCAGGGCCCGGCCGGTGCGATTTTGAACCCGAGCCCCCGCGATTTCACGAACTGCAAGTTCCACAAGAAGCGGAAAGACGGAGAGCTCTTCTGGGTGATCAAGAACGGCAGCGCAGGAACAGGGATGGTCTCCCTGATCCCGGCCGCGATCAACGAGGAAGAAGCCTGGATGATCATCAACTACGAGCGGAGCTTCTGCAAAGGCGAGTAATTTCGCCTGAGCGTGAGTGTAAGAGGGTGGAGGAGCGAATCCTCCACCCTCTTTTTTTGTCCGCTGATCGTGCCATCCTATTTCGTCGAACCTGTGCGGAAGCGCAACGCCGCATCTCACGCGTGGTGGTCATGCATAGGCCGTGAGCATGACGCCCATGAACAGTATGTCGAGTCATGTCTTGGTCTGATGGCTGGTAAGGCGTGCGACCGCTCCTAGCGAGCGACCGTTCCCTGGATCGAGGCTGGCTTGGTCAATATCAGGGCAGCCGAAGGATCGGTTGAGCGGAGGGTTGGAGCAATCACAGGACGTTGTTCCTGGCTCATGTGGGTCTTAGAGGCCCACATGACTTTCTGGCTGAGATAGGCCACCGTTTCGCCGACGGTCACGTCACCATCCCGATTCGTATCGGCCTCGCCACGCAGTGCCCGCAGCAGATAGTAGGTGAAGAGCCCGTGCCGATGTTCGTCGTCCTCTAACCCACGTCCGATCCCGCTGGTTCCGATGACATGAAGCGTCGAACTTCCAGTGGGGTTCCACTGGGGGAGGACGGGTTTGGTTCGGCTGTCCGGTCCCATGCGCGAGACAATCCCATCAAACAGAAACACTGTCTGCTTCGCTTTGAGGCGGGAGAGCGCTGCCTCCAAATCCTTGAGCGGATAGGCTCGTGAGGTGCTTGTGGCGGTTCCATCGTATGGCACCAGGAATATGTCTCCCGTCGCAGAGACCGAGGCCAGGCCGGCGAAATAGACAATGACAACCGCATCCTTGTTCATGTGAGTGGGCAACCAATCCAGCAATGCTTCGTCGATATCAGGACGGAGCGCCTTCCAATCTTGTAACAGTCGAACATTGGAGGCCGGTAAGCCGCCGAGGGATTGAAAATAGTTTGAAACCATTTCGGCATCCAAGGAGGCAAACTTGCGAGAGGGGACTTGTAGGTCTCGATAGGATCCGATCCCAATTGAGAGCAAATAGGTCTGGGGCTGATGAAATCCGGCGGTCACAGCAGGGATCTGATCCACGTCGTCGGCTTTGATGCCAGTGGGTTGAATCGAGAGGGTCAGGGTTTGAAGCGGCGGTTGAGTCCTGGCTCCTGATTCAGACACTGCCACCTGGAGCTCGGCCTTCTGCTGTTGGACGGCTTGCGGCAACGTTGCTACAAATTCAATCGAGCGGGATTGGCCTGGTTGCAGCCGTCCGACCGCCAGCGTGGTGACCGGAAATTGGGCGAGTAATGAGGCGGTTCCCGTTAAGGTCGCCGTGACACCCTGAAGCTCCGGCTCTCCTCCGTTTACGAGATCGACACGGACTCGAATCCGTTCGCCTCCCTCAAAGACTAAATTACTGTTCTCGTCCAGCACGGTGGCTTTAAACGAAAGTGCCGAAGGAATGCCTTTGGTCGGCAGAGTCGCTGTTGGTGGAGCTGGTCTGGTTGGTGAGGCTGCCACTGTGGCGGGCGCTTGGCCACCAGCCCCGGCCAATTGGGTCCTGGCTGCTCGAATGAATTGCGTCGCGAGGGCGACCCCGGCGTCGTGCACAAATTCCCCCATGTTGCCGTAGTCGCAACGGCGTTGGGTTGGTTCCAGAATGAGGCGCTGGTTGTGCGCGATCGAAACGGTCTGTTGGCTTAGTTCCTTTCCCGCAGCATTCTTAAAGGTCAAGAGTGCTTCGAGAACCATGTCGGCCGGCACACGGTCGTAGACACTGTCCGCCCAGAGTTTGAGGCCCGAGCGTTGGAGGGTGATCAGGATTTCGGTGTCTGGTGGAGTCGGCGCGGCCACTCCTCCGGTGACGGTCACGGCTGTAAAGTTTTGGGCGACTGCGTCGATGAGGATGGATTCCGTTTCCTCTCCCACGTTGAGCTCATGCGGGCTATTGCACCCATCCGTGTACTGCATCTTGAGGTTGGTGAGGGAGGGGTCGAAGGTCAGCTTGACAGAGTTTGCCAGACGCGGACCCATGTCCGGCAACGGGGTTCGACGAAACCCTGCCGTCAGCTTCTCACATCCCCAGAGTCCACCTACGGTCATGAGGAGACACAAGANNGGTCTTGCGAGGCTGTGACCGCTCGGTTATTCTGCCCTCCTGATATAGGGGAAGGACGATGCCTCAATGCTGATACTTGGGCTCTCGAATATGCGGGATGCCGCCGCGGCGCTGGTCGAGAATGGCCGAGTCATTGCCGCGGCTGAAGAAGAGCGGTTCGTCCGGGTGAAACATGTCACGGCGCTGCCGGTACAGGCCATTCGCTATTGTCTCCGTACGGCTGGCGTGCGGTTGTGTGATGTTGATGCGGTGGCAGTGCCTTGGAAGTATTGGCAAGTCGGTCGGCGAGGAGCCTTAGCTCTTGGGTCCATGCTGCGGTCGCCGCAACTCTGTTGGGTGAAGGGCAAGCGGAGCACAGAACGGCTGACTCAGGAGTGGAAGGAGCTCTTTTTCCTTCGTTGCTATCTCACCAGGCTGATTGACGGAACCACCTGTCCCGAACCGGTCTTTCTGGACCATCATCTCTGTCATGCTGCCAGCACAGTTCTTGTTTCCCCGTTTGACCGCGCGGCCGTGCTCATCGTGGATGGCGCGTCGGAAGCCCATACCACCATGCTGGCGCGGGCTGATGGCCAAGACATTCAGGTGTTGCAGCGGGTGCCGCTTCCGCATTCGGCGGGGCAGTTCTATGCGGCCATTACCTCATTTCTGGGATTCAAGCCAGATCACGACGAATATATCGTGATGGGGTTGGCGGCCTACGGTGAGCCACGATTCGTGGCGGTACTCCGGGAACAGGTCCTCCGTCTTCTCCCCGATGGCGGGTTTGAGTTGAATACGAAGATCTTTGATTTTCACCTGGCCCGGCAGCGGATGTTTTCTCCCGCCATCCTTCGACTGTTGGGGCCCAATCGGCAGCCAGAGGGCGAGGTCACGCAGCGGCATCGAGATGTGGCAGCCAGTGCACAGATGGTTCTGGAAGAGACGGTGCTCCATCTCGCCCGTCATCTGCAACGCCTGACCGGTCTCGATCGGCTCTGCCTCGCCGGAGGCGTGGCCTATAATTGTGTCGCCAACAGTCGCCTGTGGCGGGAGGCTGGATTCCGCGAGATCTATATCCCTTCGGCGGCGGGTGATTCCGGGGCTGCCATGGGCGCGGCTTTGTGGCTGACTCACCGGCGCGGAGCGTTGACCGAGCGTATGGTCATGCGATCTGCTTTCTGGGGACCGGAGTTCACTGAGCAGGAATGCCAGGCTGCGCTCAAACAGGCCGGGTTGTCTGCCGAACGTCTTCCCGATGATCAACTCTGCGAGAAAGTGGCGGGTGAGCTGGCGAATGGCCGGTTGGTCTGTTGGTTCCAAGGTCGGATGGAATGGGGGCCGCGCGGGTTGGGCAATCGCAGTCTGCTGGCCGATCCCCGCCGTGAGGATATGCGGGAGTTGATCAATGCCAAGGTGAAGCTTCGGGAGCCCTTTCGCCCCTTTGCTCCGTCGGTCCTTGAGGAGAAGGCCTCAGAGTATTTCGATCTGCCGTCGCCTTCACCCTTCATGTTGTTGACGGCTCCGGTCCTCCCATCGGCGAAAGGCCTGATCCCTGCCGTCGTCCATGTGGATGGTTCGGCGCGGGTTCAAACGGTGGATGCGACGTCCAATCCTCGATATCGTTTGCTCCTGGAAGCGTTTGGCCGTCGGACTGGAATCCCCATGCTCCTGAATACCTCGTTCAACGTCAATGTCCCACAGCCGTGAAGGGTAACGCGTGAAGGGTGAAGCGAAGGGGGACAGCCGATTCCCAGCCTTCGATGCCTTCCTCCTGCTCATCATTCTGAATTTTACGCTGCAGCCTCTGACAGAGCCCGATTTCGGATGGCATCTGAGAACGGGCCTCGATCTCCTCTGGCAAGGCGGGACCTTGCCGGCTCTCGATCCCTATTCTCACACGATGCCGGATTGGCCCTGGGTTGAACATGCCTGGCTGACCGATCTGATCGTCGGAGCCTTCTATCAGATGTTCGGCGCCTTGGGGGTGATTCTCTTCTTTGGCGCGGTGACGTCAGGAGCTTGGCTGGTTGCGAGTTGTTCTGTCCCTTGCAACAGGACCGCTCGACTGCTTGCCTGTGCCCTGTCTTTGTGGGTGGCCTTGCCATATCTCGGGGCGAGAACCCAAATGGTCACCTTGCTGGGCCTCGCGGTATTGCTGGTGATTCTTCAGCGAAGTCTGAACGGAGGAACACGTGTACTATGGCTGATTCCGCCGTTGTTTCTGCTCTGGGCCAATCTGCANNNGATGGTGGTGGGGGGAGTTGCGGCCTTGGTGACCTTGGTGAACCCCTATGGATGGAGGTTGTATGGAGAGATTATCGATTCCCTGTCGAATCAATTCATGCTCGATAACTTGCAGGAATGGCAGCCACTGTCCTTGCGCACGTTGGCTGGCCGCAGCTATGCGTTGTATCTGGCTGGATTGGGGCTGGCGGTGGCGGCT
>CXWL01102249.1_pt1 | contig 10542 bp, 8 predicted proteins | sample 590931 | NCBI WGS metagenome assembly CXWL01 (sample SAMEA3498368, study PRJEB10139) | groundwater metagenome | biome: water well; material: biofilm material | place: Germany | collected 2015-04-27
GCGTGGAGCGGGCCAGCGGCACGCCTTGGCGTGCGGCAATCTGTTCGATCCGGTACAGCGGCAGATGATCGAGGTACTTGCAGGCCGCGATCCACGCCAGCAGGCCGACTGCAGCCAGGCCGCCATCGATGACCGCTGGCGGGATCGGCGCTGCCGTCACCGTTTCGCAGGGACGGCAAGCGTACTGCGGACGGATGTGGCGATGCACGAAGAAGCGCGCCGGCTCCACGTCGAGCTGTTCGCTGATGTCCTCGCCGATCTTGACCAGGTCGGCGCCGCATTGGCCGCACTGGCACGACTGCGGCTCATGGCGGTGTTCGATGCGCGGCAGTTCCGGCGGCAGCGGCTGACGACCGGCGCGCTTGCGCTGCTGCTTGGCCGGTGCCTGTCCTTCGAGTTCCTCATCGATGGCGGCCAGGTCCATGTCGAGCGTCTCTTCAAACAGCAGGCGCTGCTCGCCGGCGAGGGGTTCGCTGGCTTTGCCGAAACGAATCCGGCGGTAATACGCCAACTCGTGCGTCAGCGCGGTGATCTTGAAGGCCTGCTCGGCAAGCACGGCATCCCGCTTCGCCAGCGTCATATCGCGCTGCTCCAGATCGGCCTGCTGCCGTGCGAACAAGGCACGCACCTGCACCAGCAGCGCTGGGTCAATGTCGGTGGCGACAAGTTCGTCGATCAGATACGTGCGTGCAGTTTACTGGGCTCGCGCCCTGTTTACAAGCGCAACCGTTTACGTCCTCACAGCCGCCATTGCGCCGGCGCTGGCGCGCACAGGCGCTGCCAGTCCACTCCCGTCACCAGCCATTGCCATTGCTCCGCGCTCATCTGCCAGCTTGCTTCATCCGCTTGCGGCCAGATGAACTGGCCCTTATGCAGACGACGCAGGCACATCCAGACACCAGTGCCATCCCGGTACACCAGCTTCAGCCGGGTCCGGCGTCAGTTGGAAAACACGTAGGCCGTGCCATCACAGGGCGGACGGCCCAAGGCCTGCTGCACGTGCAGCGACAGTCCGCCGATGCCAGTGCGCATATCCACCGCTGCCGTCGCCAGCCAGATTGCATCAGCCGACAGTTGCATCACAGAGCACGCATCAACTCGGCCAGCCAGCCGGCGGGCACGCCGCCAGGCAAGCTCAACGTCCAGCCATGCTCGCTACGCAGGGTGATCGCCGGCGCCGTCATCACCGCTGGCGCGACCCGCACCGGCACCAATGCCGGCAATGCTTGGGACTTGGCGAGGCGCCTGACCCAATAGCCGAACTGACGCACCACGAATCCATGTTCGATCACATAGCCGCGCTGCGACTGGCCGCTCGCCTGCCACTGTGTCACGCGCTGCTGCCACAATTTCTCTCGCTCTGAATTGACCACCGCTCCCCTCCTGAATTATCGAAGGACGAAGTGTGACTAGGACGATCACGAATTCACAGGTGGGGCGGCTGGCCGCTTACCAATGTTTCTGGCGGGGGGGTGGATGAAGATCTCGTCGTCAATTCAGTGTGTGGCACACGCACAGCAGGGTAGCAAAAGGTAGATGGAAAGGTAGATAGGGCGGCAAAACAATCGTCATTTCATAGTGGAGTGTGACGGATACCGTTTCCGCGTACTTTGGAATTTCTGGATGGCACTCCTACATGTGCGGAATCGCTCGACCGATGAGGCGACATTCTCGTATTGAGTGTCAAGCGCATGACTGTGACCTTCAAAAAAGTTGGAGAAAACGCGGCAGGCTGGCCAATTAGTCCGAAGCGACAAGACGCGCTCGTGAGGTCATGACCACTTAGTGCCGGTTCGGATGCAAAGAGAACCGTGCACGTCCGCCGGAATTGGGGGCTTTTAGGATTGCCATTAGTCTCGTTGCGTCTCAAACCACGAACGAGCCACGCCATCCCCTCGGGCCACAATCTTTAACCCAAGAAAAGTTCGAAATTAAACTCATTCGGATACAATTGGAGGATATTGCCGCATGGAAATAAGTTACGATGGCTTGCCTTTTTGGAGCTATCTAATGCCCGTTTCGTTATCTACTCGCATCATTTTGCTGCTCGGACTCTCGAACTATGTCGCCCGTTCTGCTGCATCGCCTGCATGCTCACTGCCTGTTAAAACAGCTCGCAATGCAAAACAGAAGATGCAGTTTAAACAGTCCGTGCTGAAAATAGTTAGGTCGTTTTTAGTACTTTTATTCTTGATCGTTGCCCCTTTGGGCGCTTCGCAGGCTGGCGTCCCGAGCTATATTGGTCCCTATTATTACGCTGGAGCGACGTCGTCAGGGGGAACAATCGTCGTGAATGGCCTTAGTTCGGAAGAAGCGGTAATCCCGGCGCTGGTAGCACAGTTTATTTCTAAGAATCCGTTGGCATGCAACGTTCGTAGTGCCCCCCCTCAGAATGATTGGAACGTGGGATATTATGACGCCAATCCAATCGAGGGCGTTGAAGTCAGCGCGTCGCGAAGTTTTATAATCCGATATAACAGCTCATGCTCTGACTCGATCGACCGTCAAGTGACGCGTTATTTACTCCGACGGCGTTTAGTGTGCAGCTCTACTCACCGTTACCTCGACAACAAGTGCGTGAGTGGTGCGCCAGTGACGCTATACTCGGGCAAGGGCGCGAATCTTGGTCCTTCGTGTCCGAGTTGCGGTCAGCCTATCAACCCATCAACTGGGAACATGTGGCATGTCGAGCGCGACTACTCGGCGGCAGCTTCGCCACTGATAGTAGAGCGCACGTACAACAGCTATCAGTACACGCCCGTTGCGCTCAGGCCATTTGGAGTCGGCTGGTCACATCCTTATTCAGCAGTTCTCAAGCAGGGTCCATCGTCGCCCGACTTTCAAGGGCAGTCCTGCTGGCGCCGCAGCGACACGCTCGAGATTCTTTGTTCGTCGCCAATCTATCCAACAGTTGCGCTTCCCGAGTCGGTAACGATCACGCGCGGCGATGGGAAGCATTATGTGTTCAACCGCAGCGGAGAACAATGGATCGGCGCCGCCGATACCAATGACCGCCTTACGCCCGTTTTCAATACGGACCGTACCGCTGTGCTCGAGTGGATCTATCAAAGCGCGCGCACCGATTCAAGCGAGCGCTATGGTGCGAATGGATTGCTCCTGTCGATAACGTCGCGCACCGGCGGGACGCAACATCTAACGTATAGCACGGGCGCATCAAACGACACCGGTGCCAGTCGCTATCCGATTGAATCACCGGTGTGCTCCAAGGTGCATGATGGACTGACGGTGCCGGCAAACACGCTACTGTGCGTGACGGACCACGCAGGGCGACAGCTGAACTTCAGCTACGACGCTTCAGGTCGGATCATAAAACTCCACGACCCTGCGGACCAGGCGATTCAGTATGAGTACGATGGTGTGAGCGGCGGCTGCCTGGAATCGGATCCGAGTAGTCGTGCGTGCAGCGCCAACAACCTCACCAAGGTGACTTACCCTGATGGGACGAGTCGCACGTACATCTATAACGAGCGCAATCAGATCAGCGCGGGTGCGGCGTGCACCAACAAGCCGGCGTTGAGCGCGGAGCTTGGGCATCTCCTGAACGCCATGACCGGTCTGGTCGACGAGAATGGCAACCGGCATATCTCGTGGACATACGCTTGCGAAGGAAGTGCTACGTCTTCGGAACTGGCTGGCGGGGTGGAGAAGGTCACATTATCTTACTCGCGCCTTTCGACCGGGGTAACCGGTACAACGGTCACTCACACTGTCGGTGACCCCGCTAATCCGCAAACAACTGCACGGACCTTTAACGCCACCCCGGTCCTTGGCGTCATGAAAAATAGCAGCGTCAGCGGGATCTGTGCCGAATGCGGGTCGATCGCATCGCGGACCTACGATGCCAACGGCAACACGGCGCGCGCAACAGACTTCAATGGTGCGATTACCACGTATGTCTATGATCTAAGCCGCAACCTCGAAACGTCCCGAACCGAAGCGAGCGGGACAACGGCGGCGCGCACGATCACGACTGCCTGGCATCCGCAATACCGCGTACCAACGCAGGTGGCTGAGCCGAAGCGAATGACCACCTATACGCATGACAGCCAGGGCAATGTCCTCACCCGGACGGAGCAGGCCACGGAAGACCTCAGTGGTGCTACTGGTCTGTCCGCGATCATCGTTGGAAGACCGAGGACATGGACCTACACATACAACAGCATCGGCAAGCTGACATCGATCAGGGGCCCGCGGACAGATGTTCAGGATGTCACGACCTACGTCTATGACGCCGCCGGTAACCTGAGCTCGATTACCAATCCGGCCGGCCATGTCACCACGCTGCTTAACTATGATCCGCACGGCCGCGTGGGCCAGATCGTGTCGCCGGATGGCGCGGTCACCACTCTCGGCTACACCGCGCGCGGCTGGCTTGCCACCCGGACCGTGACCGACGGCGCCATCACCGAAACCACGAGCTTCGATTACACAGGTTCTGGTCAAGTGAAAAAAATTACGCAGCCTGACGGTACCTGGACCAGCTACACCTATGACGGTGCTCACCGTTTGATGCAGATTGCAGACCAGGCAGGGAACAGCGTGACCTACACGCTCGATTTAACCGGCAACCGGGTCCGTGAGCAGGTCGCCGATGCCAGCGGTGCCTTGCGACGTCAGATCGCGCGCGTGTTCGACACCAATAACCGTATGAAGCAACAAATCGGCAGTGCGCAATGAATACCAGGAAATGCATAATGTTAATCCCTAAACTAACGTGTTATGTGCGCAGACGAGCTAAAGCGCCATCTGCGTCATTTCGAGTCATTTTCCTACTCGCGTTGACAATTTTTGTTAGGTCCGCCATGGCCACGCCGACGTATATAGGCCCCTATACCTACATTGGCAAGAGCGTTAACGGGAGCGTTGGGGAATTTACGACTGAAGGGGCTGCTCTCGATGTTGCGCTTAATACGATCGCGGCTAACAGTTCGAATGGCTGTAACTTTCGCCTTCACTCGTCACCAACAACCGATTGGTCCCCCACGGACCCAGACGCAACGTTTGTCGAAGGCGTCGAGAGTTCAAATATCAAGGGTCCTTGGATATTCTATTACGATGTGATGGTGCCATGGGGGTGTGTTACAACCGAGCACCAGGGCCAGTGGTCGCAGCCGTGGCATATCAAAAGAGTGCGACTAGTCTGCTCGTCGACTCAACGGTTCCTCGACAACAAGTGCGTCAACGGGGCGCCGTATACTATCCGCGAGGGGAAGGGGGCGAACCATGGTCCCTCGTGCCCTAGGTGCGGTCAGCCCATTAACCCGTCCACGGGAAACATGTGGCATGTCGAACGCGACTACACAACACCAGGCTCACCGCTGTCCATTGAGCGCACGTACAACAGCTATCAACACACGCCGGTTGCGCTCCGCCCTTTTGGTGCCGGCTGGTCACAGCAATACTCCGCGCTTCTTAAACAGGGGCCGTTGCTCCCGGATTTCCATGGGCAATCCTGCTGGCGGCGAAGCGATACGCTTGAAATCCTATGTTCGTCGCCGATTTACCCTACCACTCCGCTTCCTGATTCGGTTACGATCACCCGGGCCGATGGGAAGAATTATGTGTTCAACCGGAACGTAGACCGTTGGATCGGCGCGGCGGATACCAATGATCGCGTAACGCCGATTTTTGACACAAACCATACTGAAGTACTTGAGTGGGTGTATTACAGTGGAAGCGAGGAAGCAGTCGAGCGATATGGTGCCAACGGGCTGCTCCTGTCGATCACGTCGCGCGCCGGCGAGTCCCAACACCTTACGTATAGCACTGGTGCCTCGAACGACACTGGCGCCAGTCGCTATCCGATTGGATCACCGGTCTGCTCCAGGGTGCACGATGGACTGACCGTCCCGGCAAACACACTGCTATGCGTCACGGATCACGGTGGGCGACAGCTTAATTTCACCTATAACGCTGCAGGGCGGATCGTAAAAGTTCACGACCTGGCGAATCAGGTAATTCAGTACGAGTACGATGGTGTGAGCGGCGGCTGTCTCGAGTCGGATCCGGCGAGTCGTGCGTGCAGCGCCAACAACCTCACCAAAGTGACCTACCCCGATGGGACGAGTCGGACTTACATCTATAACGAGCGTAATCAGATCAGCGCGGGTGCGGCGTGCACCAACAAGTCGGCGCTGAGTGCGGAACTCGGCCATCTTCGGAACGCCATGACCGGCCTTGTCGACGAGAGTGGCAACCGGTATATCTCTTGGACCTACGCTTGCGATGGGAGTGCGACGTCTTCGGAACTGGCAGACGGGGTCGAGAAGGTGACCCTGTCGTACTCCCGCTACTCGACCGGATACAACGGCACCACTGTCACGCACAGCGTCGGTGACCCAGCTAGTCCGCAAACAACAGCACGGACATTCAGAGCTGACCCGGTTCTCGGCGTCATGAAAAATACCAGCATCAGCGGTACCTGTGCCGAATGCGGTTCGATCGCATCGCGGACCTACGACGCCAACGGCAATACGGCGCGCACTACGGACTTCAATGGCGCAATTACCACCTATGTCTACGACCTAAGCCGCAACCTCGAAACGTCGCGAACCGAAGCGAGCGGCACAACGGCGGCGCGCACCATCACGACTGCCTGGCATTCGGAGTATCGCATTCCCACGCAGGTGGCGGAGCCGAAGCGCCTAACCACCTATACGCATGACAGCCGAGGCAATGTGCTCACGCGGACGGAGCAGGCCACGGACGACCTGAATGGTGCTAGTGGTCTGAGCGCAGTCGTTGTCGGAATACCGAGAACCTGGACGTACACGTACAACAGCATCGGGAAGCTGACATCTATCCGGGGGCCGCGCACCGATGTAGTCGACCTCACGACCTACGTCTATGACGCCGCCGGCAACCTGAGCTCGATTACCAATCCTGCAGGGCATGTCACGACACTTCTCAACTATGATCCGCACGGTCGTGTGGGGCAGATCGTGTCCCCGGATGGCGCGGTAACTACTCTCGGCTACACCGCGCGCGGCTGGTTGGCCTCCCGGACCGTGACCGATGGTGCCACCACCGAGACGACGAGCTTCCATTACACAGGTTCAGGTCAAGTGAGAAAAATTACGCAGCCTGACGGTACCTGGACTACCTACACCTACGACGGTGCTCAGCGCCTGACTCAGATTGCAGACCAGGCAGGGAACGGCGTGACCTATACGCTCGACTTGACCGGCAATCGGGTCCGTGAACAGGTCTCCGATGCCAGCGGTGCTTTGCGCCGTCAGATTGCGCGCGTGTTCGACACCAACAACCGCATGAAACAACAAACAGGGGCTGGACAATGAACACAAGCAAACGCGCGTTACTCAACTCCTTGATCGTTTCGCTGGCTTATGGGCCGGTGCTTGGCAGCGTTACCGGAACGGTAGCCGCAGCCCAGACGGTGCAGAACTCCACGGTGAACTTTACCTATGACACGCTTGGGAATCTGATCAGCACCACTGATCCCATGGGCGGTGTAACGACCCAGGCGTACGACAAGCTGGCGCGGGTTACCCAGCAAACTCTACCCGCCGCCGTGGCCGGACAAACCCGACCAATTGTCAAGTTCGGGTACGACGGGCAAGACCAGATCACGAGCGTTACCGACCCGCGCAACCTGGTTACGGGCTATACGGTCGGCGGATTGGGAAATCGTGACGCACAAGCCAGTCCAGATACAGGCACCAGCAGTATGACTTACGATGCCTCTGGCAATATGCTGACGAGTACTGATGCCCGAGGCATGACAACGACCTACAGCTACGACGCGCTCAACCGCATTGTTAGCATTGCCTACGCTAGCGGGGCCGGCAGCAGTTTTGAGTATGACGGCGGCACTAGTGGCGCTCCTACCGACATCGGTCAGTTGACGAAGATGACCGATGAGTCGGGCGAGACGACGTTCAGTTATGGCGGCATGGGGCGTTTGGTCGCCAAACTCCAAACGACGAACGTTAACGGTGCCGCAGTCACCTTGGCCACGCGCTATGCGTACGGTACGGAAGGCGGCGCTTTAGGTAAGGTCACTAGCGTGACCTACCCGAGCGGTAACCGAATCAATTACCTATACGGCGAGAATGGTCGCATCACATCCGTTAGCGTCAACCCAAGTGACCAAGCAGGTGGAACCAATACGGGCTCGCCGACGGTCTTGCTCAGTGAGATTGAATACACTCCCTTCGGCGCGGTACAGGGCTGGAAGTGGGGCAATCATAGTTCGGCTGAACCGAATGTGTACGAGCGAACGTACGATCTCGATGGCCGTATAACGAGCTACCCACTGGACAATCCAGTAGCGACGGGGTTAGTCCGTACGCTGACATACGATGCAGGTGGCCGCATTACCGCTATGGTGCACGCTGGGCCGATCGCACCGAGCGCCCACGACCAAACCTTCGCCTATGACGGGCTTGGCCGCATAACGAGTTTTGCCAGTGCAACAGCTAGCCAAAGCTACGCGTATGACGCAAGCGGAAATCGGACCAAGTTGACTTCGGGGGGGGCGGTCTACACAAATAGCATAGGCCCGACGAGCAACAGGATGGTGACGACTGCTGGTCCAGCACCGGCAAGAGTCAACACCTATGATGCTGCCGGCAGTGTCATTAGTGACGGCCAGATCATTTACACATATGGCGACAGCGGCCGCCTAAGCAGCGTGAACAAAGGGGTAGTAACCGCGGGCTACAGCTATAACGCAATTGGTCAGCGCGTCGCAAAGACGAGCACGGAATTGACAGACGGGATCAATCATTATGTTTACGATGAGCACGATCAATTATTGGGCGAATATTCTGCGACCGGTGTATCTATCCAAGAGACAGTGTACCTCGGTAGTCAGCCGGTGGCTGTGCTTTCGACATCGGTTCTTTATGTGTACGCTGATCATGTCGACACTCCACGCGTGTTAGTCAATATCACGGATCGCACGGCTGTATGGCGATGGGATAATTCGGATCCGTTTGGTGTTATGGCGCCCAATGAGGACCCTTCAAACAGTGGCCAAACCTTCACATACAATCCACGTTTCCCCGGACAGTTGTTCGACCGCGAGACGGGAAAACACTACAATTACTTCAGGGATTACGATCCGCATACAGGACGGTATGTTCAAAGCGATCCAATTGGCCTAACCGGCGGCATCAATACATACGGCTATGTCGGCAGCAATCCGGTTTCATACGTTGACCCTTACGGGTTGGCGCCCAAGCCCGCGCCTTCGCCTGGCCAGCTTCCGCCACCAGCAAAGACGCCGAAAGGGATTCCAACGATACCAGCTCCCGAGCGGCCGAAGCCGACGCCACCAAAACGGGGTGGGTTTGGATGTAAAACGTTATTGGACAATTGCATGAAAGGGGCAAGCAAGTGTGGTCCGGTCAGGTACCCAGCGATGGCAGTCTGTATTGCCGTGTTTATCGCATGTGAAGCAACACAGGATTAGTCGAATGGAGTGCCAAATGCTAGAGCTTGATTTTTCGTCGCCTGATTTTTTCACCGTAGCCAGTGAAGCTATAGAACGGGGCGAGGCGGTGCTTATACGTGTCAAGGCAGACGGGGCACCTGCGGTATCTGCTGCAGTAAGCGTGTACAAGCAGTATTTTTCTGACAAGGCGCGAGGCGCGAGGAGTATTTTCCAGCTTCTGCGGTTCGGCTGGTATGGGATACGGACGCCCGCGCTTTGGGGAGTTCTCAATAAAGCCGACCTGATTGGCGCTCGAGTGACGACGCATATGGATGGATCTGAATTGATCCTACAAATCGTCGAGGATGAGTAAGTGTTAAGAAGAGCAAATAATCGACACTGACCCTGGACTGGAAACGGTCCAGCAGATCACTGCAAAACATATTATCTAGATTGCCTTCGCATATGAAAATAAGATTCTTTTCCTTCCTGCTGCTTAACTGGATCTTCTCCATCGCTTTCGCACAATATCCGTCGTCTCCACCGATTACACCAATTAAGTATAATTTTGATACCGTCAAAGGGTACCAGACAATTCAATACGACGTCCCTTCGAGAATAGACCTGTGTCACGCTTGGGTAAAGGAGATGAACTCGCCTCACCCAGCGAAACCTATCTGGACCAATCCACGACTACCCCCGGTCTCGACATGGGCGAGTGGGGGAGATCCAGTACACGCTTCGTGTTGGTTCACTTCAATTTACGGCGATCCTGATTCCAGATCACCAGGTCAGGCCTATTGCGGCACTGAACACGGCGTTCGATCCCAAGAAGGTTTTGTGGTCAACTCCCAACTCGGGCTATGTGTGTGTCCGGTGGGGAAACAATATTTCGCTGACGTGGGAAAATGTGTGGAGACTGTGAAGCTGAGCGGAAGCAGTATGCCTCCGGCGAAGCCGTCGAATATGGGTCCGCCGGATCCTCCGGACTGCGATTGTGATACGCCGCCGCCGCCGATGGTTGGCGAACCTATTAATCCCGGTACAGGCAATATGTGGCATGTGGAAAATGACTGGTCAGCGCTCAAAGCCAATTCTCTCGAAATAGAGCGCACGTACAACAG
>CXWL01007251.1_pt1 | contig 10540 bp, 9 predicted proteins | sample 590931 | NCBI WGS metagenome assembly CXWL01 (sample SAMEA3498368, study PRJEB10139) | groundwater metagenome | biome: water well; material: biofilm material | place: Germany | collected 2015-04-27
GCCCCTGTTCCATTTCTTCATCTGTTTTTCTCTGCGAATGGCTGACTCCATATCCTCATGCAACTCGTAATACACCAGGCGATGCACCCTGTATCTCTTCGTGAAACCCTCAACCGAATCGTTTTTGTGTTCCCAGGTACGCGTGATGAGGTCGCTCGTCACTCCGATGTAAAGTGTGCCATTTCGCTTGCCGGCAAGGATATAGACCGCTGGCTGTTTAGACATCCTCAATCACTGGATTCCCGCTCCCCGCTTAAAGCATGCGGGGACAAGCTTTGCGGGAATGACCAATGAGCGTCACCCAGAAACCCTTGCCCGGCGCGGGCTCTAAACACTTTTTAGCCATTTCTTACCCACTCGATTGGGAGAAGACCCTGAAAATAGTCATGGACCACAACATTCCGGAAGCCCATGATTTTCCTCCAAGGGATCTCAGGATGAGCGCTTCGGAATTCAGGAGAGACACGCTTGGCCGTTTCACCGAGCACAGTACATTGAAGCAACACGGCGTCCTGATCCCGGCGGCTGTTGAGGAAGTCCGGCTCTTGCAGTCCACTCGTGTACTCCCGTATTTGCTTCGCCGCCTGAAGCATATCGAGCAGGAGCGAGTCGTCACGCTGCATACACGGCTTCCATGTGAGAGAGGATGTGTTTGCGCCGAATGTAGTTGCGGCTTTCCTCAACCAACCGTTTCTCAATCAGATCAACCGTTCGTCCAAACAGCGTCTCCAACTCCTCCTTCATATCCAGCAAATGTTCAACCCCCCAATCTGAATCTGGGCTGAATGTCACCAGCACATCCACATCGCTGTCCGGACGGAAGTCCTCTCGAAGCACAGAGCCGAAAAGAGCCAGCTCGGTAATCTTCCATTTTTTGCAAAAGGCCGCAATCCGGTCTTTGGGCACCATGATCTGAATCTTGCCACTCATAGTTTGATCTCAGCGAGGATCAACCTGTCGGTCACTCACTTGTCCAGGCCCCTCAACCTTTTGAGATGGTAACATTCCTTTTGTGCAATGTCATGCAGGGATAGGCCCCGCTCCTCTCGCTTTTCTCGCGAGTCTCGCATTCCGCTTCACCCCTTACCCCTGCCCCCTTACCTGTGCCCCGCACTCAAAAGCTCGACTGCTACGTTCTCGAGCTTTCTTCTTTCGTTATGCCAGGCATGGGAAAGGTATACGTTTTGTCCACGTTTCACGACTTCAAGAGTTTCATCTGGGTGAAAAAAGATGTGCGAAAGCTTCAGCGCGAGATCATCAGCACTTCCAAGATCGAAAAATGTCAGTGAGTCTTCACTAAAGTAGTCCTGAATACCCGGAGCGCGAGGCGCCACAACAGGCTTGCCCAATGCCAGGTACTCGAAAATACGAGTCGGCATGTTAATTTCCGTGAAGACACTGCGCTTATTGGGGATAATGCCTACATCGCATTCTGCAATCGCTTCCGTGAGCTGTTCTAGCGGCCTTGGTCCGAGATAATGGACTGCTTTTCCCAGGCCCTTCTCAGACGCGGTCAGCATAACCTGATCCAAGTAGGGCGTCCGGGGACCGTAAATCCTCAGTTCTGCTTCAGGGACAGACAGACGCAGCGTTACTAGCGCCTCCACAGCTAAATCTACACCGTTCCGGTCTACTAACGTGCCGTGATACATGATGACAAAGGGAGCATTAACCTCATCTGACTGCCTACCCCTAATTTTCGCTGGAGAATATTTGAATATTCGCTCATCCGGTGAATTCATGACAACACGGATCTTGGACGCCGGGCAACTGCGTGAAACAAATAACTTTTCAAAAGCGGAGTTAGTAGTGATCACCACATCGGCAAAAGTAATACTCCACTTTTCAATACGAGCCATCAGCCGCACTGCCAGACTTTCCCTCTGTAAATTGAAAATCGTCATCATGAGCTCCGGCATGGGATCGTGCAGATCCAATATCACCTTGGCACCAAATAATTTTGGAATCAAGGCAGCGAAAACGAGAACATCCGGCATATTATGAATGTGTACTACGTGATATCGCCTTGTCAGAGAGCGAACAGCAAGCTTTGCAAAAGCGATCAGGATAAACAGGCCATACCGAAGCATATAGTTAAGTTTAGAGCCACGGTTATGCTTGATTGCAATCCGGTCGATCTCTATTCCATTAAATGTCTCACGCCCAGGGCTTCCCTCATCCATAAGGCAGATCACATCGACGTGCATGCCCACAGGCACAAAGGTTTCTGCCGCTCTGCGAGGCCGTGGATCTCCAGGGAAAGACGAAAACAATACAACTGCCATGCGCTTTCCTTGCATACAGGAAGTCCCAGGACTTTGAGTCTCTGGCCGATCTACAGCCAAAGAATTGACCGGCCCCTCGAACACCACTTCTTGTGCGTTCGGACTAGGCATTGAAACCCCTTGCTGGATCAAGTTTCCATTCATGGCCAAAGCAGGTGCCATATTCGAATAAAAATAGTGCGCGACATCTTTCGGCAAAGCAAACCAACACTGATCAGCATAGCGCTTGGAAACATATTCGAGCAGATCCCGATACAGCTGCAGGCTGTACTCACCGACACGCTTCTGGTCGTTAAAACCTATATAGTCCGGATGGACAATCACCAATGCTAAGCCACCTTTTTGGGCAACCCAATCGAGCTTGCGCTTCCATATATCGATCGAGTGTTCTTCCAGCAACAAGAACAATGTGGAATCTTGTGGCAGCGTATAGGGCAACTCAACATACCCTTTGCCATTATTTCCAGGAACCCAGAATGGAAAAATCGTTTGCACGCCGTCAGGTTGAGGCTCAAACGGATCCGTATCAAAGGTGGATGCGTCATAGAGAACATTGAGGTCCTGCAGCCATTCCAAATTATGAAACATGAACCCGGAACGAAAACCCACAGCCTCCCAGGATCGCAGATGTTGATTAATTCTCTGAGCCTGACTTCTGAAGGTCCTCGCAGAACGATAGAGTGAGCCGTTGTGATGCAGGTCATGAATACCGACTTCAAACCCATTCTCTCCCAGAAAGGCACAGAACGATTCGGGAACGATATATTCACCTTCCGGAACGAAATTGAAAGAGGAGCGAAATCCCATGCGCATCTCTACCTCAGCCAACGCACGGCATTGCTCTAGCCCTTTCCTGCCTTCGACATCGTGAGTCAGGACAAAGGCGAACTTCTTCCCGTCCGGCCAACCAGGCCACCCAGCCGGGGTTTTAGCCGCCGCCGGATCAATCGGCCAGAAACTGCCGACTTGACGTCTTAGCCGTCTGGCAAAGAACCGTCGTATCGTCATCCGAAACCACGGTGGAATGGCCGGCTTAAGAAGGTAATAGACACTTGTCACAGGCGCCTCATATTGAGCCGAACATCAAATAGTGTGTTGTTCATCACGCAGCATAGCGGACATGTTGCTCGCAGAACAGGTAGGTGGGCACCTACGGCACGTGGCTTCCCCAGATTTGTGCACCGGATGCACATCCACGATCAGACAGAACTTGCCGGCGATTTATTTGAGTAGCCGCTGCAGGAGCGCCACAAACACCATCGCCCTCCCCGTTGCTTGAGCGTGAGCGCCCGCAATCCGCCTTCCCGATCGAGCCCCATCCGCTTACTAATCGCCCTCAAACTGGCCCTGAATGTACGCGCGGCGTCAGTCTGCGACAGGACCACCTGCACCGCCTGTCGACGCAACAGATGTAGCGCTTAGCAGGCTGCGGAAAAACGTTTTTTAGCCTCTTACGATGCGTAAGCTCCCGTGTAAACGGTTACCCACTTAAACTCGATGCATAAGTGTCTTGACGGAGGGGTCCGCTGTACACCGACTAAACTGATTTTCTGAACTGGTCAAGAAAGATCTTCTTAGCAGACTGTCAATTTATGTGCTTAGATCTCTGCTTACACTTCTGCACATACATATGGCCCGATGAACCTTAAGTTGTGTATCATGGCTTAAAAATAAATGACAATTACGTAATACTTTAAGCATGTTAGACGGATGGCCATAATCGATCAGAATTCGAACGACTAGGCACACAATTTGCCTGTCATTTGAGCTGATTTATGATGGCCTAGACTTTAAGGGAAACTTGGACAAGGCGTAAGCTGCTAGGGAAAACTCGCTGCGCGCAGCTTTTCTTTGAAGACGCATGCTTGACCCACTAGCGGAGGTAACTCTTGGGAATCTTCGCAATTATTGTGATGGACTGAAGGTTCTATTCATTACAGAGGAAATGACGAAACTATCCGTGACTCGATGTCACCCTAGCCAATGAAACTCTACCGAGACCGTCAGTATAGGAGATATTAATGCGTTTATTGGCATTGGTTTTATTAAATATGGCACTTTGGATTTCCCCTGTACAAGCACAACTCTGGTCGGGAATCATCGACCCATATCGAGCCGTGGACTGGAGCCAAGCTGGAATTCCTGGCGGCATCCCGACCCGCACAACAATTTGCAGCATGCTCAACCCCGGCGCCACAGTTAAGCAGATCAATTCTGCTCTCAGCTCCTGTCCGAGCGGGCAAACTGTGAAATTGAATGCGGGAACCTACAATCTCTCTGGGACGATCACACTCACGAACAATGTCACCTTACGTGGAGCTGGGCCCCAAAAGACAGTACTTATTTTCAGCGACGTGAGCAATGCTTGTAGATCGTCCCATTCACAAGCCGTCTGTATGGGAACGAACAGCGGCTATTGGGATGCTCCGGCAAATACAACTATGTGGACGGCGGGCTATGCCAAAGGCACGTCGGTCATCACAGTGAGTAGCAATGCCAATATGTTCGTCGGTGCGATGCTCATTCTCGACCAACAGGATGATGCCTCGCCGACTAGTGGTCTCATCGTTGCAGAAGCATTTTCGACGGAAAGTGGTGCAATTTGCCGCGCCGGGCGGTGTCAGCAACACTACGGTATCATCACCAACATCAGCAGCAACAGCATTACGATCTCGCCACCCTTGATCCACCCAAACTGGCAGAGTGGACGAAACCCCGGCATAATGTGGCCAAACTTACCGATCCACGATGCTGGCCTAGAGGATTTGCAGATCAATACTGGCACATCGAGCTCCGGTACGAATATCTCTATTTGGCATGCTTATCATTGTTGGGTCAAGAATGTGGTTTCCATCGAATTGCAGAGCAATACTGGCTCCGGTCGAGCTCACATCCAAATCGCAGAGTCAATGGGTAATACGATTCGAGACAGTTATTTCTACGGAACCCGTAACGCGATCAACTTGAGCTATGGTATTGAGCTGTCCTCATCGCAGTTCAACCTTATTGAGAACAACATCTTCGAACACATCGTCTCGCCTATCGTCCCAGGCACAACTTCCGGCGATGTCTACGCCTACAATTACAGCACCGATCATTTCTATTCCAACGCCTCATGGAATATGCCAGGGCCTGTGTGGAATCATGATGCCGGTGCCATGCTAAATCTACACGAGGGCAATCAGGGTACCGGCACAGTGTCGGATGACGTCCACGGTACGACCCCGATGAACACTTATTTCCGCAACCAATGGAAGGGACGAGACGCAGGGAAAACACTCCATACCCATGTGGTGGAATTCAATACTTATTCCCGCTACCACAATGTCATAGGGAACGTCATGGGGGAGGCAGGTTATCACACCACCTATCAGGCAATTGCTCCGTCAAGTACTAATTGCGACAAAGCAATCTTCGCATTAGGTTTCCAAAACTTCGCGTGTGGTAGCGGTACGCAGGATACCCAGGTCGCAGCAACGATCATGCGCTGGGGCAATTACGACGTCGTAACTGGTGTGCCACGATGGAATGCGTCAGAAGTCCCATCCAGTGATGCGTTCTATCCCAATGCGGTGCCAGTGAACCAAGCCTTACCGAGTTCTTTCTATCTGAGCTCACAACCAACCACGTGGTGGACCACGCCCTGGGGAACCCCACCATGGCCGCCTGTTGGTCCCGATGTTACGGGCGGGAATGTCACAAGTGGTAATGGTGCAGAGGCCGCCCTTGGTGGCCACGCCTATAAAAATCCGGCTCGGATATGCTATGAAAATTCCCAGAAAATAAATGGTATTCTGAAATTCGATGCGACCCAGTGCTACGCAAGAAGGGGAGAAGACATTGCTCTTCCCAGCGCCCCGGTCGGCCTTACGATTCGGTGAATTTTCCTTCTATGGAATTCCAGGCTTTGTAGAAACCAGTGGTGAGCCTGGGGTTATTAGGGTGTCGATCGGAATGGGATTGTGCTCTATAGGCAATCCGGAGTAATGGATGACAGAAACCGTGTAGCTCAAGCGGGAATTGGCGTGGGTCATAGTGGAGCGGGACATTTCATGAAAAGGCGCGGCGCTCTTAGCCATGGGGCCCTGGTTGTTTCACATTTTCAGATTTCCCCCAATACCACCAAACATTTTATTCTCGATGTGATAGAGCACTTTGTCAAAAAACCTCACCAGAGACCGTTTGAATTGTGGCATGACAAGTTGAACTCGCTTGGCTAAGTTCCGGCCTAGAACAGCCTCAATCCAGGCGTATTTCCAGGATAAACGTGGAATCTCCAGTTGCCCTCCCAGGTCCACTGCCATCTTTTCGATTTGCATGACAATGTCAAGTCGTTCTGGATAGAAATAAAATAGTCCCATCTGTAAATACTTCACACAAGCGGCTCTAACCCTTTGGCTGTCCTCGAGCGACTGAAGATAGCCAATCTGTAGCTGCATGGAGCGTAACTGAGCATCAAGCTTTCTGTCTGAGAACCCGATGTGGCTCAAGCTATTAGGCGACATACGATAATACACTCTAGCGTCTGGAACGAATCGGATGCTTTCGCACCTCAGAAGGACGCGGCTAAAATACTCGCCGTCATCATCTACCAACAAGCTGCTGTTCCATGGGCCAGCTGCTGCTGTCAACTCACGGCTGACTAGCCACGTCTCAGTTAGCATGAAAAGGTTTTCTCCCATCTTGCGTAGTAGCCATTCCGTGGGAGAAAGATCACACCACAGAGCACTTGGAATCCACTCCGCACAATTGTATCGGTACATGAATCGCCCCCAGGCTGAAGTAACGAGGGTTCGATTATTTGGGCACAGGCTTAGTATTTCCATCTGCGCAGCAATCTTGGTCGGAGCCAAAAGATCATCGGCATCCAGCCATTGGATGTAGTCGCCCTGGCTGAGAGACAGGGCCTTATTTCTTGCTGCAGCAGCACCCTGATTTTCCTGTGTCACGACACAAACATCGGTGGACTCGAACTGGCGCGTAATAGCAAGAGTCGCGTCGAAGGAACCATCGTCAACGATAATAATTTCTTTTCGTTGCCAGGTTTGTGCAATAGCTGATTGGAGCGTGTCCACGATCCACTTCTCGGAGTTAAAGGCAGGGATAAGTATCGATACCAACGGTTTCATAATTGATCATGCAGAGAAGTGTCTAATTCTTTTTCATACGAATTGGAATCGGCATTATCCGAGTCTCGTTGATCTCCGATTGGCGCGTGAGAACCTACTTGGGGAATGACCATTATAGCCAGGAGGAATATGAACCACACAGGGTTACGTTCTCTGAACCCATGCTCTGTCAGACTGTAGACCGCTGTGACGACGAAATAGGCCAGCTTGATCCTGCCTGCCTTCGAGTCCCAGCGGAGTGCATGATTGATGTTTCTATACCCCCACACCATAACGACGCCAAGTAGCGCGACACCTATCAATCCCAAGTTCAAGAATACATCGAGGTAGCCATTATGCGCATGATTCACATGCATGTTAGTCCTGTTCCAGACCTCTTGCAGTCGCGGCTCCTTCCAGAAGGTTTCGTAGCCGACACCAAACCAAGGGTTATCACTCATCTGATAGAGCTGATTCCACAGATCAGTTCGACCGGTGAGTGTCGAATTCCTTCCTACTATCTCGGTAAGCCCCGCCGCCGGGTTGAGAATTATGGCGTAGAAGACTACGAATAGCAGCAATCCTACCAGCAGGTGCAGGATCGCTGGGGTCCTTGCGACTGTGCGTATGCTCGTGACCACCATGAGGCCGGCCCCGAGGAGAAAACAGCCGAAGGAGGTGGCCGAATTGGCCATCGAAAAGAGCCAAAGCGCCATCACAAGAATGGCGCCGTGAGCGATCAATGGCCCAGCCGAGCGGGGCCGCCCCTCACCCCGTAAGGCTTCAAGTAGATACCAACAGGATCCGAGTCCGAAGATCAAGCAAACAAGGCCGAGGCCGTTCTTTTGTGTGGCGACGCCAACGTTCCACGCTTCCCCAGTCCAACTGCTAAAACTACGACCAAGATGAGGGTAGTACTTGATGAGCAAGATGGAGAGCGGAATCAGCACGAAACCCGTGCGCGCAAGGAGCCGTTTAGCTGCGCTAATAGGCTCAGGATCGGTCAGGACAACCAGAACCATCACCAGATCCCCCACAGCCTTGGTCCACCGTTTGAAGGCCACTAAGGGGTAATCAGACCATAGCACGCTTGCGGCACAATAAAAGAAAAAGAGAAGGAGCGGTCCATTCGCTCGCAAAAAGGTTCTGGCACGCCGTCGTCTCGCGAGGAGTACTCCCAAACCAGCTGTTATGAGCCCAGCGAAGATAGCTGCATCGAGAGAACTCCCTTCGATGAGCGGGTCAACTTCCTCCCCAGCCTGAACTCCACCCAGCCATTGCGCGACAGACCGGGATGCACCGAGCAACAGCCATACGATGGGAAGCCAAAGTGCCGAAGACACCATCGAGTTGCGATCGCGCTCCAGGAGAAAGAGTGCCAAGATGAACAATCCACAAATGATCGTAGCAATGTTAAGCATAGCGTCTTAAATTATGCCGCATAATCTTCGCGGTACCGAGTGGGTTCTACCCCGATATCACGGACGGTTGAGTTAAGAGTCGTTCCGCCTGTTGCTGCATGTCCAGTCTCCGCCGCTGGCGCGGATTGTGACTTCGCTCGATGTAGTCAAAGATATCGGCCCTGGCTTCGGCTCTTGTCTGGTAGTGTTGTCGGTTCACGCGTTCCCGCTTAAGCACGCCGAAGAAGCTCTCCGCGGCAGCATTGTCCGCACAACTCCCCACGGCACTCATGCTGCCGGTAATGTGATGGGCCGCCAAGAAGCGTTGGTATTCCTCCGAAGTAAACTGACAGCCTCGATCCGAGTGCAGGATGACCGGCGTCCGAGCCGAGCGTTGCCATAGGGCCATCAGCACCGCCTGAACCACCAGTTGGCGGTCCTGATGCGGACTCATCGACCAGCCCACCACCAGGCCCGAATATAAATCGAGCACGACACAGTGATAGAGCCAGTGCTCGGCCGTGCGAATATAGGTGATGTCGGTGACCCATTTGGTGTTAGGGGCGGCAGCCGTGCAATCCCGCTCAAGGTGATTCCTGATTCCACGGGGACGAGTCCCCGTAGGCTTCTTTCGCCACCGCCGTCGCTGCGGCACGCCCTGCAACCCGGCTCGACGCATGAGCCGCGCCACCCGGTGACGGCCGCATCGCTCCCCGGCATCGCGCAGGTCTTCCCAGATCCGCGGGCTCCCCACGACTCCGTCTTGCTCGGCATGCAGCTGATGAATCCGTCCCAGTAGTCGGGCATTCTCCTGGGCCCGCCCACTCGGCGGCCGGGTCACCCAGCCATAATAGCCACTGGACGAGACCCGCAAACACCGGCACATCATCCGGATGGGAAACGCCGTGCGGCATCGTTGGATCATCCGATACTTCATCGCGACGCTCTCGCGAAGAACGCTGCCGCTTCTCGCAAAAAATCCCGCTCCTTCGTCACGCAGGCTAACTCCCGCCGCAGCAGGGCCAGAGGCTCGTCCCGCGGTCGGCCATTCCCCCGAAACGCCTGCGCCGACTCCTGACGCAACTCGCGCCGCCACCGTCCAAGCACCGTCGCCCCAATCCCCAGTTCCGCCGCGATCTGATTCACCGTCACACCGGGGGATTCGAGCATCGCCACCGCTTCACGCTTGTACTCCGCTGAAAACCTCCGCCTTTGTGCCATGACACCCCTCCTGGCCCATTATGAGCCTTAACCAGGTGTCCGTAAAAGCGGGGCAGAACCCCGTTGGGTTTACTCTCGAGGTCGAAGCACGATGAGACTGAGGTAAGCACTGCGTCCAAGGTGGCAGAGAAACGGTTGTGCGTCGTCATGCGGCGGGCCAGCCGCAGACTTTAACGACCAGCTCGTCTGATATCTGAATGCATCTCTATATCAGGCTGCAGAAAACTTTTGTGGTACGGTGAAAATTCAACTGTCCGCACGTCTGAGACAAACCCGGTCTGTCTGGTCCATCTGGTCTCATGCAACCAAACAAACCCAGCAGACCGAATAGACCAAATGAACAAGACAGACCTGCGAACTTTTTCAGCATCCTGCTAATCATGTGGAATGCAAGTTGCCATTCTCAATAAGATGCTCCAGGGCTAGCACATAAAGATTCTGTTTATGGCGGATCGATGAACAGGCGTTGGATAAGCTCGAGGGTCAGCATCTTGTGGATTTCGGTAGTGTAGTTGCGATTTCCTTT
>CXWL01026090.1_pt1 | contig 10539 bp, 11 predicted proteins | sample 590931 | NCBI WGS metagenome assembly CXWL01 (sample SAMEA3498368, study PRJEB10139) | groundwater metagenome | biome: water well; material: biofilm material | place: Germany | collected 2015-04-27
TGGTGCTGACGCCAACTCAGGCGCAAATGACCAGACTCATCACGCGCATCCGCATCGGCGGCGCCCAGGGTGATGTCAGGGCGATCACCTTTGAACAGGCCGACGGCGACCGCTCTGAAATGGCGATCACCAAAGTACTCGGCAAATGAAGCGTAGTGCGCGTTGGCTGTCCGTGAGCCTGTGGCTGCTGACACTGGCGACTTGCCTGGCGGTGATTGCCCAGACCCGCTTTGTGGCGGACCTGTCGGCTTTCATGCCGAAGATGCCCAACCAGCGTCAGCAATTGCTGGTGGAGCAGTTGCGCGATGGCGTCATCGCCCGCTTGATCATGATTGGCATCGAAGGCGGGAATGCGCCCGAGCGCGCGCGCTTGTCCAGCGCCATGGCTGAAAAACTTCGCGCCAACCCGTCGTTTGTCGGGATACAGAACGGCGATGCCGCCACCCAGGAACGCGACCGAGCCTATTTTTTCAACAACCGCTATCTGCTCAGTCCCGCCGTCGACAGCGAGCGCTTCACCGCTGCTGGCATGCACCAGTCGATTGGCGATTCGATCGGAGCGCTGGCTGGCAATGCAGGCATGGTGCTCAAACGCCTGTTGCCGCGCGACCCGACTGGCGAAACACTTCAACTGCTGGGCCAGTTTGCCGGCAACAGTCAACCCCACAGCGTCAACGGTGCATGGGCCTCGCGCGATGAAAGACGCGCGTTGTTGCTGGCACAAACTCGTATTGATGGTTCGGACACCGAGGCCCAGGCCCAAGCCATCGAGGCGATCCGGCAAGACTTCAATCAGATCACCGGACGCAGCGCGAACACCCGGCTAGTCATGAGTGGCACCAGCGTGATGGCGGTTTGCGCGCGCGACATGATCGAGGGCGAAGTGAGCCGACTGGCCGCCATGAGCGTGTTCTTGGTCGTGTCGCTGCTGCTGCTGGTCTATCGCTCCGGTTGGCTGCTGGTACTGGGCCTGCTGCCGGTCGCATCCGGCGCGCTGGTAGGCGTTGCTGCGGTGAGTCTGGGCTTCGGCCACGTTCATGGCCTGACGCTCGGCTTCGGCACGACCTTGATCGGCGAGGCGGTGGACTACTCGATCTACCTGTTTTTGCAGCGCGCCGGGGGCGAGAATCCGAGCGCGTTCTGGCGCACCATTCGCTTGGGCGTGTTGACTTCATGCGTCGGTTTTGCCGCCCTCTTGTTCTCCGGCTTTCCCGGTTTGTCCCAATTGGGCCTGTACTCGATCAGCGGCTTGGTTGCGGCGGCGCTGGTCACGCGCTACGTGCTGCCAGTGTTGATGCCGCAAGGCATCGCGTTGCGTGATTTGACGCACTTCGGCGTGCGGCTTGAGCAACTGGTCAACGGCGTCAAGCGGCTGCGCTGGTTGATTGTCGTGCTGTTGATTGCCGCTGGCGGCGGCGTCCTCTTCCACGCTGGCGACATCTGGAACCGGCAGCTCTCGGCGCTCAGTCCGATTTCCAAGGCGGACATGAAACTCGACGCGGAGCTGCGAAGCGACCTGGGCGCCACCGACATGCGCTACATGGCCACCTTCACCGCAGCCGACGAGGAGTCCGCCCTGCGCGGTGCCGAACAAGCTGGCGTCGTGCTTCAGAGCCTGATCAGGAACAAAGTCATTGGCGGCTTCAATTCACCCGCCATCGTCTTGCCCAGCGCAGCCCTGCAACGGGCGCGCCAGGCGGCCATTCCACAGAGCCAGCAGGTCCGCGCGAACCTCACGCAAGCGCTGGCGGACCTTCCGATCAAGCCGGATCGATTGGAGGGTTTTCTCGTTGATCTGAAAGCCGCGCAGGCTCGGCCCGCCCTGACGCGCGAGGATCTGAATGGCACCTCCGCGGCACTGCTGGTGGACTCCTTGCTGATCAAACGCGACAAGGACTACCTGGTGCTGATGCCCTTGCGTTCGACCGGCGAGGGCCCCAAGGGCGACCTGATCGACCTGGGCTCGGTCACCACCGCGCTGAATGCCCAGGGCCTCTCCCACGTGACCGTGATCGATATTCTGGAAGAGACCACCGCCGTGTTCGACAGTTACCTGAAGGAGGCCCTGATCCTGTCCGGCTTGGGTTGCCTGGCTATCGTCGCCCTGCTGCTGATCGCGCTGCGCTCCATCCCGCGCACGCTGCGCGTGGTGACGCCACTGGTTGGCGCCGTGCTGTGCGTCACGGCGGTGCTTTTGGCGACGGGTGTTCAGTTGACCATCATGCATCTTGTCGGGCTGCTGCTGGTGGTGGCGGTTGGCTCCAACTACGCGCTGTTCTTCGACATCGGCGCGCAGCCCAGCAGCGACGCTGGCCGGCGCCAGACCCTGACCTCGCTGGTGGTGGCCAATCTCACGACCGTGGCCAGTTTTGGCCTGCTGGGGTTCTCCAAGGTGCCGGTGCTGTCGGCCATTGGCAACACCGTCGGTCCGGGCGCCTTGCTGGCGCTGGTCTTCTCGGCCGTTCTTGCGGGGGCGCATGCCAATGCAGGTGCTCGCTGACAAGTTCAAGGGGCCGGGCCGCGCCGATACGCTGCTGGTGCTGCTGCCACCAGCGCAGGCGCAACTCGCTGATTTTCACACGCACGGTTTCGTGGCGGCCGTTCGCGGGCGCGCCCTTGCGGTCGATCTGCTGCTGGCCGATGTCAACCACCAGCACGTGATGAGCAACACCACCGCGTCGAGCTTGCACGAACAGGTGGTGCGGCCAGCGCTGGCAGACGGTTATCGCCACATATGGCTGGCCGGCATTTCCCTGGGTTCCTTCAACGCCCTGCACTACGCGGCAGTCCATGCGCGTCATCTCGCGGGCATCGCGCTCATCGCGCCCTATCCCGGTACGGGTGATGTACTGGCTGAAATCGACGCGGCGGGCGGCCCCATGGCCTGGGTTCGCAGGCCTGCGGCCGTGCACAACGATGAGCGAGCCTGGTGGCGCTGGCTTGGCCAGCAAGCCCTCGCCGGGCAATGGTCCACCCCGGTGTACATGGGCACCGGCGATGCGGATCGGTTTCTGCGCGGGCAGCGCATGATGGCGGACTTGCTGCCCGCCGCCCAGGTGCGCTACCTACCCGGCGGGCATGACTGGCCGACCTGGAAGACGCTGTGGCAGGCCTGGTTGAACGATGGCCCCCTGTCACGGTTGGCGCCAAGCGCTGGCGCGAGGGCATAACGATGCGACCTTGGCGGCCCTCGCCTTTTCTGGTCGCCAGCGCCGTCCTGCATCTGGGCGCGCTGGGGCTGATGGTGCTGCGCGCCGAATGGTGGCCATTTGCCGTGGGCGCGCTGGTACTCAATCACCTGGCCCTTTGTGCCGCCGGCCTGTGGCCACGCAGCACCTTGCTGGGGGCGAACATCGTGCGCCTGCCAGCAGCCGCCGCGTTACGCGGCGAAGTGGCGCTGACCTTCGACGATGGTCCCGACCCCGTCGTCACGCCGCAGGTACTGGCGCTCCTGGCGGCGCGGGGTGTCCAGGCCAATTTCTTCTGCATCGGTGAGCGCGCCGCGGCCTATCCGCAGATCTGCCGTGCCATCACCGCCGCCGGGCATGCCATCGAAAACCACGGCCAGTTGCACCGCAAGCACTACTCTTTGCTGGGTCCACGTGGCTGGCTGCGCGAAGTCGGTGCGGCACAAGTAACGCTGGAGGCCGTCAGCGGCCAGCGGCCGCACTTCTTTCGCGCCCTGGCGGGCCTGCGCAATCCCTTTCTTGACCCCGTGCTGCACCGACTCGGCTTGCGCTTGGCGAGCTGGACGCGCCGCGGCTACGACACGCGCAGCAGCGATCCAGTCCGCGTGCTGGCGCGCCTGACGCACAAGCTGGCGGCAGGCGACATCCTGCTGCTGCACGACGGCAACGCGGCCCGCACAAGCTGCGGCGAGGCGGTGATTCTGGAAGTCCTGCCACGTCTGCTTGACGAACTGGCCACACGCCAGCTCACCCCCGTCACACTACGATCCGTATGCAAGTCCTCCTGAAAAAGCAACTGCTTGACCTGGCCTGCGAGCCTTACCGCCCCACCGGTCACTTCAATTACTACTGGGCGCGTGGCAAGCTCGGTGGTGATCCCGTGTTTGCCGCCCTGCTGGAACACAACATCTTCCCGCCTGGCGCACGCGTGCTCGACCTGGGTTGCGGGCGCGGCCTGTTGGCCGCCTGGTGCCTCGCAGCCGAGCAGCTTGCCGCACGCGGCCAATGGCCGACCACGCTGCCCACGCCGCCTGCGGGATTGAGCTTTCGTGGCGTCGAACTGATGGCGCGCGAGGCGCAATGTGGCAACGCCGCGCTGCAACCCATTTATGGCCACCGTGTCCGGCTGACCGGCGGCGACATGCGGGTGGCAGACTTGCAGGAGCTCGATGTGGTGGCCATTCTGGATGTGTTGCACTACATCCCCCACGCCGAACAAGACCAGATGCTGGACCGCATTCGCAGCGCACTCGGCAGCGGCGGCGTCTTCGTCACCCGTGTTGGCAACGCCGGCGCAGGTTGGCGCTTCCAAATGAGTCAGTTGGTGGACCGTTGCATCTCGTTTGTGCAGGGCCACCGGCTCGATCGCATGTGGTGCCGTCCCGTGCATGAATGGGCTCAGGCACTCGAAGCCCGCGGTTTTGCGGTGCAGGCGCTGCCCATGAGCGCCGGCACACCCTTCGCCAATGTGATGCTGGTAGCCCGTGTGGCATGATGCGCGCTGACCAAAATCCAGGCACTTGTTCAGGCGAATTCAGCGTGCATCCACTTCGACTCAGCTCGTTCACCATGACCAGCGCGCTGGGCGCCGGAGTGACACCCACCTTGGCGGCGCTTCACGCACGACGTAGCGGCCTGGCCCGCCGACCATGGGAGACGGTCGATCTGGATACCTGCATCGGCGCGGTTGATCAGTTGGACGATTTCGCAGTGCGCGCCGATCTGCATGCCTTTGACTGCCGCAACAACCGCCTGGCGCAATTGGGCCTGGAACAGGACGGTTTTTCAATCGCCGTAGACAGCGCGTTCGCGCGTTACGGGGCGGCCCGCATCGGAGTCTTTCTGGGTACCAGCACATCGGGCATTCTCAGCTCAGAGCTAGCCTATCGCCACCGTGATCCAGCCACCGGTGCGCTTCCCCCTGACCACGATTACCAGCACACCCACAACAGCTTCTCGCTGGCTGACTTCGTGCGTCGCTACTACGACCTGCATGGCCCGGCTCACGTGGTGTCCACTGCCTGTTCATCCAGTGCCAAGGCCTTTGGCAGCGCCCAACGCATGATCAGTTGCGGCCTGATCGACGCGGCCATTGTCGGTGGCGTGGATTCACTCTGCCTGACCACCCTGTACGGCTTCAACTCCTTGCAGTTGGTGTCGACCCAACCGTGCCGGCCCTTCGACACCCATCGTGACGGCATTTCCATGGGCGAAGGCGCAGGCTTTGCGCTGGTCGAGCGCGCCACGCACGCCCTTGCCGGCGACATCGTCATGAGCGGCATCGGTGAGTCGAGTGATGCCCACCACATGTCCTCGCCGCACCCCGAGGGCCTCGGGGCGCGCCTGGCCATGGAAGCTGCCCTGCGCATGGCGGGTCTGCAGGCGGCCGACATTGACTACATCAACCTGCACGGCACGTCGACGCCGAGCAACGACGCGGCAGAAGACAAGGGCGTCAGCACCCTGTTTGGCACCGATACACCGTGCAGCTCGACCAAGGGCCACACCGGGCACGCGCTCGGGGCGGCCGGCGGCATCGAAGCCATCGTCTGTGCCCTGGCATTGCGCCACGATTTCGCACCCGCTGGCGTTGGCACGCTGGAACTCGATCCTCGCCTGGCCAGCCGCTACCTGCTGTCGAATCTGGATCAGCCCATGCAGCACGTGCTCAGCAATTCTTTCGGTTTTGGCGGCAGCAACTGCAGCCTGGTTTTTTCCAAGGTCATGACATGAGCGGCGCGCGGCGCGAAGGCACTCCCGTGGGCGCGTTAAGGGTTCATGTCGATGGCATCGGACTGTTCGGCCCCGGCATGGCCGGATGGGCTCAGGCACGCGACGTGCTGGCAGGGCGCTCACCCTTCGAACTGGCTGCCATTCAATTGCCACCAGCAGATGCCTTGCCACCCGCGGAACGCCGTCGCGTGGGTGTGGCGATCAAGCTGGCCATGGCAGCCGGTTTTGAGGCGGTGCGCCATGCCGGCGCGGACGCGGCTCAACTCAACACCGTGTTCTCCTCCACGGGCGGCGACTGCGACAACTGCCACAACATTCTCGAAACGCTGGCATCCAGTGACCGCGCCGTCTCACCCACCCGTTTCCACAACTCGGTGCACAACGCACCCGCCGGCTACTGGAGCATCGCCACGGGCTGCATGGCGGCATCAACCAGCCTGTGCGCCTTTGATGCCACGTTCGCTGCCGGCCTGCTGGAAGCGGCAGTGCAGGTCGTGAGCACGGGTCAGCCTTGCCTGCTGATTGCCTTCGACACCGCCTACCCGGAACCGCTGTATGCCCTGCGGCCGATTCCCTATGCCATGGGTGTTGGCCTGCTGCTCAACCCTCACCAGACGCCCGCGTCGTGCGCGTCACTCAGCATCGAACCCAGTTCGGCGGTTGCCGCGGCAATGGATGAACCCGCGCTGGAGGTCTTGCGCCAGCGCATTCCCGCCGCTCGCAGTCTGCCCCTGCTGCGGCACTTGGCCCGCGGCAGCACCGGCTCGGTGGTGATTGACTACCTCGGCACGCCCAACCTGGCCATCGAAGTCGGACCATGAAGCGCGACCACGCCTGGATTGCCGCCCACATTCCCCACCACGGTGATATGTGCCTTCTCGATTCGGTCGAACGGTGGAGCGACGAGGCCATCACCTGCCGCGCCAGCAGTCATCGGCACGCCGGCAATCCACTGCGCGCCGATGGCCGCTTGGGCATCGCCAACGGCATCGAATTTGCGGCCCAGGCCATGGCGGTGCACGGCGCCTTGCTGGCCGGCGACGATTCACCACCCGGTGTCGGCTTTCTGACCAGCGTGCGTGATGTGCAGTGGCAACGCAGCCGCCTGGATGACATCGACGCCGACCTCATGGTTCACGCGCGGCGGATCTCCGGCAACCCAAACAGCCTGCTCTATGAATTCGACCTGTGCGCCGACGAGACCGTGGTCTTGACGGGCCGCGCCAGCGTCATGATCAAGGTCCCAGCCCCATGAAACGTGCACTCGTTACCGGTGGCAGTGGCGCCATCGGCTCGGCCATCTGTCGACGCCTGGCGGCTGACGGCCTGCATGTGATCGTGCACGCCAATCGCAACCTGAGCGCAGCCGAGGCGCTGCGCGACGAACTCATCGCCAATGGCGGCTCGGCGCAGGCGATTCAATTCGATGTGTCGGACGCCACCGCTTGCCTGAGCGCCTTGGAAGCGCTGTTGCGGGACGAACCGATTCAGGTGCTGATCAACAACGCCGGCATTCATGATGACGCCGCTTTTCCGGGTATGCGCCGCGCGCAATGGAACAGCGTCATTGATGTCTGCCTGCACGGCTTCTTCAATGTCACCCAACCGCTGACCATGCCCATGGTGCGCAGCCGCTGGGGTCGCATCATCTCGATCACATCCGTGGCGGGCATCACCGGCAATCGCGGTCAGAGCAACTACGCCGCCGCCAAAGGTGCCGTGCACGCGGCCAGCAAGTCGCTGGCACTGGAGCTGGCCAGCCGGGGCATCACGGTCAACGCCGTGGCGCCCGGCATCATCGCCTCGGACATGAGCCAGGGCGCCTTCGACGCGGAGGCGATTGAGCGGCTGGTGCCCATGAAACGCGCCGGCCAGGCCCACGAGGTGGCCGATCTGGTGGCGTTCCTGGCCTCGGANNTTGCGGGACAGACCGGAGCGTAGGGAGGCTCTGTTCTCAACTGATCAGGGGTATTGCGGACTAAGGCAGGTCGCAGGGCAGGCGGTAGCCCGCACCCCGAAACCAGCGGGCGAACACCCGGAAGTCCTGCTGCTGCGCCGCCGTCAGGCGGGCGTACTGCCTGCGCACCGTCAGTTCGGTAGCTGGGTCAAGACGGCGACGCGACGCCGTCTTGAACACCACCATGAAGGGAGCCAACGGCGTCGCGTAGCGGATCACGCCATCGCCCAACAACGCGGCCGCCTGGGAGAGTTCAGCAAGGCTGAATGCAGCCCGCAGTGAGTTGAAATAGTCCCGCGTGAACTGCTCTGATTGACAACTGCGCCGGTCCTGCGAAAAGAAGCGCTGGGTGCTGGTGCGTTGGAGTCGCCCGAAGTCCACCAAGTACAGACTGCCGCCGGGTTTGAGCACCCGCCGAATCTCGCGCAGCGTAGCCTGCAGAGCCGGTAGATCAGGCAGATGGTGCAGCGACATGGTGCAGACCACGCCATCCATCGCAGCATCCTCCATGCCGTGCAGATGTGTCATGTCGCCGGACACCAGTTGCACATTGTTCACGCCACACCGCGCAAGGGTGCCGCGGGCGAGCTGGAGCATGCTGGGTGACGCGTCCAACCCTGTAAAGCGGGCCTGCGGATTGAGCATGGCGATTTGCGCCAACTGGTTGGCCGGCCCACACGCCAGATCCAGCACATGGTCGCCCGGCTGTATCAGGGGTGTGATCTGAAGCGCGTGAAAGAAGTGCGTGAACGCCAGCGCCCCGTCCTCGCGCCCGCTCTCGACGAAGGCGGCAAGTTGTGCCGGCTCCTGCATGATCAGGTCCGGCTCGGGCACCCGATCCAATACCCTGCGCGACAAGCGTTCGAGAATCAAATGGGCCAACATGGCCGCAGCGGACATTTGCTACACCCCAGGTCATCACGCCGGCTTGCTGGCCTGGTACTCGGCCAGTATGCTCATACCCTTGACTTCAATGTGTCGGCGCACGTCGGTGAAACCAGCGGCTTTCAGCGTCGCTAGCACTTGCTCGGGCGGCACACAGGCCTCGATGGTGTCCCAGTAGTAGCGCCACAGTTGGCGGGTGTTCTTCTTACGCCCCACCAGCACGGCCAGCAGCGGCACAAATCCCTTCATGTACGCCTTCAACAGGAAGCGCCCCCAGCGGCTTGTCGGACAGGTGATTTCCAGCAGGCAGAGTTTGCCGCCGGGTTTCATGACGCGATGGAACTCGCGGAACGCGACTGCCAGGTCACTGATGTGGCGCAACGCATAACCCATGCTCAGAAAGTCGAAGTGCGCATCGGCGAAGGGAATAGCCTCGGCGCTGCCTTGGACCAGCGCGACGCCCGCCGGCACCTTGGCATTGGCCATCATGCCCGGACTGGGGTCAACGCCGGTCACCAGGCTGGCCGCGCCCACGATGCGCGCGGCCTCGCACGCAACCAGCCCGGTGCCCACCCCTACATCCACCACCCGCATGCCAACTCTTAGACCCGCCCGCTCCAGGGCCTGGCCCCGGTACCAGGTACCCGTTCCGAAGCCCAGAATGTGCTCCATGCGGTCGTAGTCCTCCGCCGTGCTGTCAAACATGTCCCGCACAAAGCCGGCGCGTGCTTGCTCGTCGCGGTAGTAGTCGGTCAGTGGCACGTGGGGTGCCACGGCGGGAGGCGTCAACTTGGAAGGAATGGTCATAGGGATTGGACAGGTAAAGGAAAGTACTTCCGCCATAAAAGCAGGGGCAGACGAAGCAGAAAACCGAACATCAGGCGCGTGTGCATCCAGGTGAGCAAACGGTTGTCGCGCCAATAGTTGAAATGCGACACACCACCCTCGTCCGGTCGAAGGTACTTGACTGGCGCGGGCAGGTTAACCGGGCGCACACCGGCCCAACACAGGCGTACCACCGCTTCGGGGTCAAAATCGAAACGGCGCATCCAGCGCTGCCCATGCATCACGCGGCACAGCGCTGCAATAGGATAGACCCGAAAACCATAGAGCGAATCACCAATGCCCATCCACAGCGTCTCCAGATTGGCCCACCAGTTGGAAACCTGACGGCCCTTGACGCGCAGCATCGGCGCGCTGGCATCAAAGACCGGCACACCCAGCACCATGGACAAGGGCGCCCGGCGCGAACACGCCATGAAATCCGGAATCAGCGCCGCCGGATGCTGCCCGTCCGAGTCCATGCACAAGGCATGGGTGTAGCCCTGCCGAGTGGCCTGCGCCAAGCCAAACAGGACTGCGGCGCCCTTGCCCTGGTTCCGGCTTAGCACCATCACGCGCAGACCGTCGTCTTGGGCCGCCATGTCCAGCAAGCCGGCCGCGGTCCCGTCCGTGCTGCCGTCCACGACCACCCAGACCGGATTCCAGTGGGCCCTGGCTTCGCGCACGGTATCGTAGACCTTGCGCCCAGGGTTGTAACTTGGAATCAGCACCAGATGAGAGGTGGAAGGCGTGCTCACGTCAGACTCTCAAGCTTGAATCGATGGAGCACGACAACTCCTGCTCAAAATAGTGCTGCAAGGCGCTGGCTGTCGCCGCGCTCTTGCCGGTCGCAACCAGTTGCGAGCCCACCGTTGCCTTGTAGATGAGCGGAAAAAGAGGCGGGCGGAACAGGGTCCACCCCTTGCTCAGATAGGGCGAATTGGTCCTGATGCT
>CXWL01013543.1_pt1 | contig 10538 bp, 13 predicted proteins | sample 590931 | NCBI WGS metagenome assembly CXWL01 (sample SAMEA3498368, study PRJEB10139) | groundwater metagenome | biome: water well; material: biofilm material | place: Germany | collected 2015-04-27
TCGAGGGTGACGCGGATCGCCATCAGATCGTCAGCTCCTGCTCTTCCTTCAAGCGCGCGCCTTCGCGGAAGACTTCAGCCAACACGATCAGAATAAGGATCGACATCCAGGTGGAGAGGTCGATGTTGACGTCGAAATTCGCTTTCGCGCCATCGGGCGTGCCAACGGTGGCGAAAATTGCGCTCACGACACCCAGAAGGACATAGCGGGCGATCTCAATCACCAGCATCGCGATCCAGATGACGCGCAGGTGATTGGCGTTCTCACGGCGGAACGGCTCGCCCGAGGTAAAGCTGTCGAACAGGCGGCGCAGGCGCCCAACGATAATCAAGCCGCCGCCAAGGGCTACGGCGCCAATCATCAAGGCCGGCGCCACCACCGGCCAGGTCGCGCCGCCGGGCTGATCATAGGTCAAGTCAAAATCGCCGTTGCCGGTCCCGACTTGGAACTGCCCCTCTCCGCCCGTCAGGACGTTGGCGTCGATCATGCCCGCGGAAATCAGGCCGAGGAGGGCGGCGTATCCGAGCGCCGCCAGCGCCAGGGCGCCGAGCGCTAGCCAGAGCGCCCACCACGCGACGACCAAGCCCACCTTGGCGATTGATGCGACCGAGCCTTTGCCTAGAGCTCTCACGGACTTCGCCCTCACTTGCGCTTGTTGTATGACTTTAGGTTGTCTTTATTGATAAACGATATAGACCGCGAGCGAGGCCGTCAAACAAGTGTTACAATTATGATCCGTCTTGCTGGGCGCGTCGTCGTCGCCAGTCACAATGCTGGAAAAGTTCGTGAAATCCATGCGTTGCTAGCCCCGTTGGGGGTGGAGGCGGTGTCGGCGGCATCGCTCGGGCTTCCAGAGCCCGCGGAGACAGAAACCACCTTTGCCGGCAATGCGGCTCTAAAGGCGAAAGCTGCAGCGGACGCCTCGGGGCTTCCAGCGCTGGCCGACGATTCAGGTCTTGAGGTCTTTGCGCTTGGTGGCGCGCCCGGCGTTTATTCGGCCCGCTGGGCGGGGCCGGAGAAGAATTTTCAAGCTGCGATGGAGCGGGTTTGGCGCGAACTTGCGGGCGGCGCGGGCGATGCCGGCGCCCGCTTCGTGTGCGTGCTCGCGCTCGCCGAGCCCGGCGGCGGGGTTCAATGCTTCGAAGGCGAGGCGAGGGGGACCATCACGTGGCCGCCTCGCGGCGAGCAGGGCTTCGGCTATGACCCGATCTTCGTGCCCGAGGGCGGCGCTCGCACCTTCGGCGAGATGAGCCACGATGAAAAACTGCCCCTGACGCACCGCGCGCGCGCATTTGAAAAATTGCTCGCGGCGCTCCGATGAGCGGCTTCGGCGTCTACATCCACTGGCCCTACTGCGCGGCGATCTGCCCGTATTGTGATTTCAATGTCTATCGCGCGCGCGGCGGCGACACTGCACCGCTGCTTGCGGCCATCGCATCTGATATTGCCGGGCATGCGCAACGCTTCGGTCGGCGCGAAGCGAGCAGCATCTTTTTTGGCGGCGGCACGCCGTCGCTGTTGCCCGGGCGCGACATAGCGCGCCTGGTCGAGGCCGTCGCCAGCGCCTTTGCGTTGACGCCCGATTGCGAGATCACGCTTGAAGCCAACCCCGAAGACGCGCGCCTATTCGGCGAGCAGGCGGCCGCAGGCGTCAATCGCTTTTCCATTGGCGCGCAAGCCTTGGACGATTCCGCGCTCAAGGCCCTTGGGCGCGGGCACGATGCCGCCGCCGCGTTGCGCGCCGTGGACGTGGCGGCGGCGACAGGCCGACGCGTATCGCTGGACCTCATCTATGCGCGCGAGGGGCAGGGGATCGACGCTTGGCGCACTGAACTCAAGCAAGCGCTGGCGCTGCCGATTGAGCATGTGTCCCTATATCAGCTCGCCATCGAACCAGAGACAGCTTTCGCACGGCGCTTCGCGCGGGGTGAGCTTTCGCCGCCGGACGCGGACGTCGCCGCCGACCTCTACGAAGCGACGCAGGCGATCTGCGATACAATGGGGTTTCTAGGGTACGAGATTTCCAATCACGCGCGCGGTGTCTCAGCGCGATCGCGGCACAATCTGCTCTATTGGCGCGGTGCCGATTGGGTTGGCATCGGGCCTGGCGCGCACGGGCGCCTCACGCATGGGGGCGCCCGTATTGCGACTGAATCGTGCAAACGACCGGGCGATTATATTGAAGCGGTAAACCACCGCGGAATCGGTTGGTCTAGCGAAGAGGGTCTCACGAGCGAAGCGGCGGCCGACGAATTATTGCTGATGGGATTGCGGGTCGATGAGGGCGTGGACCTCGCCCGTATCGAAGCGCTGCGCGGGCGCCGGCTCAATCGCGATGCGATGACCTGGCTCCAGGAACAAGGGTTGATTGTACAGGAAGGCGGCCGCTTGCGCCTTACGCCGCAAGGGCGCGTTGTCACCAATAAGATTATCGCGGAACTGGCGGCGTGAGAGCTCAGCTGCCGTTGCCGGGGAACCGGCGCGGCGCGGGCTCCAGAACGATGACCTCGGTAGGGCGTACTTCGATAATGGCGAGGCCGCGCTCGATCGCGCCATTTGCGTTGAAGCGAAAGAGGCCGTCGGAGCCAGCGAAACCTTCGCGGTTTTCGATGGCTCTGCGCTCGAAGCCTTGCGCGCCGCGGTCGCGTGACAAGAGCGATGCGAGTGCGACCGCGTCATAGCCCAAGCTGGACAGGCGCGTGGGTTCGCGCCCGAACATGGTTTGGTAGCGGGTTTCGAAATCGGTGCGAACGGCGGGGTCGGCGGCGACATACCATCCCCCGGCAAGCGTGGGTTCGCGCTGGGCTTCGCCCGCCCAGGCGCTCGTGCCCATGAAGCGCACTTGGCGTTGATCGACGCCGCCGCGCACAAGGGCCGCGCCAATTGCGCGCAGCGGCCCGCCGCTTTCAGCGATGAGAATGGCTTGCGCCGGCGCGGTGCGCAGTCCGGCTGCGACCGCAGTCGCCGCCGCCGCCGCGTCCGCATCGCTGCGATTGTAGAGCTGGGCTTGCACGATCGCGACGCCGTGCGCTTGGGCTTCCGCGCGCAACGCGGTATCGACGCGGCGGCCATATTCGTTCGCTGGCGCGAGTAGGGCGATGGTGCGGATGTTGCGGCTCGACGCGAACGCGATCATGCGTGCGATCTCATCTTCAAGCTGGAAGCTCAGCAGATAGACGCCGTTGCCGGCGACGCTGCGGTCGGACGAGAAGCCAATGACCGGTATGTTCTCGCCGCGCGCGGCTTGCGCGGCGCCCGCCACACCCTCGCGCAGGACCGGCCCGATGATGATGTCGGCGCCGTCAGCGACCAAGGCGCGCGCCGCTGCCGCTGCCGAACCTTCGTTTGCGCCAGCGTCACGCGGGATCAGCAAAGTATTCTGGCTGCCATGGTCGAACAAAGCGAGTTCGGCGGCGTTATAGAGGGCGGCGGCGTCTTGTGGGCGCAGCGAAAACGGCAGAAGCAGCCCGACGCGCACGATACGCCGCCCGCGCATAAAGGGGGGCGTTACGCCTTCGCGTGTCTGCACTTGGGCTTCGGGTGGCGCGGTGGGCCCCGGACCGGGGCCCGGGCCGGGCCCCGGTTGGGGGGCGGTGGCGCAGGCGGCCATAAAGGCGGCTAGGCTGAGCGCGGCGCCAGTTTTCAAGCTTGGCGTTGAGCCGGCGCGCGCCGATGATCGTGGGGAGGCCATGAGCAATCCTTCATCCGACCCCGAAAACAGAGGCCCAGGCGGGCGCGACCGTATCGGCGCCCGCGAATCCAGTCCACCTCCCGAAGCGGGCCTTTATGTGGTGGCCACTCCTATTGGCAACCTGCGCGACATCACTTTGCGCGCGCTTGATATTCTGGGCGCAGCGACCCGGGTCTACGCCGAAGATACCAGGGTGGCGCGCAAGCTGTTGGACGCTTACGGGTTGAAACCGCGCTTGGCGGCCTATCACGAGCATAGCGCGGAAACGGCTCGGGCTGAAATTTTGGCGGCTCTCGGCGCCGGCGAGAGCGTGGCGCTGATTTCCGACGCCGGTACGCCGCTGATCTCGGATCCCGGCTTCAAGTTGGCGCGCGCGGCGATCGAGGCGGGGCACCGTGTGTTTCCGATTCCGGGCGCGTCGGCACTGTTGGCGGGGCTGGTTGTGTCGGGGTTGCCGAGCGATCGGTTTTTGTTCGCGGGCTTCCTGCCGGCCAAACACGTCGGGCGCCGCGCCGCGTTGGCTGAATTGGCCGAGGTGGACGCCACCCTGGTGCTTTACGAAAGCGGGCCGCGTTTGGCGGAGAGCTTGGCGGACATGGCGGACGTGCTTGGCCCGCGGCCAGCCGCCGTCGCGCGCGAGCTCACAAAATTGTTTGAGGAAACCCGGCGCGCCGCGCTCGATGACTTGGCGGCGCACTATGCGCAATTCGGAGCGCCGCGCGGCGAAATCGTGGTGATCGTAGGCCCCCCGCCAGCGACCGGCGAAGTGAGCGAGGCGGCGCTGGATTCGTTTCTCGCCGGCGTGCTTGCGCGCGGGGTGAAGGAAGCGGCAAGCGAAGCGGCGAGAGCTTTGGGCGTGCCGCGCAAGCGCGCCTATGCGCGGGCGCTGGCGCTGAAGGACGCCGGGTGAGCCGTCAAAGCGCCGAGCGCCGTGGGCGGACAGCCGAGTGGATCGCCATGTGCTTCTTGATGGTGAAAGGCTACCGGATCTTGGGTCATCGCTTGCGCACGCCGTTCGGCGAAGTCGATGTGGCGGCATGGAAGCACGGCGTGCTTGTGATCATCGAAGTGAAGGCGCGCGCAACTTACGATGAAGGCGCCTACGCGCTGACGCCGCGCGGCCAGGACCGCATCGCTCGCGCGGCGACTGTGCTGGCGGGGCGCTGGCGGCTCAATGCCGCGCCAATCCGCTACGATCTTATCGTCGTTGGCGCCGGATGGTTGCCAAGACATGAACGCGGCGCTTGGGTGAGCGAAAGCGCATATCGTTAATCGCCCCGAAACGATCCTTGGGCAGATTGGCCCAATGCGAACACCTTTATTGACCTTAGCGGCTCTTGCGGCCTGCGCCGCGTCCAGCGGCTGTGTAACCGCCGCAATCGGCGCTGCCGCGGGCGTCGGCGTGTTTGCGATCCAAGATCGCACTATCGGTCAAGGCATCGATGATGCGTCCGCTTCACAGCAAGTGAAGATGCGGCTGATGGCGGCGGACCGGGCCGCGTTCGCCGAGGTCGATGTTGAAGTGGCGGGCGGAAACCTGTTGTTGTCGGGTGGGGCGCCTACCGAACAGCATCGCCAAGCCGCGGAAACCATCGCCCGTAGCGTGCCTAATCTGCACAACGTTTATAATGAGATATTTGTCGGGCAGCATTCGGGGCTTGTGCGCAATGCTCAAGACGAATGGATCACAGCGCAAATTCGCACGCGCTTGACCGCAAGCCCGGCTGTGCGCGCCATCAACGTCAATATCGAGACGTTTCACGGCAATGTCTATTTGATGGGCACAGCTCGGACTGAGCAAGAGCTGCAACGCGCCGCGGAGATCGCCAGCGTTGTCGGCGGCGTGCAACGTGTCGTGTCGTTCGTCCAGGTGCGCCCCGCGCCTGTACCGTACTACGCGCAAGCCGCGGCGGTTCCGCCGACCCCAGAATATCGCGGCGAGCCCGAGCCGATCCCAGGCACTGAAGCAACGCCCAGCTATTAGTTTCCGCCATTTGAGCCGACCGAATCTCGTAGCGGCTCATGGCGCTCGGGGGTAAGAACGCATGTGGCGTCGCCCAAGGAGCGCGGACGTTCGATTTTTGTTGCGCCTTTGTTCCCTCTCTGTACGATGCGTGGCCGTGGTAGTGTCTCAGTTTGAAAACTGAAATCCATGCTTAGTGGGCTAACTCACTGAAACAGCAGCGCTTTTCCGAGGTTTTCCGCCGGAATCTCATCAAGAATGTTATCCACAGGGGCTAAGTTGCTGATTTGACGCGCTTTGTTCCGGGGGGTGCCCAGTGTCGCTCCGATGAATGATTCGGCCCCGAATCGTCGTAAGATTCCCTATGCACGCGTGAGCACGTCTCGGACATCACCCCTCACGCGTGGGAGAAAAGCACCATGGCAAAGGTAGCGCCATTCCACTCCACGAAGCCGGCGTCGCGGCAGGTTTACCATGATCAGTCGGCTTGCACCGAGGGCAACAACATTGAACGCCGCTATCTGACCGCCGGCACCGGCGGGCGTCGCCAATGCGAGCACTGCGCGCGGCTCGCGCTCGGACTGCGCTAGGTGGACAAATTCCGCACGCTCTGCGCGAAGGTCATCTCCCAGCACGGCGCCTCTAAGTGACCGTTCACGGCGGTGAATGTGTAGCGCAGGTGAAGCACGGGTAGTCCGTGCTCCATGGCGACCGCGAAAGCTTTGTAGCCAGCCCACGTCCCGCCGTGAAATCTTACGGTGGGATCAGGGAATGCGTGCCCGTTTCCGCCTTCGCAAGACTCGAAAGTCTCGACGCCGTTTGATCGGAGAATGAGCACGGCGCGGCGGATTCCTGGGTCCAGCTCCATGTCAACCACGGGAGCGTGATCCTCTAACGGGTCGCGATGCTTGCGGCGTGCGCTCATGCGCGAATCATAACAGACGGAACGCCTAAGGGGGCGTAAAGCGCTATCTTTCCCCCTTCTTGTAGGCCCCGCGCGGTTTCGGCTGGTTCACGCGAATGTCGATCCGCTCCGCAATATCTTCCATAGACCAAAGGCGATCGGTGATCCCCGCCGCCAAAGCCGGCGAGAGCTTATGCGCCTTGTGCTGGCGAACGAAATTGTAGTGCATGAAGAAGAGCGCCAGCGCGTAGAGGTGGTTGGCGTATTTCTTTGAGTGCGCGTTGGTGAGCCGCGTGAACCGGCGCATTCCCATCCGCATCGTAAGATTAGCGCGCTCAACGTGAGACGTTGAAATCTTCGCGGGGTCGGGATCGCCTTGGCGCACGACCTTGTGCGCGCCGGTGCAAACCGGGGGAGAGTACTTGCGATCGGGGCCGCTGCCCATGTCGCCAGTGTAAGTTTTGATGAGTTGCGCGAAATCGACGTTCTTTCCAAACGCGACGTGCACCGCATAGGGATATGCGCCGTGGCCGTCAGTGGTGAGTTGGACGCGGCCAGTGATGCGGCGCGCAACGTCTTCCATGAACGCGATAGCCGCGCCCTGAGTGCGCCCTGAGGCGAGATAGGAGACCATGAGCTTGGAGTCGCTATCGATTGCGGTCCAAGTCCAAATACTGCCCGCGACTTCGGGCGCCGCCTTCGCGGTCGGTACGTTGCGTTCTTTCGCGTAGCAGAACGACCAGATTTCATCGCACTGCACGTTCTTGGCCTGCACATGCGTCACGAGCTGGTCGTGCAGGTCCAGGCAAGTCTCGCCTGCGTCCACCAGCAGCTTGGAGACCGTGTTGATGCTCACGTCCGCGACGCGGGAGATTGCCCGCATCGACATGCCCTCGTTCAGGAGGTTCAGGATTTGAACGCGTTTCGCGAGGGGCAAAATATTCATGCCAGAATTCATACTGAACTTTATGCTTAACGTCAAGCCTTGATGTTAGCCGCCGAATCGTTATTGTTAGCGTACGCGATTCTGTTGTTAGTGTCATGTCGGAGGTGTTTAGATGGCGCTGCGGGGCAAGGGCACGGTCATTCGGCCTGAAACGCCTGACGAGTGGCGCCAGCTCGGGGCGGTGCTGCGGCATACCTTTACGCCCCACCAACCCATCAAGGAGTCAGAGGCCTTCAATGGGCGTGAGGAGTTGGTTGATAAGGTCACCGACGCCATCGCGGCACCAGGCAGGCACGCGATAGTCTACGGTGATCGTGGGGTTGGCAAAAGTTCGTTCTCCAACCTGCTAAACGTCTGGCTTCGAGAACGAGGACTAATCCCGAATCTGACTTGCGTGCGCCGCAGTTGCACCTCAGCGCACACGTTCGCGACCATTTGGCACTACCTGCTTGACGAGTACCGGTGGGACGGAAAGACCGCCAAGCAGTTGCTGGGGGCAAATCCAAATCCTTACGGCGTTTTTCAGTTGCTCCAGGATTTACCTCAGAATCAGCAATACGTCTTCATCATCGATGAGTTTGAGCGTCTTGTGCATAAGAAGTCGAAGGCGCTTCTGACCGATCTAATCAAGCTTTTGTCCGACGACTTAGAAAACGTGACGCTCGTCATCTTTGGCGTCGCGAAAAACGTCAGCGAGCTGTTTCAGGGGCACGCATCGCTGCCGCGTTCGCTGCAGCAAATTGCGATGCCCCACATGATGGACGACGAGGTTCGGGAGATCGTCAACAGCCGACTGCCTCTCGTTGGCATGGAGATGACAAAGAGCTGCATGGACGCAATCGTCATGCTTTCGCAGGGCTTCCCTGGGTACGTCCACTTGCTGGCGTTAAATGCCGCGCGCTCGGCGATTAAGCGCAAGGACGTGAAGATCAATAGAGCAGACCTTACGGCCGCGTTCTTCGGTGTTTTGGCGGATGTCGATGAAGACGTAGCGTTTGCTTACAAGCGGGCCGTAAGCAGCCAGCGAGCGAATCAATTTCCCGAGGTCCTAGCCGCCTGTGCTTTCGCAGAATGTGATGAACGCGGACGCTTCAAGACCAAGGACATTGGTAAGGCCATCAAGGATGTGCTCGTGAAGCAAATCGGCTCAACGTCGTTTCAACGCAATCTAGCACAGCTTTGCAGTTCTGAGCGTGGCCCCACTCTACATAGAGAAGGGTCGCCGCCTAACTATGAATACTACTTTGATTATCCGCTGCTTGCCCCATACTCCGCCTTGAAGGCGCTCGCCGATGGGCTAGTCAAAATAGACTCTTCCTAGGCCGGGCTTTTCTTCCACCGCTTCGCGGCTGCTTTCTTCGCGATATCCGACCGCTTCTTGGGCGACAGTGCTTTGGCCCGCGCAGCGCCGCCCTTAGCCCCTAGCGCTTTAGCCGCGGGGTCTTTCCCATCGTCTGCGGCTAGCTCTTCTGTTTCATCTCCAACGGCAAGGCGTGCGACCTTCACGGCTGCGCTTACCACGTCTCCGGGGCGCTTCTCTCCGCGTGGGCCTTTAGGCATTTCGATCTCCCGGCCTGCACAGGTACGCAAACCACACAAAAAGTCCCGCAACGGCTCCCGCAATCGCGGCGGGCAGATAAAGGCCGAGCAAACCCAGCCAAACGGCGATGCAGGTTAGGGTCGCCCCGATAATTGCGAGGCGATGGAAAAAATCGAGGGTCGGCGGCCCATCCATAGCGCTAAGCATGGGCCCAGCCGCTCCCCAGTTCAAGCTATCCACCACATCCGCAATGAGAACACTTGCAGAACATTTCAAAGTGAGGCAGTACCGTGGCCGTACCTGTGGATAAATAGGGGCGGGTGAAATGCAGACGTGCGCCAATGCTGTGACGGTGGCGTTCGCTGGGCTGGAGGCACGGCGGGTCGAGGTTCAAGTCCAGCTCGCCGGCGGCCAGCCCGGCATCGTGATTGTCGGCCTTGGCGATAAAGCCATCACCGAAAGCCGTGAGCGGGTGCGTGCCGCGTTCGCCTCCATCGGTCTTGCCATCCCCGCGGGACGGTTGATCGTCAATCTCGCGCCCGCCGATTTGCCCAAGGAAGGCACGCACTACGATCTGCCGATCGCGCTCGCCATGATGGCCGCGATCGGCGCCTTGCCGCACGATGCCTTGGATGGTGTTGTCTGCTTTGGTGAAGTCGGCCTCGATGGCGCGCTGGCGCCGGCGCCTGGGGCGTTGCCCGCGGCGATGGCCGCTCACGGGCTTGGCGCCGCCTTCGTTTGTCCTGCGGCATGCGGGGCGGAAGCGGCGTGGGCGGGCGGGGAGGTGATCGCCGCGCCATCGTTGCTGGCGCTGGTGAATCATTTTCGCGGCGGCGCGGCGTTGAAAGCGCCGGAGCGCGGCGATCTTATCGCTGGCGCCAACGTGCCCGATCTGCGCGACGTGCGCGGCCAGGAGCAAGCAAAGCGCGCCCTCGAAATCGCCGCCGCGGGAGCGCACAACATCTTGTTTGTTGGTCCCCCGGGATCCGGCAAGTCGATGCTGGCGCAGCGTTTGCCGGGGTTGATGCCGCCGCTTTCATCGGCGGAATTGCTCGAAGTGTCGATGCTGCATTCGGTGGCCGGATTGCTGCAGCGCGGGCAGTTGACACGCACCCGGCCGTTCCGGGCGCCCCACCATTCCGCGTCGATGGCCGCGCTTGTCGGCGGCGGCTTGCGCGCGAAGCCCGGCGAAATCAGCTTGGCCCACCAGGGCGTGTTGTTCCTGGACGAACTCCCGGAGTTTTCGCAACAAGCGCTCGATGCGCTGCGCCAGCCGCTGGAATCTGGCCAAGTGTTGATCGCGCGCGCCAATCACCACGTCACTTACCCCGCGCGCATTTTGCTCGCGGCTGCGATGAATCCGTGTCGTTGCGGCGGCGGGCCAGGGGCGGGTTTCTGCCGTCGCGGGCCGCGCTGCGCGACCGAATACCAAGCGCGCCTGTCGGGCCCGCTGCTTGATCGCATCGACATCCAATTGGACGTGCCGCCGGTGAC
>CXWL01022731.1_pt1 | contig 10536 bp, 10 predicted proteins | sample 590931 | NCBI WGS metagenome assembly CXWL01 (sample SAMEA3498368, study PRJEB10139) | groundwater metagenome | biome: water well; material: biofilm material | place: Germany | collected 2015-04-27
TACCATTTCATGATGGGACATCAAGCGGAACTCGCGCAGGACCTCGACGGCGCGTTGAAGGAATATCATGCCGCTCTGAAGGTTGATCCCAAGTCTCGCGAGGTCAAGTCTCGTTTGGCCGCACTGTATTTTGCGTTGGGTGATGTGACCCAAGCGGTGCAGTATGCGGATGAAGTCGGAGAAGGAACGGGACAAGAACCACAAATGTTGACCCACATGGCCGGCATCTTGGCCAGCGCAGGGAAGCCGGAGCGTGCCGTGGAGTTATTGGACAAGGCCATCGAGAGTAATCCTGAACGAGGCGAATCCTACTTCCCGAAGGGACTCATTCTCTTGAACCAGAAGCGCCTGGCCGAGGCGGAGCAGGTTGTCAAAAAAGGGTTGCAATATACTGCGGATTCGCCGATCGGCTACTACTATTTGGGCCGCATTTCGATCGAAGCGGGAAATAGCGAGCAGGCGGTGGCCAACTTCGATCGGGCCATCGCCGTGAACCAGGCGTTCGAGCCAGCGTATTTAGCCCAAGCATCGGTCTACGAATCACGCCAAGAGAAGGACAAAGCGATCGCTGTGCTCAAGAAGTATCTTTCACAAGTTAACCCTCGGAACCGGGATATTCGGCAACATCTGGTTCAGTTGTATGTTGCGACCAAAGATTACGCTGGAGGTCTTGCCGAGCTGGAAAAGCTGCTGGAAGACAACCCTGGCGACCTCGATGCACAGTTACGCATGGCGCTCATCTATGGAGAGAAGAAAGAGTTTATCAAGGCGATCAGCCAATTGACCGAGATCTTGAAGGCGAAACCAGCTGAGCTCAAAGTAAGAGATTATCTCGGGTACTTGTACGAAGAGACTAAAGACGTCTCCAAGGCGATGGAGACCTATCGCTATAATATTCATCTGGATCCAAAATTTGCCGACNNCAGAGCGAGCAATTCGAAAAGGCATCTCAGGCGTTTGAGGAGGGGATTCGGCACAATCCCAAGAATGCCGATCTCCATTTCAATCTCGGCACGGCCTACGACAAGCTGAATCGGTTTGAGGAGGTAGAGCGTGCCATGGAAACGGTCCTCTCCCTCGACCCGCATCACGCCGATGCCTTGAACTATCTTGGGTATAGCTATGCGGAGCGCGGTATCAAGATTGATCAAGCCTTGTCCCTGACGAAACGGGCCGTCGCGCTTAAGCCGGAGAACGGTTACTACGTCGATAGTCTAGGATGGGCCTTGTATAAAACTGGCCTGCTGGCCGAGGCCGTTATGGAGATCAAGAAAGCCGTGGCGTTGGTCGGCGATGACCCCGTCATCTTCGAGCATCTGGGAGAAATTTATTTGAAGCAGCAGAAAGTGTCCGATGCGCGTGAGGCCTGGCTCCATTCACTGGAGATCGATCCCTCCAATGACAAGCTGCTCCAACGCTTCCGCGAACAGGGTCTGGCTAATTCAGCCAATGAAGACCGCATCCAGCAAGCCAGGCGCCGCATATCAGAGAAGTTACCCAGTCCAGTAGCTACCCCGTAAGTCTATTCACGATCTCCATCACCAGGCTCTCCTTCCTTACGACCTCAACAGTACTGTTGGAGACGGGCTTCTTCGTCCTGGCCCTGCCCCTGTTCGAAGAGACAGGCACCACGCGCAGACCTGCCAGCCGCCAGGCAGGCGCAGAGAAGGGTGTCAGTCCCCTTCGAGACAGGGGGGAAAGTGTCAATTCTTGGCTCTCTGGAGCAGATTACGGAACGAACGAAGTCTCCTTCCTGACCGATCACGCGCCGATTTCCCGTAAGTTGTTGCATCATCAGGGATCGATGGTACGCTAGGCCTTGTCATTGATCGGCACCAAACCTGCTAGAGCAACCGGTAGGCGGCAACAGAAGCGCCGCAGGTTATGACAGGGTAGAAAACGGGCCGTCAGTGAACCATCAACCAGGAGGCAGGACGATGTTGAAGGCAATGCGGAAACAAGAGGGGTTTACCCTCATTGAGTTGATGATCGTTGTGGCGATCATCGGGATCTTGGCGGCCATCGCCATTCCAAACTTCATTCAGTACCAGATGCGGTCGCGCACCTCGGAAGCCAAGACGAACCTGAGCGCAATCAAAACAGCTAACTTTGCCTTCCAAGCAGAACAGCGCTGCTTCTTGAGCGCCGCCGCAGCGCCAGCTGCAATGCCACCTAACGGTTCGTTAGTGGCTTGGCCAGGAGGGGTTGGTGGTATTGCGGCCCCAACGCCAGCTGGTGCCGTGTGGTGCTTCACCAATGCGGGAGCTGCTTCGGTTGCCACCGGAACCTATGGTGACATCGGCATGGTTCCGGCTGGTTCTGTTCGGTATCAATACTTCTTGGCTGCCAGTGCTGCGGTGACGCCGCTCGTTGGCGGCGTGCCGGTTCCTGTAAAGGGCGCTTGTGGTAGTGCGGCTTTGGCAGCCGGTCCTGGTAACTCCCCGACGCTGGGATTCGTCGCTCAAGCCCTCGGTGACCTGGATGGTGACGCTGTCAACGGCGACTTCAAGGTCTCAGACCTCGGCAACGTGGTCAACTGTCTGACGAACGAAAGCATATTCTAACTCGTCGTCAGGCTGCAATGTCCGGTCAGGGCTTACAGAGCCCTGACCGGCTTGTGTATTACCAGAAGTTTGTTTCTCTGGACCTCATCTCTCAATATGTATCGCGTCATGAGTTTCGAAGTGCTTCGCACGAGACGTCAGCACCTCCTTTCCTTCTTAACTCTCGTTTTCTTACTCAGCGCCAGTCTGTTCACGCAATACCTCTTGGAGCAGCGCAGTCAAGGCCGCACCGCTAAGCTGGAACAACTTCGACTCTTGCCGAGAGGGGAGATTCTACGGCCAGCCCTCTTGGGCTATCACCAGTTGGGAGCGGACCTTCTCTGGTTGCGAGTGGTACAAGTGCTTGGCGATCGTGTCGTGCGCGACAAAGATTATGACTGGCTCTATCACGCGCTCGACGTCATTACCACCGTGGATCCCAAGTACGTCTATGCGTACGAAGCGGGAGGGGTTGTACTGGCTGAACTGGCGGGGCGGGTGGACTTGAGCAATAGGCTGTTGGAAAAGGGACTGGCTCCCAATCCATCCTCGTGGCAGATTCCGTTTCGACTAGGGTTTAATCATTTTTTTCATCTCGGTGATCATTCCCGAGCTGCTGAGTACATGGCACAGGCGGCTCGAATCCCTGGGCCGTTTCCCATCGGTCCCCCTCATTACACCGCCAGACTGGCCTCTCGGCTTTATGTCCAGGGAAAGAACCCTGAGGTGGCGCTTGAATTTCTGGAGGCGATGCTTGATCAAACAACTGATGAGTTGGTCCGTGAGAAGCTGCAGCGGCGAATCAGGCGGATAAGCCTGGAACGAGATCTTCAAATGCTGGAACAACAGATCCGCCAGTATGCCGATTCGAGAGGGAGGAGACCAGCTTCGCTTCTGGAACTCGTATTGGCCGGGTTACTTCCCGGCATCCCGTCTGAGCCATATGGCGGTGACTATCTGTATGATTCGAAGACCGGAAAGGTTATGAGTAGCACACACGACGAGCGGATGGGGGTCTACGTGCCGGCTGATTCTCTTGCCACACGAGGGGATATCGAATAGAGGTTGCATGGAACACTCAAACATTATTCTCAAGACCGAAGGGCTCCGAAAAACGTTCAAGGTTGGATTCTGGGGCCGGTCGGTGACGGCACTGGAAGGTCTCGACCTTGAGGTCAGGCAGGGAGAAGTCTTTGGATTTCTCGGTCCCAACGGCGCCGGCAAAACGACGACGATCAAGATGCTGATGGGATTGATCTATCCCACGAGTGGACAGGCCTGGCTCTTTGGTCGCCCCATAGGGGACCAGGAGTCGAAGGCCCGGCTTGGGTTTTTGCCGGAATCTCCCTACTTTTATGATTACCTCACCGGTCTTGAGTTTCTCCAATTCTATGGCCATCTCTTCGGACTTCGTGGATTGACATTAGATAAACGTATTGATGAGTTGTTGGAGCTCGTCGGGATGTCCCATGCCCGCGATCTTCAATTGCGAAAGTTTTCCAAAGGGATGCTGCAGCGGGTGGGGATTGCCCAGGCGCTCATCAACGATCCGGAATTAGTGGTGCTGGATGAGCCAATGTCAGGCCTGGACCCGGTTGGGCGCAAAGAGATCAGGGACTTGATCCTGCGATTGAAAGAATCTGGGAAGACGATCTTCTTCAGCTCCCACATCCTGCATGACGCCGAGGTTCTCTGTGACCGGGTTGCTATTATTCTCAAAGGACGGCAAGTGGCGTGTGGACGCGTCAGCGAACTGATTGATGAGGGTGTGGCCCACTCGGTGGAAGTCGTAGTCGATGGGCTTGGCACTGAGGGGTTGGCGCGTCTGCGCCAACTGGCTGATCGCGTCATTATTCAAGGCACTCAAGTCTTGGCGGTGCTACCAGGTCGCCATCACGTGGGGCTGGTTCTCGAGATTATTCGAGGCGCCAGGGCGACACTAGTGTCGCTGACTCCACAGAAGGGGTCGCTGGAAGATCTCTTTATTCGGGAGGTCAAGAACAAACAGCCGGAGTTAAGGGAAGCCGTATGAGAATTCTGTCTATCGCCATCAACACGTTTCGAGAAAACCTTCGCGAGAAGCTGCTGTACAATTTATTATTTTTTGCCTTGTTGATGATCGGGAGTTCGATCCTTCTTTCCAGAATCACGCTGGGCGATTACCACCGACTGATTTTGGATCTTGGACTTGCCAGCATCAATCTGTTTGGCGTGCTTATCGCAATCTTCGTCGGGATCGGGCTCGTCAGCAAGGAAGTCGATCGAAAGACGATCTATACGATCGTGTCGAAGCCCATTCCTCGATATGAGTTCCTACTGGGCAAGTACTGTGGGTTGGTTATTACACTGTTCGCGAATACCATTGTAATGGTAGTGGGGTTATTGATTGTGCTGCAGGTCATGGAGGTACCGATAACCAGTCTGGTGTTTAAATCCCTGGCACTCATCTTTTTGGAGCTGATGGTCATCACCGCCGTCGCCGTTCTGTTCTCGACGTTTACGAGTGCAACGTTGAGCGCCATTTTTACCCTTGCCGTATATGTGATCGGGCACTTGTCCGCTGATCTCAAGGAATTCACCAAAAAGTTGGACGAAGTCAGCGAGATGGCCGTCAATGCCATTTACTATACGCTTCCGAATCTTGAACGATTCAATCTCAAAGGACACGTCATTCATCATCTCGACTTCGGCATGGCTGATATGGCCCTCACCTTGGCCTATGGGTTGACCTACGCGGCGTTTCTACTCCTTCTGGCGAGTGTGATCTTCCAGCGACGAGATTTCCAGTAATAGATTGAGAGGCCCTTCCTCGGCAGATACATGCATGATGCCGTGAGGAAGGGCGAAGACTACCTTCTGAAGGTCAGATGGGGATGGATTCGATCAAGCCTAACTTGTGATAGCACCCTCCGATGCGGACGAAACGTGTCTGGCATATTTCCCCATCACGCCCGAGGTGTAGCGCGGTACTGGTGGTTTGACTTTCTTCAGTCTCGTGCTGATTTCTCTCTGCGAGAGGGCCACATCCAAATGGCGCTTGGGAATATCGAAGGTAATCGTGTCGCCGTTCTTGACCGCCGCGATCGGCCCTCCCTTCGCGGCTTCAGGGGCGACGTGGCCTGCCATCAATCCATGGGTTGCGCCGGAGAAGCGGCCATCGGTGAGCAGGGCCACGGAATCGCCAAGGCCGGCGCCCACGATGGCAGCCGTCACGCCCAACATCTCGCGCATGCCTGGCCCACCGGACGGGCCTTCGTATCGAATCACGACGACATCACCAGGCTTGATCTGTCCCGCCTTGACTGCTACGAAGGCATCCTCTTCTCGTTCATAGACCTTCGCCCGTCCCTGGAACTTGGTCATCGAATGGCCGGCAACCTTCACGACACAACCTTCCGGCGCCAGATTACCCTTGAGAATGACCAGACCGCCTGTCGGTTTGATGGGGGAGGCGAGGGGACGTAAGACTTGTTGTCCTGGTGTTTCACGAGCGTTCACTGCTTCTTCACCAATCGTTCGACCGGTGACGGTGGGCTGATTCCCATGAAGGAGTCCGGCTTCGAGCAATCGTTTGGCCACGAGGGTTGTGCCGCCTGCCGCATAGAGATCGGCGGCAGCAAATCGGCCCCCTGGTTTGAGGTCGGCCAGTAAGGGGACCCTACGATTGATCTTGTCGAAGTCGTCAATGCTCAGCTTGATCCCCGACTCACGGGCGATGGCGAGGAGATGGAGCACGGCGTTTGTCGAGCCCCCGGTCGTGGCGACGGCGGCGATGGCGTTCTCCAAGGACTTTCTAGTGATAATCTGGCGAGGGCGCAGATTCTGCTTTACGAGCTCCATCACCATCTTGCCGCACTCAAAAGCAACATCGTCTTTCCGGCCGTCCATGGCGGGCACTCCATTGCGGCCCATCGGTGAAATACCGAGGAATTCAAATGCAATGGCCATCGTATTGGCGGTGAATTGACCTCCACAAGCTCCAGGCCCCGGGCACGCGTGATCTTCCAAGTCCTTCAGCTCGGCGTCGGTCATCTTTCCCGACGCATGTTTGCCAACTGCTTCAAAGACATCCTGAATGGTCACATCATGACCTTGAAACTGTCCCGGCATGATCGAGCCGCCGTACAGCATGAGTGATGGCAGGTTCAATCGAGCGAGAGCCATGACGGTTCCGGGGATGGTTTTGTCACAACCAGACAGGGCGACGACAGCATCGAACAAATGTCCACGTGCAACGATCTCGATCGAATCCGCGATGACTTCACGGCTGATCAGTGACGCCTTCATTCCTTCGGTCCCCATCGAGATCCCGTCGGACACCGCGATGGTGTTGTACTCGATCGGAGTCCCTCCGGCGGCTCGAATTCCAGCTTTCACTCGCTCGGAAAGCCGTCGTAAGTGAAAATTGCACGGCATGACCTCGGTCCAGGTATTGGCCACGCCAACGAGAGGTTTCGACAGGTCATCGTCCGTAAAACCCACGGCTTTTAACATGGCCCTGGCCGGCGCGCGATCGGCTCCAACGAGGAGATCATGACTCTGGAGCTTCATTGCTTTTTTCATCGGTCTTTGTGGCTCCATTACTGTACAGACATGTTGCTGGGTGGAGTTGGGGGCGCGATTTCATGGGGATTCTTGCTGTGCGGAGTGGCACCATGGGGATTCGTACCATAGGGCATTACGCCTCCATGTGGAGTGCCATGGCCCTTGGGCTGGCTCATCATCATCTTGGCGTGCTCGGACTGTTCCTTCGCTCGTTGTTCTGGAGTCAGCAAGCCCATCACGTCGCGACGGGTCTTGATGGATGTCATCCGCAGCCCAACTTGCAGATCTTCGCTTTGTCTCAGCTTGGTTTCGATCGCGGCGAGATCGGACTGGTCATTGTCGGTCAGCGCCTTCAGTTCACGTTCCGCAATTTGGATGTCGGCTTCGGTCTTGATGCGTGTTTTGTCAAGATTGAGCTGGATGTCCTTCAGTTTGGCAACCTGATCCGCCGTGAGCCCAATATCCTTGTCGTGCTTGAGCAGGTGCCGGATCAGATGGCCGGTCCCGCTATGCATCACTCCTTTGCCATAGCCGTGTGCCCCGCCGCCGTGCCCCCCTCCAGCATGACCATAACTCGGATCATTGGCCCACAGACTTGGTGTGTTCACCATGAACAGACATACCGACGCGACGACAACAGCCACCGTCGTCTTTGCGAGAGATATCATGAATTCCTCCTTGGTTGAGAGGTCCTGGAGTCGAAGCTTGCCATAGCAATCGGCATAACGCAAGCGAGGCGCTTGCCGTCGTTGACGTTGATCACATTTCGGGTTTAACGCCGTTGGGCGCTCTGGAGAAGTTCCATTCGAGGGTCTGGATGCCGTTGTGTGCTCAAACGTTCGTACAACATCCGCTCGTCTTCGCTGACGCTGGCTGGTATGACAATCTGCAACGTCAGGAACAGATCGCCATGCCCGCCTGTGGCTGAGGGAAGCCCCTTCCCCTTGAGTCGGAGTTTCCCATCGGCCTTGCTGCCCGGTGGAACCTTGACCTTCACCGGTTCCGCTAAGGTTGGCGCAGTCACCTCTGCCCCAAGCATGGCTTCCCAAGGATAGACGGGTAGACTGACGTGCAAGTCCGAACCTTGCCGACGAAAGATGGGATCGGAGGGGATGACCACATGCAGATACAGGTCCCCGCGCTTTCCGCCATGCGTTCCAGTCTGGCCTTTTCCGGCAACCCGAACCCGTGTTCCGTCTTGCACACCAGCGGGAATCCGCACTTCAATGGTCTTGGATTCGGTTGTCATCCCGGTACCCTGACAGGTCATGCAAGATCGGCTACGCACGGTGCCGCTCCCTTGACAGGTCGAGCAGGTCCGAGGCTCACGCAGATTCACACGCCTTGTCACACCGGTGAGCACCTCGCGCAGCCCCAACTGGACGTCGGTCTCGATGTCCTCTCCCGGCATTCCAGCTCCGCCGCGGCTGCGGTTTCCAAAGATGTTTTCAAAAAAATCGGAGAATTGCTCGCTCCCGGCGCCGCCGCTTCCTGGACGGCTGTAGCCTCCATCGGAGCCCCAGGGTCCGCCAAACCCTTGTCCTCCGGTCTGTTGACGAGCTTTCTCGAAGGCTTGCGCTTGTTCCCAATCGGCCCCGTACTGGTCATACTTCTTCCGCTTCTCCGGATCGGTCAGGACTTCCTGCGCCTCATTGAGCTCTTTAAATTTCTTTTCCATCTCGGCCTTCTTNNGCGAAGCCGTGCGCGGGAGGCCGAGCACCTGATAGTAGTCGCGTGGGGTCGTTGCCATACGTGATTTAGGAGATTAGGAGATGAGGAACATCATCATCTGGATCAGCTTACGGAGTGTAGACCTGGTTTGCAAGGGCCGAACGGATCAGCAAGAAGTCGAAGTTTTCTCCCGTGCCATGAGCCTAGATTGAGAGCAGATTTCGCATGCGGCTAGCAGGCACAGACGAATAGATACATCAAATAGAAGGTGGTGCTTCAAGTAATAGGTAATAGGCCGAGTTAAATAGTCAATGTAACACTTTATGAGTATGAGCGTGCAAACGGCATCAGCGAGCAGCGTGAGAAGATTGAAAGGTCATTGTGCTTAACGGGAGATTCGGCGGAACTTCCAAAATCTCCTGCGCGATTGACCTCCGAACCACGATCCGCTATGAAGTAAGGATGACCGATGCGAGAGACTCGAGTGGTGGACTGGCGAAGAGTATAAAGTTTACATAATATATCTTATCAGACTATGACATTTGAGCTGCTTGGCCGCGTACATAAAGAGCTTTCAATTACCGGACATGCGTTCTATGAAACGATTCTCTCGATCTCTGAACTCGTTAATCGAAAGGTTCAGATTATTCGGCTCCATTGGCAGGCGTCTACCTTGCTTCAGCGCATTGACGATGTGACGGTTAAGGTCGGCCAACTAATTGTTGCGCAGGTCTCTGATCGACTTCAGGACAAGAGTCACCCCGATTCAGTCGTCGGCGTGGTCGATCAGACGCTTGCCGATGCCATCTCTCGTGTTCAAGCGTTGAAGCAAACGTTGATCAGCGTCGATGCCGAGATTCGCGAGCTCAAAATTGAGACAGTCCATCAAGATTTGCTCTCTCTTCAACAGGATTTGGCATTTCGTTCAGGAGGTATTGAGCGGCTGACCGTCGTTCGAGGGGCGGCCGCGGCGGGACAGCCGCTCAGCGCGCTTCCACCGAGTTCCTCCGCCTCCGTGGCCGCCGTTTTGCGAGGGCCTTTTCTATTGGCTCCGACTCACGATCTTCAGTTCAGACCGGGTGACATCGTGGTGTTGGTTGGTGCACAAACGGAACTCGATCAACTTGTCTCATGGTTTGCCGGCCAGCGTTCCCCTCACCGCGTCGTTCACAAGATCGGCGTAGAGGAGTAGGCACATCGACAGAGATCAGATACAATATCGCCCAATGCTAGCCCGCACATTCCAACTATTACGAGTGCTGTTCTATTGCATCGCTCCCCTCCTTCCAGCTGTCATCGGAGGCGGCGTGGCTGAGGCCTTATCGCCTGACTCACCCGGCATTCGCATGCTCGAAGAGATTCAAGCCGTCATTACCGAACTTGCTGAGCAGGCCAAGCCTTCCGTCGTCAATCTGTTTCCCATCACCAGTACAAGTAGGCTTCACGAAGGGTCCGGCGAGCGTACGCCGAATGTGTCAGGCTCCGGCTCGGGCCTGATCGTAGACAGTGACGGCCATATCGTGACGAACAATCATGTGATTGGTGACGCCAATGAGATTGAAGTGCGGTTTTCCGATAAGACGAAGCTTATCGCTCATGTAGTCGGCAAAGATCCGGACACCGATTTAGCGGTGCTCAAAGTGACCACCGATCGCCCCCTGCCCAGCGCACGATTTGGTGATTCCGCCGGCGTCAAGGTCGGCCAATGGGTGCTGGCCGTCGGAAATCCATTCGGACTGGACCGGACCGTGACGCTTGGGGTGGTCAGCGGCATCGG
>CXWL01014402.1_pt1 | contig 10535 bp, 8 predicted proteins | sample 590931 | NCBI WGS metagenome assembly CXWL01 (sample SAMEA3498368, study PRJEB10139) | groundwater metagenome | biome: water well; material: biofilm material | place: Germany | collected 2015-04-27
TGCGTCAGCCTGAAATCGGCACGCTCTAGCCGCACGACGGTATGCTGAGCGTCCAACAACTGACCGGGTTGCCCTTGCACACTGACCCAATGGCCACCCAGCATGCAGGTGATCAGCAGCGTCCTTAGCCACCAGCGCGCGGAATTGTTTGTCACTTGGTTAGTGCGCCCTCGCATACTCTTCGAAGGAGTCAATCGGCACTGGGCGGTTGAAAAAATAGCCCTGGTAGGCATGACAGCCTTGCTGCGCCAGGAAGTCCGCTTGAGCCAGAATCTCCACGCCCTCGGCGATCACCGCCAGCCCCAAACTGTTGGCCAGTGCGATCACCATCTGGGCAATCGCGGCATCGTCTGGGTCGGTCAGAATGTTTCTGACAAAACTCTGATCGATCTTGAGCTGATCCAGAGGCAGGCGTTTAAGGTAGGAGAGGGATGAGTAACCGGTGCCGAAATCGTCCAGCGAGAAGCCTACACCCTCGGCCTTCAGCAAGATCATCTTGGAGACGATGCCTTCCATATCCGCCACCAGCATGCCCTCGGTTAGTTCCAGTTTCAGGCGCCTCGGGTTGGCGCCGGTACGCTCAAGTACTGCAAGCACCTGATCAACAAAATCCCTATAGTGGAATTGACGTGCGCTGACATTGACGGCCAGCGTTAGGTGCGCCATCGCGGGCTGCACCGCCCAAGCCGCAAGTTGACGGCAGGCCGTCTCCAGCACCCATTGACCCAAGGGCAGGATCAAGCCGGTCTCTTCCGCCAGCGGGATGAACTCGCCCGGGGACACCAGTCCGCGTTGCGGATGGCGCCAGCGCACCAGCACCTCGGCGCCCGTCAAGCGCCCATCACCGACCACCTGCGCCTGATAGTGAATCACAAACTGGTCTTGCCGCACGGCTTCTCGCAAGTCCGCCTCCAACGCCACACGGGCCATGACTTCGTCTTGTATCTGCAAATCAAAAAAGCGCAGCGTGTTGCGCCCGGCCACCTTCGCTTGGTACATGGCCAACTCGGCCCGTCTCAGGGGCTCATCCGTGGTCTCCAGTTCATTGCTGCCAAACAGGGTGACACCGATGCAGGCGGCAATGTGACACAGGCCAGCGTCAAGCTGATAGGCCTGGTTCAGGTTGGCAAGGACTTTCGAACCCACCGCGTCAGCCTGGGCAGCCGCTTCGAGTGGGTTCTCGCTCAGGTCTTCGATTATCACAACGAACTCGTCACTGCCCAGCCGGGCCACCGTATCACCCTCGCGGACCATCCCGCTCAGGCGCTTGGCCACCTGCGTCAGCAGCAAGTCGCCCTGGCTATGACCCAGCGTGTCGTTGAGCGATTTGAAGTTGTCCAGATCGATGAACAGCAAAGCGTTGCCGCGCTGATGGCGCGCGCTGCCAGTCATCACCTGATCCAGCCGGTCCAGCATCAGCCGACGATTGGGCAACTGTGTCAGCGGGTCATAAAAAGCCAGGTTTTCGATCTGCCGCTCGGCGGCCTTGCGCGCGCTGATGTCGGTAAACACGGCAACATAGTGCGTGACCAGCCCGGCATCGTCTTTTACAGTGCTGATGCCCAGCCACTCGGGATAGACCTCGCCGTTTTTGCGCCGATTCCAAATTTCGCCTTGCCAGCACCCGGTGGTTTCAATGCTGGCCCACATGGCGGCATAGAACGCGGCATCATGGCGCCCCGAGCCAAGCAGTCTTGGGTTCTGGCCCACAGCTTCCTCGGCGCTATAGCCGGTAACCCGGATGAAGGCATCGTTGACCCGCTGGATGATGCACTCGGCATTGGTAATGGTCATGCAGTGCTGTGACTCAAAAACCATGGCGGCAACACGCAGGTCTTGCGCAGCACGTCGTTGCTCATCGAGCATCTTCAATTTGTTTAGGGCGATGCTGAGCTGTTGACTGACCCCTGCAATGAAGTCAATTTCTTCCAGTGTCCATTGCCGATTGGCATGAACCTGATTCAATACCAGTAGGTGGTATGACTGGTCCCGGAAATCAAATGGGTACCACAACAAGCTCTGAATCATCATTTGATGATGGAGAATCTGGCCCGAACCATCTTCGAGAAGATGCGGGTTGATCGCGTCAGCTTGACTCACAAAGTGCTGCCGAGTGCGCATCATCTCGGTCGCACCGCCAATGAAGACGTCAAGGGGAAACGTGGCCTTGGTTGCCTCAATGTCCGGGTGCAGGCGATTGAGCCACTCGCATAGTCCGGTCACCTTCTCTTGCTCAAACGAGACGTGATATATCAATGCTCGATCGACTGCCAACCCGTTGCCAATGATCTCGACGGATCGTTCCAAAATGGTGCCGGCACTGTCATTGACTGCGATCACTTCGGCCAGCTCGTTGAGGGCCTTGACAAATCGCACTTGCCGTCTCAGGGCCTGTTCAGCCTGTTTGCGCGCATCGATGTCCTCGATGATCGAAACACCGAAATCCGGCGTACCGTCTTCCTTGCACACGATGGACACCGTTAGCGCAACCCAGACCACCCGACCGTCCTTACAGATGTAGCGCTTTTCCGCCGTGTACACATCCTTGCTTTGGCTTAGCAAATCGCGCATTCCGATGCGGTCCAGCTCCAAGTCATCAGGGTGCGTGATGCCTCGAAACGAAAACGCCAGCAACTCTGACCGACTGTAGCCGGTCATCTCGCACAGCTTGCGATTGACCGATAGCCAGCTCCCATCCGCGGACACGTGCGCCATGCCAACGGCTGCCTGATTGAAGGTCTGCTCGAACAGTGCACGCTCGCGCCGCAGGTCACTCAGCATGGCATAGCGTTCGGTCACATCGTGAAACACCATCACCACGCCGATGAGCTCGTCATGCGCGTCCAACACCGGTGCGGCAGAATCCTCGATCGCAATGAAACTTCCATCTCGCCGACGCAGTTGCATGCCGTTGGAGAGCGGGATCGGTTTGCGCTCGCGCAAGACAACGTCCACCGGTGACTCCACCTGCGCCAGATGTTGCGTATCAAACAACTGAAAAACTTCGTCCAGCGGCTTGCCAATCGCCTCTTCACCAGGCCACCCCATCAAGGCGCGTGCGCTGTCATTGAGCGACTGCACCCGGCCCAGGGCATCGGTCACCAGGGTTGCATCGCCAATCGCCTCAAAGATTGTGCGGGCACGCCGGTCGCTTTGCCGAAGCTGGCGCAGCATGCGAAATGTCGCAAAAAAGGCGGCAAACGCGAACAGGGGCAGTACCAGGGCCAGCGCACCCACCTCGAAAAAGTGGTCCAGCAGGAATCTGTTGCCGCCGGCCCTCCCCAGCGACGCGATCTTGACCGCAACATCGCTTTCGATGCTCTGATACTGAGCTCTTAGGCTGCCTTGCAACTTCCTATCGGCTCCCCGTACGCTCTCATCCACTGCCCGGAACGACAGTGTTTGCTTGGGATCGAGCAAGCTTAGCGCGGCCTCATACCGTTCCACCAGGGCACTGTGTTCGCGCTTGAATACTGGCAGACTCGCGGAGTTCAGCCCAAGGCGCTGCATGAGCCGTTCGGCATGTTCGAGTTTGCTCTGCACCGCTTGCGCGTGTAGTTGAAAACCACGCCGGTGACGGGCGAACGCGACCGGGTCATGAGCGCGCAACAGGCTATCTTTCCATTCCTGCGTCTGATCTGCCAGCTCTGACATCGCATCGCCAAGAGCCTCTTCCAGCGCTATCAGGTCACTTGTTTCCTGCCGCGCCCGCGCGCCGATTTTTTCGATCACCCCAAAAAACCAATAACTACCCAGTGACACCGACAGCAGCACCGCGAGCACCATCACCCAAAGGAGGGCGCTGATGCGCTGTTGGAGGTCTTGGGTAGTTCTCATTCAAATTAACCTGAATACACCCGCCACACGCACCATGTCGCGGCCCTGTTCTTCCAGGGTTCTGGCTGACTGGGCCGCACCGGTCGCCATGGGCACGTTTTGCCGGGTGGCCTCATCAATCTGCACCACCAACTGGGCCACGCGGTCAATGGCAAGGCCCTGCTCGACCGATGAATCCGAGATCTCCGCCATCAATGACGCCACCCGCCGTACCGCTGCAATCGATGAATCAATCGTCTGGCGGGCATCGCCGACCTGGATCAACCCGCCTTGCACCTGTTGCACCGAATCGTCGATCAAGTCCTTGATCTGCCTGGCCGCCGCCGCGCTGCGTTGGGCCAGGCTGCGCACCTCACTGGCAACCACGGCGAAGCCCCGGCCTTGCTCGCCCGCCCGTGCGGCCTCCACCGCGGCGTTGAGCGCCAGGATATTGGTCTGAAAGGCAATGCCGTCAATCACTCCAATGATGTCGGCAATTTTTCGCGAGCTCGCGGCGATCGAATCCATGGTGCCAACCACCTTGCCCATGGCATCGCCACCCGCCGAAACAATGGCACCCGCCTCCTGCACCAGTTGATTGGCTGATTTCGCATTGGCCGTGTTGTGTTTGACGGTGGCAGCGACCTGCTCCATGTTGGATGCCGTTTCTTGCAACGAGGCGGCCTGCTGTTCGGTGCGTACCGCCAAGGACTCGTTGCTCCGGCTGATCTCATGCGCCTCGGCGCTGACAGCCTGCGCGCTGGTCAAGATCTTCTCCGCCAGGGAGGTCAGGCTTTTCTGCATGACGTGCAGTGCGTGCATCAACTGGCCGGCTTCGCCGGAGTCAGTGATGTCGATCTTGTTTGCCAGGAAACCCGCGGCGACCTGCTTGGCAATCGCCACCGCATCATTGATCGGTGTGGTGATGGCGCGCTGCATGCGCCAACCCAAAATCATCAAAAGGCCGATGCCCGCGACGATGCCCAAGGCGCCGCTGGTGCGCGCAAGTCTGAAACTTGCATCGGAGTCACTCATGGTCTTCCGGGCGTTCACATCCTGCTGCGCCAACTGGGCGTCCAGGTTGGCCTGCACCAAAGAGAAAAGTGGATTGGCATTGGCTTCGTAAATTGTGAGTGCCAGATTCAGGTCGTCTTTTCGCATGGCGTCGAGTGCGGGTTTCAAGCCTTCGCTGACATAGCGCGCGCGTAGGCTCTCGTACTCGTCCTGGATCTTCTTTTCATCGGCGTCGTGACCGATGGCCAAATAGTCGGCCCAGGTCTTGTCAATGGTCACCATGCTCTTTTCGGCCAGGGCCACCAGCGCCTGAGTTGTTGCTGGTTTGCCATTGGCGATGGCGGCCGTGATCGCCATATGGCTGCGCAACTGCAGTCGCGCCATGGTGTCGAGGTGGAGGATCGCGCTCGCACCTTCCCGATACAAGGACTGGACCTGGCCGTTGATCGCATTCATGCCGGAGAGCCCGAGCCAGCCGACCGCGCAAATGATCAGCGATGCCAGCAGCAGCAACAGCGTCAACCGCCCCTGAATGCCAAGCTGCATCAGCCGGTCGAACTGACCGCGCAATCCAGTGCGCACCACCTGGCCACGTTCAATGCGCAAGCCCGTGGCCTCACCGTCCCGAAAACTGCGGTAAAGCGCATCGGTGGGGGCGATTGCTTCACGCGGCGGTTTCATGCGTACCGATGCATAGCCCACGATCTGGCCATTGGCCCACATCGGCGAGGCATTGGCCAGCACCCAATAGTGGTCGCCATTCTTGCGCCTGTTTTTCACCATGCCCGTCCAGGAGCGCCCAGCCAGCAGGTACTTCCACAAGTCGGCAAATGCCTCAACCGGCATGTCGGGATGGCGCACGATGTTGTGCGGCTTGCCCATCAGTTCCTCTTCGGTGTAGCCGCTGGCTTCGACGAAATCGGCGTTGACGAAGGTAATCTTGCCTTTGGCATCGGTGCGCGAGATGGGCGACTGGTTGTCGCGCAGGATGTATTCGACGTTTGTGACGGGTTGGTTGTTTCGCATCGGTCGGCCTGGGTGTGAGTTGGCGCTTGCAAATTGCACGAATTACTGGAGAGTGCGCTTGGCCAGGCCCATCTCGCCACTGCTGATCAGTGCCTCGATGTCGAGCAGGATCAGAGTGCGGTCCTGCACCGAGGCAATGGCGAGCAGGTAGGTGCTGTCGATGCCCGACGAAAAATCGGGGATCGGGCGCATTTGCTCGGGTGAAAGGTCGAGCACGTCGGACACTCCATCGACCACCACTCCGACCACGTGAGCGCCAATGTTGAGCACGATCACCACCGTGAAATCGTCGTAGTTGACCGTTTGAAGATCGAACTTGATACGCATGTCCACAATCGGGATGATGACGCCTCGCAAGTTGATCACCCCCTTGATAAAGGCAGGCATGTTGGCCATGCGCGTGGGCATCTCGTAAGAGCGTATTTCCTGCACGCGCTGAATGTCGATGCCATATTCTTCGGTGCCTAACTTGAAGACCAGAAACTCCCGAATGAAAACGCCGGTTGAGTGGACGTTTGGGTGTGGGTTGGTTGCTGAATCAGTCATGTTGCCTTCTCCGTTTTCATTTGCACGATCAGACGCCCTACCTGGTTGGATGCCAGGGAGAAGGGCGTCCCTGATGCCAGCATGCGCTCGGCCTGCGCGCCATCGCCCATGTTGATGGTGCGAGCAATATTTCCCGCTTCTTGATGGAACTTCTGGTGGGCGCCGACGAGCTGCACAAACACGGGTTTGCCGCCATACCTGGAATTGCCGGCACCATGCAACCACTTGCCAAGTGCACAGCAGTCGTCTCGAGCGATGGTATCAACGTCAAGTTGTTCATTGTGAAGCGCGGCAGTGCGCAGCTTGACGCGCCACTGCGCGTGCACCGCAATCGCGTTGTCCAGATTGATGCCGACGGCCGTGCTGTCCGAGAGGCCAATACGCGGCGCAGCGAACGTGCCGGGATCCGCATGGCTGGGCGTCGGTCCATGGAAGGAGGCGTCTTGCCCACCGGAGAGTTTGAACACGGCGACCACCTCCACCAGCTCCTGCGCCTGCGACTTGAGACCGCTCGCAGCGGCCGCCATTTCTTCGACCAGCGCAGCGTTTTGCTGGGTGGCACGGTCCATTTGTACAACCGCCTCGCCGACCTGGGCCACACCGGCTGCCTGCTCGTTGCTTGCGGCACTGATCTCGCCCATGATGTCGGTGACGCGGCGAATCGAGCTGACCACTTCGGTCATGGTGGCGCCCGCCTGATCGACCAGGGCACTGCCCTGTTCGACCCGCTCGACGCTGGCGTTGATCAGGCTCTTGATTTCCTTGGCCGCGTCGGCCGAGCGCCCGGCCAGGGAGCGCACTTCGCTGGCCACCACGGCAAAGCCACGGCCCTGTTCCCCGGCACGTGCGGCTTCAACGGCCGCGTTGAGGGCCAGGATATTGGTCTGGAAGGCGATGCCGTCGATGACTTGAATGATGTCCGAGATCTTTCGAGATGCCTCGTTGATTCCTTTCATGGTGTCGACCACCTGGCCCACCACCGCCCCGCCTTTCACCGCCACGGTGGAGGCGCTCATGGCCAACTGGTTGGCCTGGCGGGCGTTGTCTGCGTTTTGCTTGACGGTGGCGCTGAGCTGCTCCATCGAGGCGGCCGTTTCCTCCAGCGCGCTGGCCTGGCCCTCGGTGCGGGCGGACAGGTCGTTGTTTCCCTGCGCGATTTCGGCGCTGGCGGTGGCCACTCCCTCGGCACCCGTGCGCACACGCCCCACGACCTGCTGCAAACTGTCCTGCATGTCGGCCAGCGAACGCATCAGGGTCGCCACTTCATCGCGGCCATCGCTGTGCATGGCTTGGGTCAGGTCGCCGTTGGCCACCGCTGCGGAGACCGCCACGGCCTGCGCTAAGGGTACCGTGATGGAGCGTGCCAGCGCCCAGCCAAACCAGGCCAGGAACGGCAGACCCATTGTCAAGAACGCGACGAATATTGCGCGAATGGTGTGAAAACGGGAGGTGCCAGCGTCAAACTCCTTCTTCGCCTCGCTGATTTGTAGCGCCATCAACAAGACCGCCTGCTCGCGCACGGCATCGTAGGCTGGCCGGATTTTTTCGATCACCATGCGCTGGGTTTCCTTGAAGTCATTCGTGCGTAACGCGGCCATCGCCGGGACCAGGGCTTCCTTGACAAAAACCGCGCGCGTGGCTGCGTAGCGTGCGGCGATTTGTGCTTCTTCTGGCGTGAGCGTTGTGGCCATGTAGGCATCCCACAGCAGGCCGACGCGCGGGATGTTGGCCTCCAGTTCGGCCAAACTCTTGCTGGTGCGCTCTGGCGTTTGCTCGATCAATGCATTGGCCACTAGCAGCCGGTTGCGTATCTGCAAGAACTGGATTTCGGCGAGCTGCCCCATCGGTACGGTGCGGTCGGCATAGACCGTCTCCAGTCCCTCATTGCCCTTGGTGATGCCATACAGGCCCATGCCACCGACGGACAGCAGCAAGGTGGCCGAAACCCCCACAAGCAGGGTGAGTTTGGTCGAGATTTTCATGATGATGTCTCCTGAGGTTTCCAGAGTTACCCACGTCAATCCAGCGTGTCGCGCTGCGGGTTCGCTGGCGCTCGCTGTTCACTGAGGTCCCGAATGAAAGCGCTGAATTGGAATCCGGCTTGTGTTTTGACCGCCGACAGGGTCAATTCGATGGGAAATTCGTGCCCATCGCGGTGCAGTGCCTCGGTCTCCATCTGCAGGCTGTTTTCGCCAATTTGGCGGCAATACGCCACGCTGTGCAAATGCAAATCGTGGTGACGTTGCGGCACGATGATCTCTTGCACCGGTCGCCCGATCACCTCCATGCGCAACCAGCCGAAGCAAAGCTCGGCCTGCTGGTTCCAGCCGGTGATCGTGCCTTGATCGTCCATTTGAATGATGGCGTCCGGCGAGGTGTCCAGAAACGACTGGACCCGTATGTCCTCAGCGCCGGAGACGGTGAGGGTTAGAAATGGTTGTTTGGCGTCTTGCATGTCGGTTCACCGTCTTCAGCAGTTTGGTCAGAGCTCATTGCCAGATGGCCCAGGCTGAGGCCTGGCAAGGCAGTTTGTATCGCCAGCCGCAATTCACCGTACAAAAGCGGCTTGCCAAAAAACGCCGTTGCGCCCGCCGCCAGGGCACGCCCTGGTGCGTCGTTCATGATGTCCGCGGACAGTACAAATATCGGAACTCGTGCCATCTCGTCTGACAACGCCCGGATGGCGCGGGTCGCCGTCAGTCCGTCCATGACGGGCATGTTGACGTCCATCAAGATCAGGTCGAACTTGCCGCGCTGCACCAGATCGACGGCCAATTGCCCATTTTCACAAAGTGTGGTGCGGCAGCCCAGCTTTTTGAGCAAAATTTCAGCGAGTATGCAGTTGACTCGGTCGTCTTCGACCACCAGCACATGCGGCAGCGCTTGGGTCGCCAGGGCCGTGTCGGGTGTCGATAGGGGTTGGTGAGTCATGTGTCAGAATCCAAGTGATGCCAAGAGGTCGTCCACGTCGGTCTGCCGCAGTGCCTTGTCTGGCGCCTGGGGACCTTCCAGCCCGGTTTTCGGTCGGGCACTGGCCCCATGCTCCGGCGCGCTGTGCATCAGCAAGGCAAGCAATTGCTGCTCGGTCTGGCTGATGATGTCGATCACTTTCTTGATCACTTGACCAGACAGGTCCTGGAAGTCCTGGGTGATCATGATGTCGCCCAAAAAGGTGTGTTGGGCGTCCGCAAAATCGTTTGCCTGATAGCAGAACATTTGGCAAGTTGCCAGCAGGTCACTCATCTCACCGAAACTTGACGTTGCTTGCTTGCGTCGCTGTTCGATGGCAGTGATCAGGCTTTCACTTTCTATCCTGAAGCTGCGGCACTGAGGCTGCGCCACATCGATCACATTGAGCACTTTGTTGGCGGCGGTTTCCGTCATCTGACCGACATGGCTGAGCCGGTCTCTGGCGTCCGGAATCTCACAGGCAACCTCCATCAGGCCTTGGGCAAGGCCGAGTTCGGTCATGGCTTCGTGCAATTGCCTGGTAATGCGACCCAAGCGCTCGAAGGCTTCCTCTGGGCTGATGCTGACGGATACCATCGACGCATTCATGTGATTCCCTTGCGTTTGAGAATTCCTTCGATCTTCTGGCTCAAAATGGCGGCGGTAAACGGTTTCACGATGTAGCCATCGGCGCCAGCCTGCGCCGCCTCAACGATGTTTTCTTTGCGCGCCTCGGCGGTGATCAGAAGGAAGGGCACATCCCGCAGCTTGGGAGAGGCACGCACGGCTTTGAGCAGCTCCAGACCGTTCATGTTGGGCATATTCCAGTCACTGATGACAAACTGAAAGGTCTCGATTTCGAGCTTGCGCCAGGCTTCAGCGCCGTCTTCCGCCTCCGCGATGCGACCAAAACCGGCTTCACGCAACAGGTTGCTGACGATGCGGCGCATGGTGGAGAAGTCGTCCACCACCAACGCGGCATAGTTACCGAATGAGCTTGTCATCAATCCTCCCGAGGCCCGTACTCACGCGCCCGTTCGAAAGTTGAACCGTGCGACATCAGGGCGGGCAATGACAATTCCACCGAAGAGCCGGTGGGCGTGCGATTGATCAGCAATTTGCCGCCAAGTTGCTCGGCACGCCGCCGCATATTGCCCAGTCCATGGCTTGGCATGTCAGCGCTG
>CXWL01121875.1_pt1 | contig 10534 bp, 7 predicted proteins | sample 590931 | NCBI WGS metagenome assembly CXWL01 (sample SAMEA3498368, study PRJEB10139) | groundwater metagenome | biome: water well; material: biofilm material | place: Germany | collected 2015-04-27
GTCACCGAAGGCGTGAGCTACCAGGTCACCGAGGCGCAGATCGCCCCGCGCTTCGAGCCGATTGCCGAGGCCTTGAGCAAGGCGCTCAAGCAGCCGGTGACGATCAAGGTGCTGATCTCGTACAACCTTGCACGCGAGGCGCTGAAGAAGAAAGAGGTGGACCTGGTGTTCATCCACCCGGCGCACGTCGCGCTCGAAGCGGTGAAATCGGGCAACTACAAGGCACTGGCCTTCACCGCGGGCTACACCGACTACAAGGTCTCGTTCCTGTGCAAGCAGGCCCAGCCCATCTCCGACTGGAAGACGGTCGCGGGCAAGAACCTGGTGCTGCCCGAGGTGGACTCGATCACCTCGGTGATCACGCGCGCGATGCTGCGCGAGCACGGCGTTGCNNGTCTGCGCGGAATCGCGCGGCGTGCCGATCAAGCAGTGGCTCATGTCGACCAAGACCGATGCCGCTACCGTGGCGACCGTGCGCGAGACGCTGCTCGGGCTCAGTCAGAGCGATGCCGGCAAGCGCGCGCTCGCCGCCTCGAACTACACCGGGTTCGTAGCGGCCACGAACGACTCGGAAGCGGACCTGATGCGCTGGCTGGGCATCTGAAGCCCGGCATCTGAAAAACCACAGGCGGGGGCAGAATCCCCCGCTTGCGCTTTTTCAGGAACACCCATGACCAATCTCTCGAGCTTCCCCATCACGGCCAAGTGGCCCGCCCAGCACCCTGAACGCCTGCAGCTGTATTCGCTGCCCACGCCCAACGGCGTGAAGGTGTCGATCATGCTGGAGGAAACCGGCCTCGCCTACGAGCCGCACCTGGTGAGCTTCGAGACACAGGACCAGATGTCGCCGGAGTTCCTCACGCTCAACCCGAACAACAAGATCCCGGCGATCCTCGATCCCGACGGCCCCGGCGGCAATCCGCTCGCGCTGTTCGAGTCGGGCGCGATCCTCATCTACCTGGCCGAGAAGACCGGCAAGTTCATCCCGAAGGATGCCGCGGGCCGCTACGAAACCATCCAGTGGGTGATGTTCCAGATGGGCGGCATCGGCCCGATGTTCGGCCAGCTGGGCTTCTTCAACAAGTTCGCCGGCAAGGAGTACGAAGACAAGCGCCCGCGCGACCGCTACGTGGCCGAATCGAAGCGGCTGCTGGGCGTGCTCGACAAGCACTTGGCGAACCGCGCGTGGATCATGGGCGATGAGTACACGATTGCAGACATCGCCTCGTTCCCTTGGATCCGCAACCTGATCGGGTTCTATGAAGCGGGCGAGTTGGTGGGGTTCAGCGAGTTCAAGAACGTGGCGCGCGTGCTCGAAGCGTTTGTCGCGCGGCCTGCGGTGGTGAAGGGGCTCAATATTCCCAAGCGGGGCTGATGGCCGCGCCGCATCGGCTGGCTACTGCAAGTCGGCGCCGCGGCGCTGAGCCTCTTCGAGCACTGGCTTGACCAGCGCTGCGCCGGTGAGGGCCCACAGCGTGAGTGCCTCGTCGAGCGCACGCACATGCCCCGGGTCTTCGGAAAGCCAGTGGACGAGTTGGCCTGCGAGCTCGGGCGAAGGCCTGTCGTGCAGCTGGCAGAACAGCGTCCAGGCTGTGTCGAAGGCGGTCTCTGCGGAAACGTGGGTTCTGGAAGTCATCCTCGACTGCCTTTGATGGATGCATGGGTTCTGTGTCGCTGCGTGCAGGCGAGGCCGGATCACCTCGCACGCTCCGGCATCCGGACGGATGACCAGCCGACGATTTGACTGGCTAGAGCTGAACGGCCTGAGCCTCTTCTCGCACAGCATTGCTGCTGCGCGCACGCGGCTGGGCCGCGAGCAGCGCGTTGCCGATCTCCCCGGTGCGCACGGACGTCACGGAGAGCAGCGTGTCGCTCAATCCATGGCTGTCCTCGCAGGCCCCTTGCAGGAAGACGCCCGGATGGAAGTCCGGCGCGGCTTGCAGGCGGTAGTAGCGATCGACCGAAAAGTCGCCCAGGTAGGGCGCGATCGGCTTCAACAGGTCCTTGTGCTGCTCGCGCGCATAGCCGGTTGCGAGCACCACGGCGTCGTAGCGCACCGTGCTTTCGCGCTGCGCGTCCTGGTCGCGCAGCGTGAGGTGAATGCCGTCGGAGGCGGCACGCACTGCGCGCACGTCATGTTGGCGCAGCATGCGCAGGCGATTGCCGCGTGCGACCTTCTGCTGATAGAAGACCCCGAAGATCTGCTGAATCAGGTCGAGGTCGGCGACCGCATAGTTGGTCTGCGAGAACTCATCGAGCAGCGCGGCGCGTTCGTCGCTCGCCCGGCTGTACATGTAGTCGGTGAAGTCGACGTTGAAGACTTCGTTGACGAACGGACTGTCGTCCGAAGGGCGGATGGAGCGCGCCCGCATGACGAGGTCGACCTGCGGCTGGTTCGTACGGCCCTGCAGGTCCATGAAGATCTCCGCCGCGCTCTGGCCGGCACCGATGATCGCGACACGGCGCGCATCGGCATGGCGCGCGATGTCCTTGAGGTAGGTGCTCGAATGGAACACCCGCCCGTCGCCGCGCAGCGCCCGGAAGGCCTCGGGCACATTGGGCGTACCGCCGATGCTCACCACGAGATTGCGCGCGAGCCGCTCCTGTTCCCGGCCATCTGCGCCGCGCGAGCACACGCGCAGCAGCGAGACCTCGCCGCCCTGCTTTTCAGGCAGCACCTCGAACACCTCCTCGCCGTAGGCGCAGGAATTCTCGAATTGGCCTGCGGCCCAGCCCAGGTAGTCGTTGAACTCGTGGCGGCTGGGAAAGAAGCTTTTGAGGTTGATGAAGTCCGGCAGCCGGCCCTGCTCATGCAGGTAGTTGATGAAAGTGAATCGGCTGGTCGGATTGCGCAGCGTTGCGAGGTCCTTCAGGAAGGAGATCTGCATGTGCGCCTGTTCCAGCAGCATGTGCGGGTGCCAGGCGAAGCTGGGCTGCCGCTCGATGAACAGGGCGTCCAGCGGCTTGCCGCCGTGGCGTTTTTCTTCGAGCGCGATGGCCAGCGCGACGTTCGAAGGGCCGAATCCGATCCCGATCAAGTCATGGATGTGCTGCATGGATGGTCAACTCCTGTGTGTGTTGGATGCGATCGAAAAGGCGCGGGCCTTCACGCGGCGAGGCTCGCCGGGGCGCGAGCCCGGTCTTCCGCAATGCGCCCGGCCTTCATGGTGATCACGCGATCGGCCAGGTGGAAGTAGCGGTCGTCATGCGAGATGACCACCAGCAGGTGGCCCTTGGCGCGCAGCTCGGGAAGCAGCTCGGTGTAGAAGAGATGGCGGAAGGCCGGATCCTGGTCAGCCGCCCATTCGTCGAACACCAGCACCGGGCGGCCTTCGAGATAAGCGTGCACCAGTGCCAGCCGCTTGCGCTGGCCGGTCGACAGGTCCACGGTGCTGAAGGAGCCGTCCTTGATGCTTACCTTGTGGGCAATCTCCAGGCGCTGCAGGTAGGGCAGCGCCGACTGCGGCAACGCATGCGACTCTCCCGCACTTTTCTCTTCCCCCGCCAGGTCCTCGAACAGATAGAAGTCGGAGAACACGGTGGTGAACAGTTGCCGATAGTCGTCGCGGGTTTCGGGCGTGACCGCGACGCCGTCGATCAAGATCTCGCCCTGCTGCGGCGCATAGAGGCCCAGCAGCAGCTTGATCAGCGTGGTCTTGCCCGAACCGTTGTCGCCCACCACGAACACCATCTCGCCGCGGCGAAGTTCCAGGTCGATGGGGCCGAGCACGAAGGGCTCGCCGCCATCAGGGGCATCGAAGGCATAGCGCACGCTGCGCATGCCGATGTCCTGGGCCATCGTGGCGCCGCCACCGGGCCGCTCCAGGTGCAGGTGAGGCTCAGGCGTGGCGAAGCGCGCCGACAGGTCAGCGATGCGCTGGAACGCGACTTTGGCGCGCCCGACGCTGGGCAGCGTACCTGCGATCTGGTCGATCGGCCCCTTCATGAACAGCATCACCAGCACGAAGCCGCTGAGCACCGCGGGCTCCGTGGTGCGGAACGCGGCCCAGCCCAGGATCAGCGCAATCAAGAGGAAGAACAAGGCCGAGCCGAAGGCAGTGGCAATCACGTAGGTATTGATGGCGCGGCTGTTGACGACCCGGATCTTGTCGACGATGTGCTCGATCTGCCCGCCGAACATGCGGGTGCGACGGGCACGGTGCATGCGCAGTTCCTTCGCGCCTTCGCTGATCGCGCGGTAGGTCTTGTGCAGTTGGTCCTCATGCTCGCGTGCCTTCCAGAAACCGACCTCGGCGCGGGTCTGCGCCAGGATCTGGATGGAGGCACCGATCACCAGCGCAACCAGCAGCAGGCCGAACAGCGGCAGCGACAGCCATGCCATGTAGCCCAGGCAACCCAGCGTGACGGCCACCGCGATCAGCGTGGCGGAGAGCACGAAGGCTGCGTCGCTGATCATGTCCACGTCCTGGGACAGCACAGGCATGAGGCGGTGGGTGCGGTAGCGCTCGAGCGCATCGATGGGCGCCGAAAGAATCTTCTGCGCCAGGCTCTTGCGCACCTGGGCCACCAGGCGCTGCCCGACGAAATTGGTCGAGACGTCCGAAGCCATGCGGCCGAACAGCGCGATCAGGCACAGGCTGATGAACGTCAGCAGCAGGCCGCCGGCCATTCCGCCTTCCTGGTTCAGCACCCCGTTGATCGTGCGCAGCAAAGCGACCGTGGCGATGCCCGAGCCGATGCCTGTGACCGCAGACAGCACGATCCACGGAATGAAAGGTTTCAGCAGATGCGAGGCTTCTGCGGCATTGCCGCTGTTGGATGTCATGCAAGGACTCTTTCCGCGCTGGAGGCGATGACGGCTGCCCGGCCACGCGGATATCCGCGGCCGGGCCGGAACTGGCTGCAGGAACCCTGCCCTGCGGGCACGGATTCCAGGCAGCACGATGCCGCCTCTTGGGTAGACGGTTGGGCCTCGCTGATGTTCATTGGCCAGCGGAATTCGGCTCGCACGTGAACATGCGGCGTGTCGGCGCGTCTTGTCTGAATGCACCGCGCCCATTGCTTCATCGCCTTTCGGCAGGTCGGTCCTTGATCCCGCTGCTGAGCCCCCTCTTCCAGGGCGCATTGGCATCGGTCGGCGAAAAGCTGCAGTGCGCGGCCGCCGTTCCGTCCGACGCCATCTGCGTCGAGGACCTGCTGCAGCCCGAAACGCTGCGTGCAACGCTGCAGCGCCAGGCCGGATTCAGGCGCGAGACCGGCAGCGACCTGCGTGCCGTGGCCTCCGCATGGGCGTTGGAATACGTCGGAGCTCTGTTGCCGCCCGTCGTGGCGGCGGCCAGTGTGCTGCAGCACGTCTTCCCGATGGCGGCAGCGCGGGTCTGGGTGCAACTGGACCCCCACGGCAACGCGAGCGCCTTCCATCTGCGCGAGATGGGCGGGCCCCGCGCTGGCCGCAGCCCCGCGGAATGCTACGGACCGCTGTTGTGGCAGCACCTGCGGCCGCTCTTCGCGGCCCTCGTCGAGCTGACGCACGTGGCCCCGAAGCTCCTCTGGGGCAACGTGTCGCGCAACCTCGAGCCCATCTTCGACCAGGCCTTGGCGCTCACCGGTGGTTCGGTGTCGATCCTGCAGGACCGGGAGCATCTGCTGCTGAGCCCCGAGTGGCCCGCGGATGGCGGCGGCCCGCCCTGTGCCAACCCTCTGCGCGGCCGCCAGCGCGTGGTCCATCGACTGCACGGCGGCGAGCGCACTTCCATGAAGCTGCACCGGCAATGCTGTCTCTTNNGCCGACGGCCTGACCACGGCCGCGATGAACAGATCGCGGGCTGCTTCGTCTTCCCTGAAGACGATCGCACAGTCCCGTGCTTTCTCACGCCCGTCCGCCGAAACGGCATTCATCCACTCACACCGTAACTCCCATGTCCAAGGCAAAGCTCGTCTACATCCTGTCCTTGAGAAACGCTGCCGCCGACAAGGCCGGCCAGTACATCGACTTCAAAGGAGAGCAGCGCTACATGAAGTCGCCGCTCGAATACCTGGCCGAGGCGCTGGACAACACGCCACTGGGCGACGCCTACTCGCTCGAAGGCATCGTGTACGACGACGACGAACACTCGCCACGCGATCAAACAGTGCTGGCGGACTACGGCTTCGCGTGGCACCCCGACCGGAAATGGATCTTCCCGAAGGACCTGAAGGCCCAGGGCAAGCTGCTGCGCGACATGCTCCATGCGGTGCCCTCGACCTACCGGCGCCTTCCGCTGGATTCGGGCGACCGCGGCCCAGCGAAGAGCGCCTACGAGCGCACCCTCCTCGACAAGCTGCTGACGCTGCAGGCCGATGTCGTCGTGCTCGATGGCCTCCTGATCATCCTGGACGAACTGGTGCGGCCCGGCGCGCATTTCCATCGCAAGATGGTCAACATCCACCCCGGCATCACGCGCATCGAGTCGCCGTACGAACGCCGCGGCGCCTGCGCAACGCTGGACGCGNNGGCGCCCACCATCACGAAGACCGGCGCCTCGCTGCACTACGTGGACAACGGCATCGATTCGGGCGAGGTCATCTTCGACGTGCTCGGCACCGACATCGCACCCGACGATTCGATCCTCGAGCTGCGCTGGAACAATTTCAATCTCAGCCTCTTCCCCGCACTCCGCCAGGGCCTGGCCTTGTTGGCGCCTCACGTTCGACGCGCAGAGCGATAAGCGTGCATGCATGGCCACGGCCATTTGACATCTGCAAACGGGAGGAGCGGCGCGCTCGACGATGCGTCGCTTTATCGAGAGGCCGTGCGTAGAAACGTTGTGCCATCACAACCATGTTGTGCATTTTTGATGAACGAATAAGAACCATTCTCATTAGAATCCGCCGGTTCAATACTTCCTAAGTCCTCTTTATGCGCACTCTTGCCCTGCCCCGTCAACGCTTGTTGAGCGCTTCGCTCGCGGCGGCCTTCGGGACTGCCTCGGCCCTCCTGGGTCTTTCCGCCTCCGCCCAGACCACGACACCCTCGGATGCCCAGGGCTCGGCCGCAGCCTCCACGCTGCCGGCTGTGACAGTGACCGCTGAACCGGAGGACACCGGCTACGCGGCCAAGCGCACCACCACGGGCACAAAGACCGACACGCCCATCGTGGAAGTGCCGCAGTCGATTTCCGTGATCAACCGCAAGGAAATCGAAACGCGCGGCGCCCAGGACGTCATGGAGGCCCTTCGCTATACGCCCGGCGTCACCACGAACACCTACGGTCCCGACAACCGCGGCTGGGAATACATCCTGCTGCGCGGCTTCGACGCCGGTGTCACCGGCATCTACCGGGACGGGCTCTCTCAGCCCGCATTCGTCCCCACCTACTACCTGACCGAGCCCTACGGGCTCGAGCGCGTGGAGGTGCTGCGCGGCCCGTCGTCGACGCTGTTCGGCAAGGGCGATGCGGGTGGCGTGGTCAACCGCGTGAGCAAGCAGCCCGGCGAGCGGGTGCGCGAAATCGAGGTTCAGTACGGCAGCTTCCAGCGCAAACAGCTGGCTTTCGACCTCGGCGACCAGATCGGCGGCAACACCGACCTCAGCTATCGCCTGGTCGGCGTCGGCCTCGACAGCAACGAGCAGAGCAGGTACCCCGACGGGCACCAATTGAATCGCACCCGCACCTACCTTGCGCCGTCCGTGCGCTGGCAGCCCAACGCCCAGACCTCATTGACGGTCTTTGCAGAGTTTCTCAACAACAACACGGCCGAAGACCCCTACTACCTCAGCCAGAACGGCATATCCACGCGCGTGAAGGTGGGCGACTACAGCTTTGGCCAGCTCAAGCAGAAGCAGAGCGCCCTCGGCTATCGCTTCGAGACGGCCCTGAGCGACAACTGGACGCTGCGCCAGAACTTCAGCTACACCGACGTAGACCAGAGTCGGCGCGCGGTTTGGGCCGATTCTGTCAATGAAGACGGACACACGCTCGCGCGCGTCGCCAGGACGTGGAACGACCCGATGAAGGTGACGGCGATGGACACCAACGTGCAGGGCAAGCTCAGCCTCGGCTCGGTCCAGCACACGGTGCTGCTGGGCGTCGACTACACCGAGCAGAAGGGCAAGCAGCGCCGCTTCCGCGGCCCCGCGCCGGACCTCGAGCTGAACCTGTTCCCCGTTTACGGCCAGTTCATACCGACGCCCACCAGGCCGCTGTCGAACCTGGCGCAGTCGACGCGCCAGATCGGTTTCTATGCCCAGGACCAGATCAAGTTCGACGAGCACTGGCTGCTCACCGTCGGTGGCCGCCAGGATCATGTGCGCCAGATCACCGACAACTATCTGGAAACGACCCGCACCCGGGCCTCGGACAGCGCGTTCACCGGCCGCGCGGGCCTCAACTATCTGTTCAGCAACGGCTGGACGCCCTACCTGAGCTACGCCACCTCCTTCCTGCCCAATAGCGGGGCCGATGCGAACAGCGAGCCCTTCAAGCCCAGCCGCGGCAAGCAGGTCGAGGTCGGCGTCAAGTACCAGCCCCCGGGCACCAAGAGCCTGTTCACCGCTGCGGCCTTCGATCTGCGCAAGACCAATGTGGTCACCACCGACCCGCTGACCTTCGAGCAGCGCCAGATCGGCAAGCAGCGTTCGCGCGGCATCGAGCTGGAAGCCAAGGGCGAACTCGCGCCGGGCCTGAACATCGCGGCCTCCTACACCTGGCTCGACATGAAGGTGCTCGCCAGCGCCGATCCGGATGAAGTCGGCAAGATCCCGCCGCTCGTGCCCAAGCAGTCCGCCTCGGTCTGGCTCGACTACACGATGGGCAACGGCGTGGGATTCGGCGGTGGTGTGCGTTACATCGGCAAGCGCCAGAACGACGAAGTCAACAGCTCGGCCGAACGCGGCGTGACGCTGCTCGATGCGGCCGTGAGCTACGAGAGAGGCCCGTGGCGCTTCGCGCTCAACGTGACCAACCTGGCGAACAAGAAGTACAACTCGATCTGCTACCACGGCGAGTGCTACCAGGGCATGGACCGCGCGGCCACCCTGACCGCCCGCTATAAGTTCTGATCTGCCGCTCCCTCCCCCCACGCGAATGCGGGGGAGGGAACCGCCGCTTCGCTTCTCCCACTCCCCGCAGCGCGGCACATTGCCGCAGTAGCGCCGTCAGTGCGCGCCGGCTGTCGCCGTTCCCTGCGCTTCACGCATGGCCGCATGCACATGGCGCAGCAGCGCCGTGTTGTGCACGATGCCCTGATGGTCGGCATCCAGCTCGATCGAAATGCGCGGTTCGCCGTCGAACTGCGACAGCAGCGCGACCTTGTCCTTGGCCGCTCGCTCCTTCTTCCACCAGAAATGCGGTGCCACCTTCAGGCGCGGGAATGCGGCGATCTTTTCGGTGATCGCGTTCACGCGCCGGGTTCCCACGATCCCCTCGAAGATTTCGGCCGGCTTCACGCCGATGCCGGCGGCCGCCACGATCTCCTCGACCGCGTCGCGCACGGTCTCGTCGGAGGCTGAACGGATGGATTCGAAGCGGTCGAGCATCGCCTGAATGGCCTCGGGGTCCATGCCGCCGTTGGCGGTGTCCCGAACGAAGTCGCGAAAATCCTTGTACCAGGCGTTCGAATCGAAGGTCTCGTCCAGCAGGAAGCTGTCGACCATGCCGAGGAAGGCGACCTCCACGCCCGCCTGCTCCAGCAGGTGGGCGACGTGCACCGCGACCACCGAGCCCAACGACCAGCCGATGATGCCGACGGCACCTTCGGGTCGTGTCTTGCGGATGACGTCGACGTAAAAGCGTGCCATCTGTTCGATGGACTCCAGCTCGGCGATATCGTCCGTGTAGCACAGGCCATAGACGGGATGCGCATCTTCCAGGTGGCGCGCCAATGGCCGGTAGTCGATCGGGCGGCGCCGCGCGGGCGGCACGCAGAACAGCGGCATCGCCTGCGCCGGCCCGGCATAGGCGTTCAGCAGCTGGACGGGCTCGGGCGCCGCGCCAATGTCCAGCTGCGCCACCAGCCTGGCGATGGTCTGCTTCTCGAGCAGATCCTGCAGCGAGATCTGCACGCTCAACGCGCGGGACTTGTTGATGCGGGCCAGCAGCTTGAGTGCCACGAGCGAATCGCCACCGAGTTCGAAAAAGTTGTCATGGCGGCCCACGCGCGGCACGCCCAGCACCTGCGCCCAGATCGCGGCCAGTCCTCGCTCCACCGCCCCTTCCTCGGCGCCCCGAGGCTCGTCGTCCGACTGGACGCTAGTGAACTCAGGCGCGGGCAGCGCCTTGCGATCGACCTTGCCGTTCGCGTTCAGCGGCAACGCCTGCAACGCCACCAGCGCCGCGGGCACCATGTAGTCAGGCAGCTTCTCGCCCAGCCGCTGGCGCAACTGCGCCGTGTCGATCGCATCGCCCGACACATACCCCACCAGCCGCACTCCCCAGGGCCCCTCGTTGGCCACCACCACCGCCTCGCGCACCCCAGGCTGCGCCAGCAAGCTCGCCTCGATCTCCCCCAGCTCCACCCGGAAGCCCCGGATCTTCACCTGATGGTCGATGCGCCCCAGGTACTCCAGCTGCCCTTGCGAGTTCCACCGCACCAG
>CXWL01002781.1_pt1 | contig 10529 bp, 10 predicted proteins | sample 590931 | NCBI WGS metagenome assembly CXWL01 (sample SAMEA3498368, study PRJEB10139) | groundwater metagenome | biome: water well; material: biofilm material | place: Germany | collected 2015-04-27
CTTCTACAACAAGCATCGGATTCTCCCTCCGGCAGCCGATCAGGAAACCGGTGACGCGCCGGTAGCGGAGGAGATTGCTCCCAAGACGACGGCGGCCAGGCTGGTGTTGATGCGATCGGTTCAGCAGGTGGTGAAAAACGGATTGACCGTCTTGGGGATTTCCGCTCCCGAGCAGATGTAACGGAACGTCACCGCACGATGATGCAGTTTACTATCAGGCAGCAGGATCGACAGACCAAAGGGCGACTGGGACAGCTCCGCACCGCTCGTGCCGTCATCGATACGCCTGCGTTCATGCCGGTAGGTTCGTTGGGGCCGGTGAAAGGGCTGGAGCCGGAGGATCTTCACGATCTTGGGTTCAGGCTCATGCTGAATAACGCGTACCATCTTTATCTACGCCCTGGTCATAAAGTTGTGGCGGAGTTGGGTGGGCTGCACGCCTTTACCGGATGGCCGGGCGCGATTCTGACCGATAGCGGCGGGTTTCAGATTTTCAGCCTGGCGAAACTCTGCAAGATCACCGATGAGGGGGTGACGTTTCAGTCGCACATCGACGGCTCGACGCATTTCATCACGCCCGAAACGGCGATTGAAATCGAAGAGGCGCTCGGTGCCGATATCATCATGGCGTTCGATCAATGTGTCGCTTTGCCGGCGTCGCGCGCGGCGATTCTGGAGGGAGTGCGGCGGACGACGTCGTGGGCGAAACGCTGTCAGGCGAGTCGGCGGCGGAACGATCAGGCGCTCTTCGGCATTGTCCAGGGCGGGCTGGAAGCGGATCTCAGGAGAATCTCGGCTCAAGAGCTTGTAGCGCTGGATTTTGAAGGCTATGCCATCGGCGGACTCTCCGTCGGGGAGAGCAAAGCCGACATGTATGCGATGCTGGATGTGACCGCCCCGGAGTTGCCGGAAGCGAAACCGCGCTATCTGATGGGGGTGGGCCTTCCGGAGGATCTCATCGAAGGGGTGGCTCGCGGCGTCGATCTGTTCGATTGCGTGGTGCCGTCCCGCCATGGGCGAACAGGATGGCTCTTTACCGGGTTCGGGCGGGTGTCCATCAAGCAGGCGCAATACAAGCAGGATGAACGGCCGATCGATCAGGACTGCGGATGTCCGGTGTGCAAGCGCTATTCGCGGGCCTATCTGCATCACCTCTTCAATGTGAAAGAGATGCTCGGGGCGCGACTGAATACGATCCACAATCTTTGGTACTTTTCGGACCTGATGCAACGGGTGCGCTCGTCGATCGAGCGGGGGACATTTCTCACAATGCGCGAGGAGTTTTATCGCGCGCGGGCGGAAGCCGAGCGGGTTGGTGGCGCGACGGCAGTCGCCGCGCAGGAACCGCGGGCCGGCCTCGACTAGCGTAAGGGGAGCCTGATTTATGATGATGGTCGTGATGGCGTCGGTGGCGTGGGCTGAGGGTCTCGGGGGGAGCGGCGGGAGCACGTCGAGCTCGTTGCTCTCGTTGGTGCCGTTTGTGCTGATTTTTGTGATTTTCTATTTCCTGCTGATCCTGCCGCAGCAGAAGCGGCAAAAGCAGCAGAAAGCGATGCTCGATGACCTGAAAAAGGGCGACAAGGTCATCACCGCGTCGGGCTTCTGGGGGACCATCACGAACCTCGGAAAAGAGACGGTGACGCTGCAGATTGCCGATAATACCAAGGTCAAGATTCAGAAAGAGCATATCGCGAAAATACGGGCGGAAGACGACGACAAAGAGTAGTCGGGTGACGGTAATCACAAGAGGATGCTCAAACAGGCTGCCCAGCAAGGCCGCAGCAAGCGAAGAGGCGAGGCGTACGCGGCGGTACGGTGAGCCTCTGAGCGCGGCGAGAACGATGCTGGCGGGCTGTTTCAGCATTCTGCAAGAGAGGGTGGCGGAGACATGAAAAAAGTTGGTGGACGGTTTGCATTGCTTGCGCTGGTCATTGTGCTGTCGGTGGTGTTCTTTCTGCCGTCGTACAAGCCGTTGTATCAGGCCTTGCCCGACTGGGCGCGGAAGGTTCTGCCGGACAAGGGCATTACGCTGGGGTTGGATCTCCAGGGCGGCATTCACATGGTGATGGAGGTCGATGAGGACCGGGCGGTCGAGATTGCCGTCGAGCGATCGGTGAACTCCCTTCAGGATCTGTTGGTCGACAAGAAGTTGCCGGCAGAATCGGTGAAACGGACGGCGTCGAATCAAATCACCATTCAGTTTGCCAATGCCGAGTTGAAGGCGCAGATCCAGAAGCTCTCGGAGGAGTATCCCACCTTCTTTGAAGTGGATGCCGCCGGTTCGGCCAACAGCCTCGTCTGGGAATTGCGCGAGACGGAGATCAAGCGGATCAAGGATTCAGCGATCAATCAGGCTCTCGAAACCATCCGGAACCGGATCGACCAGTTCGGCGTCTCCGAGCCGCTGGTACAGCGCCAGGGCCTGAAGCAGATTGTCGTGCAGTTGCCGGGCGTCAAAGAACCGAAGCGGGCGAAGGACCTCATCAAGGAAACCGCCCTGCTCGAGTTCAAGATGCTCGACGAAGACAATCAGATGAAGATGGATTTTCCTGCCCGTATCCCGAAGGAAAAAGAAGCGGAGGTGTTGGCGCAGTTCCAGGGCAAGGTGCCGGAGGGCGATCAGATCCTGTTCGAACACCAAATCGACAAAGACACCGGCCGGGAATTCCGTACGCCGTACCTGGTGAAGAAGCGGGTGATGCTCACCGGCGATGTCTTGAGCGACGCGCGGGTCTCGATCGGGGAGTTCAACGATCCCTATGTCTCGATCACGTTCGATGCCAAAGGCGGCCGGGAGTTTGAACGGATCACCGGCGAGCACATCAAGAAGCGCATGGCCGTTGTGCTCGACAATACGATCTATTCCGCTCCGGTGATTCAGGACCGGATCTCCGGTGGACGGGCCCAGATTACCGGGACGTTCAGCACGCAGGAGGCCAACGATCTGGCCATCGTGTTGCGTGCCGGAGCGCTGCCGGCTCCATTGAAGATCATTCAAGATCTCACCGTCGGACCCTCGCTCGGCCAGGACTCCATCGATCAGGGCGTGAAGTCCACTCTCATCGCCGGGATCCTGGTGGTGGTGTTTATGATTGTGTATTACCGGCTGTCCGGAGTGATCGCCGATTTCGCATTGCTGCTGAACCTGGTCTGCTTGCTCGGAGCGCTGTCGGCTCTGAATGCGACGCTGACCCTGCCGGGCATCGCGGGTATCGTGCTGACCATCGGAATGGGGGTCGACTCCAATGTGTTGATCTTCGAGCGCATTCGCGAAGAACTGCGTGCAGGGAAAGCCGTGCGTCTGGCGGTAGATGGCGGCTATGACAAGGCCCTGCTCACGATCATTGACGCGCACGTGACGACATTGATCACCGGCGTGGCCCTGTTCTTGTTCGGCACCGGGCCGATCAAAGGATTTGCCGTCACGTTGTGCTTGGGGATCGCGATCAATTTGTTCACGGCCTTTGTCGGAACCAAGGTCGTGTTTGACCTGCTGAACCAGGGAAAGAAAGTGGATACGCTCAGCATCTAGCATTGACGCTGATAGCGGAAGACTGAACGCTGAACGCGACGAAAAGGGAGCGAGCATGTTAGAGATTCTTGGAAAAACGAATTTCGATTTCATGGGCAAACGCAAACTGTCCTTTGCGTTCTCGGGCATCATGGTGTTGCTCGGGCTCATCGCGATCGTGCAGATCGCGCGGGGCGCGGCCAATCTCGGCATCGACTTCGCCGGCGGAACGGCCGTGCAACTGAAGTTCGACCAGGCCATCCACATCGATGAAGCACGGAAAGCACTGGATTCGAACGGGGTCGGCGATGCGGAACTGCAGGAATTCGGGCAGGACAACAAGCTGCTCGTCCGCGTGAAGGCCTCGACGACGATCGAGGAGAAAACGGCGGAACGGGTCATGGCGATCTTTACCAAGGAGTTTCCGAACAACAAGTTTACGGTGGACTCTTCGACCGAGATCGGACCGACCATCGGCAAGAAACTTCAGGAAGATGCGCTCATTGCGATCGTCATCTCGTTTGCCGGTATCATTATGTACATCGCGGCNNTTCTATCTGCTGGATAAAGAAATCACGCTGCTCGTGGTGACGGCGCTGTTAACTCTGGCAGGCTACTCGCTGACCGACACCGTCGTGGTGTTCGACCGGATCAGAGAAAATTTGAAGTTGCGTCGACGTGACACCGAAGAGGCGACGATCAACAATGCGGTCAATCAGGTCCTCAGCCGGACGATCGTGACGAGTTTGACGGTGGTCATTGTGCTCGTTCCCTTGACCCTGGCCGGCGGCGAAGTCTTGCATGATTTTTCGCTCGCCCTCCTGAGCGGCGTCATTTTCGGAACCTACTCCTCGGTGTTCGTGGCCAGTCCATTGCTCCTGCTCTGGCCGGGCGCCAGTGGGCGGTTATTGAAGCGAAGCTAGCGGGATGGGGCGCTCATTCGCCGGTGGTGATGCACCGGGCGTTTCGCATGTTCAGCGTGCGCCATCTTCTCAGGTACGATAGCGGCCTGTGGCTGCCGGAGGTTTCTGTCCGCATCCTCCTTGGGGCATCAGTATGACACTCTGGAGTCGGTCTCACAGTCTCCAGCAGAAAATCATCACGGCGATTGTGATGGTGGGTCTCCTGCCACTGAGTCTCTCCCTCCTGCTCAGTTACGTGGAAGAACGGCGGGCGCTCCGTGAGGCCATCGGCGCCAACTTCAAGGAAGTGGCGGTTGAGGCGTCGCGGAGGACCGAGATGCACGTGACGCGCGGAATCAACGAAGCGCAGCAACTCGGAACCACCCCCTTCCTCCGCACGGCCGTGACCGAATCGAACCGCACCTATGAGGGCAAGGACGAGCGCGCGGTCGATGCCATGATCAAAGACTGGCAGGCACGCTGGCGTCAGCGCGATACCCGCAGCGAGTTCCCGCTGTTCATCAACCGCATCGTCACGAACTATCTCATTCGCTGGCACGATATCCGGAAGTCCGACTATGTCGGGATTCTGGTCACGGACGTCCGCGGCGCCCTCGTCGTCAGTTCCATCCCCCAGGTGGAGTATTTCTACGGCAAGACGCCCTGGTGGACGGCGGTGGTGAAGTCGCAAGTGTCCCGTCCTTACGTCAGCGATATTGCCTTCGATCCGGCTTTCGGGACGCACGTCGTGGTGGTGGCGGTGCCGATCATTGAGGACGGTGGCCGGGGAGTCATCGGTGCCGTGACCATTCTGCTCCGGCGCGATACGTTGTTCCATTCGATCGGAGAAGTGTCGATCGGTTCATCCGGCCACGCGATGCTCTTCAATTCCGACGGCGTCTCGCTGATTTGTCCGGTGCTGTCGCCGGAGGAGCATACGGTGACGCCGGAACTGGTCAGGACAATCGTGCAGGACAAGGCTGGTTGGGCCATCGCGCCTGACGACTCCCATGGCAGCCACAATGCCTTGATTGGATACGCTCCGGTGCGGTTCAGCGAACCCTTGGCGCCCGGCAGCATGGGCGGCAAGCAATGGGTGACGGTCATCCGGCAGGATCCGGAAGAGACTTATGCGCCGCTCGGGCGTCTTGTCGGCCGGGTATTGTTGTACGGAGTGTTGGTGTTCGCTGTGTTGGTGGGCACGGGTTTGATCGTGGCTAGGCGGATCGCCCGGCCGATCAAAATCTTGCACGATGGCGTGCTGGAAATCGCCAGCGGCCGGCTCGATCAGACCTTGCAGATCCGGACCGGCGATGAGATCGAACATCTGGCCGGGGCCTTCAACCAGATGGCCGCCAATCTGAAGTTGTCGTTTACGCAAATCGAACAGCGGATGCTCGAAGTGCGCCAGTTGGAGGAAAAGTACCGGGACCTGATCGAGCATTCTCCGGAAATGATCTATCAGCTGGATCGGGCGGGGCGGTTTGTCCATGTGAACCAGACCGGGTTGGAGAAGCTCGGGTACAGTCTCGACGAGATGTTGGCCATGCGGCTTTGGGACGTGGCGCCGCCGGACCAGGCCGGTCACGTCCTGAGCTATCTCGAGCGGCTCATGGTGAAGGGTCGCAACACGATTGAAACGATCTTTCTCGCGAAGGATGGCCGTCAGATCGACGTGGAAATTCATGCGACGGCGTTGTTCGACCAGGAGGGGGGCGGCATCGTCCACACACGCGCGTTCGTACGGGACGTGACCGAGCGGCATCAGTTGGAGCGGCAGCTCCAGCAATATACGAGCAAGCTCGAAACGGCCGTCTCCGAGCGGACACAGCAGTTGGTCGCGTCGCAGGCGCGCTATAAAGCGCTCTTCGACCTCGTGGCCGACTCCGTCTTTATGGTGGATCGCGACGGGAAGATCGTGGCGGTCAATCAGCGGGAAGAGCAGGCCTTGGGATATTCGGAATCGTTGGTCGTCGGTCGCAGCATCTTCGACATTGCCCTGCCCGCGTTTCGCGAGGGAGTCCGTGCGTTGTTGATGGAATTGGCCGGAGGGCAGCGGCAGGTCCCGACCCACGAAATCGCCGTGCGTACAGCCGCCGGTATCGAGACGCCGGTGGAAATGGATCTGATTCGCACCGGCGCCGCCGAGGCCCCGTTGATCATGGTGCAGCTCCGCGACATCACGGACCGGAAGCGGATGGAGCAACAACTGCGGTCCTATCGTGATGAGCTGGAAGTCAAAGTGCGGGAGCGCACCAAGGAAATCGAAGAGACGAAGCAGTATTTAGAAAACCTGCTCGAAAATGCGAACGATGTCATTTACACCCTGGACACCGAGCAGCGCTTCACCTACGTCAACAGTAAGGTTGAAGCCTGGGGGTATCGGAAAGACGATCTCATCGGCCGGCCCTATCTGGCCCTCTTGTCGAAACGGCACCGGGGGCGCCGGCTCAAGAGTACGCTCGATATCGGCGCGAAGCAGGTGTACGAGGTCGAGGTGGTCACCCGCACGGGCGAAGCCCGGTCTGTTATGGTGAGTGTGTCGCCGTTGCACGGGGTGGACGGGGAAATCCTCGGTGTGCTCGGGATTGCCAGAGATATGACCGACACGAAGAAGCTGGAGCAGCAAATCAGGAATTCGGAGAAGCTGGCCTCCGTCGGCAAGCTCGCGGCCGGAGTGGCCCACGAGATCAACAATCCGCTGGGCGGCATCCTGAACTGCCTCTACAATCTCGGGAAGGGGACGATCGCACCGGCCCGGCGCGAGGAATACCTGGCCTCGATGGAAGACGGATTGCACCGTGTGCAGAAGATCGTCCGGCAGTTGTTGGATTTCTCACAGCAGCACCAGCCGGAATTTGCGCCGGCCGACATCAATACGGTGATCGAGCGGGTGCTGGTGTTGACGAATCATTTGTTCGTGCCGAACCGGATTGTGCTCGAGTCCTCGTTAGGCAACGGGTTGCCGGCGGTCATGATCGACCGGCACATGATCGAGCAAGTCTTGATGAATCTGATTTTGAACGCCGTGCAGGCGATGAAAGAGGGCGGGGTTCTCTCGATCCGGACATGGGTAGAAGAGGGGATCTGTTTGGTGGAAATTCGAGACACCGGGTCCGGGATTCCGGCGGCGGTGCTGCCGAAGATTTTCGATCCGTTCTTCACGACCAAGCGCGAAGGTGAAGGGACCGGGCTGGGTTTGTCGGTGAGTCTCGGGATTGTGGAACGGCATGGAGGCAAGATTCTTGTGGATAGTGAAGTCGGCAAAGGCACAGTCTTTACACTCTGGTTGCCCGTTTCCCGTGAGCGGCAGCCGGTGGAGCGGGTTTCATGACGCCACTTACGATGTTGATCGTCGACGGTGAACCGTTGATGCGCCTGTCTATCGTCGATGCCCTTTGGTTGCCTGTCTTGCACGAGTGGCAGCCGGTGGAGCGAGGGTCATGATGTCTCTTACGATTTTGATTGTCGACGATGAACCGTTGATGCGCCTGTCCATTGTCGATGCGCTCGAGGCCGTCGGCCACGACGTCTGCGCCGCCGCTACCGGGACCGAAGGGATCGAAGAGGCGCGTCGCCGAGAATATGATCTCGTGATCACCGATCTTCGGCTGCCTGGCGCCGATGGCCTGGCGGTGTTGAAGGCGGCCAAAGAGGCGCGGGCGCAGACCGAAGTGGTGGTGATCACGGCGCATGGTTCCGTCGAAACCGCCGTGGGGGCGATGAAGCTCGGCGCCTTCGACTACATTACCAAGCCGTTCAAAATGGATGAGCTGTTGCTGATCGTCGAACGCGCGGGAACCGTGGTCGCGCTGCGCAAAGAGAATCAGGATCTGAAAGAGATTTTGGAGGATAAGTTCAGTTTCGGCGGCATTCTCGGATCCAATACGAAAATGCGCGCGGTGCTGGACAAGATCAAGACGGTCGCGGCGACGGATTCCACGGTGTTGATCCTGGGCGAAAGCGGGACAGGAAAAGAACTGGCGGCCAATGCCGTGCATCAGAACAGTCCGCGGCGGGACTATCCCTTAATCAAAGTGAGTTGTGCGGCCCTTCCAGAATCGCTGCTGGAGGCGGAGCTCTTCGGTCATGAAAAGGGAGCCTTCACCGGCGCATTGCGTCAGCGACGGGGCCGGTTCGAAATGGCCAATCGCGGCACCCTGTTTCTTGATGAAATCGGAGAAATTTCCCCGGTCGTCCAGGTCAAGCTGCTGCGTGTCCTGCAAGAACGGAAGTTTGAACGGGTTGGGAGTAACCAGACGATCGATGTGGATGTGCGGTTGGTCTGCGCGACGCAAAAAGACTTGCGGAAAGAGGTGGCGGCGGGCCGCTTCCGGGAGGACCTTTTTTACCGTTTGAATGTTGTTCAGGTGGTGATTCCGCCGCTCCGCGCGCGGCAGGAAGACATCACGGTCATCGCCGATCATGTGTTGCAGACTTGCTCAACCAAGATGAGCAAGAAGCTGCGGGGGTTTTCCCAGCCGGCACGAGAGCTGTTGCTCCGCTATTCCTATCCGGGCAATGTGCGAGAGTTGGAAAATATGGTCGAGCGGGCGGTGGCGCTGGGCCGTGATCGGGAGCCGATTCAGCCGTCCGATCTGTGCGGCTTTCAGGCCTGTCCCTATCTGGGCGGGGAGCCGCAAGAGTCCTGTGGTTTTTGTAATGAGGGCTTGACCGGAAGGACCAAGAAGAAAGAGCTGTCGCTCACGGCGCTCTCCACCGCACGGGAGGGGTTTGAGAAAGAGTACATCCTCTCTGTTTTGGAACGGGTGGAGGGGAGTCGCACCACCGCGGCGAAAATCCTCGGTCTGTCCCGTAAAGCCTTGTGGGAAAAGTGCAAACGCTACGGCATCCCCTCGGCGAGAGATGAGGGTGAAGAGGAGTAGCGAGTACGTCGTCTTCAGGCTTTTCCTTCTTCATTCCCTCCCCCATGTCATTCCGAAAGGGCCGTTATGAAACCAGGCTATCGTCTCGTCATTGTCGATAAAGCCGGCGTGCTGGTGTCTGAATTTCAGCTGACAGAGGCGGCACTGGCTCAACCGGAGGCCTTTGTCGCAGCATTGAAACAGGCGGTTGAGGATGTGGAAGAGGAAGAGGCCTGAGGCTAATCTGGGGGTGAGAATACTGCGGAAGGAACTCTTGTCAGCCGGCAGTCTGCTGCCGGCTGACAAGCAACCACCAGATTACTCGGTTGGTTCGGCTCCACCTTCCCACAGCTTGATCGTGCGGTCCCATGAGGCGCTGGCGAGCCGTCGGCCGTCCGGAGAAAATGTAATGTGGCGGACGCCGGCCGTATGGCCCTTCACGGTTTTGAAGTGCCGGCCGGCGGCGATGTCCCAGAACTTGATGGTGTTGTCGTCCCCGGCGCTCGCGAGTACTTTTCCGTCCGGCGAGACGGCCAGGGATCTGACCCAAGCCGTGTGCCCGGTCAGGCTCTTCTTCTCAATCAGCTTCGGCATTTCGAAGAACTTGATGGTCTTGTCGCGGCTGCCGGTGATGAGGGTCTTGCCGTCCGGCGTGAAGGTCATGGCGCCGATCCAGTAGTCCATCGGCTTTTGGAATCCGCCGTCGTCCTCGATAAAGTAGCCGCGGGTTTCAGTGGAATCGTCGGCATCCCGCTGCCAGTGCCCGTCGTGCAAGACTTTCTCTTCGCCGCTCGGGAGCACTTCCCACAACTTGATTTTTCCGATGTCGGTGCCGCTGGCCAGGTGGATGCCGTCGGGCGAGAAGGCGACGCAGACGGACCAGTGGTGGTCGTATTGATCTTTGCCCAGGAGCGTCATCAATTCGGTTCCGGTGGTGACTTCCCAGATCTTGATGTCCTTATTGTGGCTTCCGCGCGCGAGCATGAGACCGTCCGGCGAGAGGGAGAGGCTGCACACATTGTGATCGTACCGGGTGAACAGGAGCTTGGTTGGTTCGCCGGTCTTCGGATTCCACAGGCGGATGGTGCGGTCTTCGCTCGCGGTGGCGAGGGTTTGTCCGTCCGGGGTAAAGACGATGGCGCGGATGTCGTTGGTATGGCCGCGGAGTGAGCGCAGGAGCCGGCCGGTTTCAATATCCCACATGCGCACCAGGCGTTCGGCCCCGCCGCTGGCCAGGGTCAGTCCATCCGG
>CXWL01048297.1_pt1 | contig 10529 bp, 10 predicted proteins | sample 590931 | NCBI WGS metagenome assembly CXWL01 (sample SAMEA3498368, study PRJEB10139) | groundwater metagenome | biome: water well; material: biofilm material | place: Germany | collected 2015-04-27
AACTTGCTGCGTGCGCGCGAGCTGCTGGACAACTGGGCCGACGCACGCAGCAAGTTCGTGAAGGTCTTCCCGCACGAATACAAGCGTGTGCTGGCCGAGCGCGCGGCGCGCGCAGAAGCCAGCGCCACCACCCAGAAGGCGCAGTCGTCGGCCGCCGCCGCCACTGCCAAGTAAACCCCGCACCGGACACGCATCATGGGCAAGGTCACTGGATTTCTTGAATACGAACGGCTGGACGAAGGCTACGAGCCGCCACAAGCGCGCTTGAAGACCTGGAAGGAATTCGTCATCACGCTCAATGACGAACAGGCCAAGGTGCAAGGCGCGCGTTGCATGGACTGCGGCACGCCCTTCTGCAACAGCGGCTGCCCGGTCAACAACATCATTCCGGACTTCAACGACCTGGTGTACCGGGGCGACTGGCGCAATGCCATAACCGTGCTGCACCAGACCAACAACTTCCCCGAGTTCACCGGCCGCGTCTGCCCGGCACCTTGTGAGGCCGCCTGCACGCTCAACGTCAACGACGACGCGGTGGGCATCAAGAGCATTGAACACGCCATCATCGACCGCGCCTGGGCCGAAGGCTGGGTCACGCCGCAGCCTGCTACCGCCAAGACCGGCAAGAAGGTGGCCGTGGTCGGCAGTGGCCCCGCAGGCATGGCCGCCGCGCAGCAGCTGGCCCGCGCCGGCCACCAAGTGACAGTGTTTGAAAAGAACAGCCGCATTGGTGGCCTGCTGCGTTACGGCATCCCTGACTTCAAGATGGAGAAGAGCCACATCGACCGCCGCGTGGCGCAGATGCAGGCCGAGGGTGTGGTCTTCCGCACCGGCGTGCTCGTCGGGGCATGGCCTGCCGAGAGCAAGGTCACCAACGACGCCAAGGAAACCATCACTGCCGAGCAGATCAAGGCCGAGTTCGACGCCGTGCTGCTGACAGGCGGCAGCGAGACCAGCCGCGACCTGCCCGTACCAGGCCGTGAGCTGGACGGCGTGCACTTTGCGATGGAATTTCTGCCGCAGCAGAACAAGTTCAACGCGGGGGACAGGCTCAAGGGCCAACTCAAGGCTACCGGCAAACACGTCATCGTCATCGGCGGTGGCGACACCGGCAGCGACTGTGTCGGCACCAGCAACCGCCACGGCGCGGCCAGCGTCACGCAGTTTGAAGTCATGCCCAAGCCGCCGGTCGAAGAGAACCGCCCCATGACCTGGCCCTACTGGCCCATCAAGCTGCGCACCAGTTCCAGCCACGACGAAGGCTGCGAGCGCGAGTTCGCCATTTCCACCAAGGAGTTTGTCGGCGCCAAGGGCAAGGTCACAGCACTCAAGACCGTGCGCGTGCAATGGCAGGGCGGCAAGATGGTCGAAGTGCCCGGTTCCGAGCGCGAATACAAGGCCGACCTGGTGCTGCTGGCCATGGGTTTTGTGGCGCCAGTGGGCAGTGTGCTCGAAGCCTTTGGTGTGGACAAAGACGGCCGCGGCAACGCCAAGGCCAACACCGAAACAGCCGCTGCGTACAAGACGAATGTCGGCAAGGTCTTTGCCGCCGGCGACATGCGCCGAGGCCAGAGCCTGGTGGTGTGGGCCATCCGCGAAGGCCGCCAGGCGGCACGCGCAGTGGATGAGTACCTGATGGGAAGCAGCGCTCTGCCACGCTGAGCCTTTGCCACCGCCGGTGGCAAAGGCTCCGGCGTGCCAGTTTCCGGCCCTGCCCATGTCACCGCTGAGCGCTGCACATTTCGACACACCCCCTTTGCAATCCTGCAACCCTGGGGTTTGCCCGGTGCATGCGAGAATCCGCGCCACTTCAGCAAGGCAGCCAAGGCGCATCCAGCGCCCCGCCCCGCACCCGCTTGACCACCGACACCTTCATCGAGATTGACAACGTCACGTTCGGCTACGACGCAAGCCGGCCAATTCTTTCCGACGTTTCTCTCAAGTTTCCGCGTGGCAAGGTCACCGCCATTCTGGGTGGCTCGGGCTGCGGCAAGACCACCTTGATGCGCTTGATTGGTGGCGTGCACGCCGCCAACAAGGGCCGTGTGGTGTTTGACGGCGAGGTCGTCAATGCACGCGACCAGACGCAACTCTTCCGCCTGCGCCGCCGTGTGGGCATGCTGTTCCAGTTTGGCGCGCTGTTCACCGACCTCACGGTGTTCGAAAACGTGGCCTTCCCCATGCGTGAGCAAACCACGCTGCCCGAAGCCATGATCCGCGACCTGGTGCTGATGAAGCTCAACGCCGTGGGCCTGCGTGGCGCCGCCGGCCTGCGCATCAGTGAAGTGTCGGGGGGCATGGCGCGGCGTATCGCGCTGGCACGCGCCATTGCGCTGGACCCCGAACTCATCATGTACGACGAGCCCTTTGCCGGGCTGGACCTCATCAGCATGGGGGTGGCCGCCAAGCTCATACGCACGCTCAACGACGCCACCGGCGCCACCAGCCTGGTGGTCAGCCACGACGTGCCCGAATGCATGGCCATCAGCGACTACATCATCCTGCTGGCCAACCAGGGCCGCATCGTGGCCCAGGGCACACCTGCTGAGTTGATGGACAGCATGGACCCTGAAACCCGCCAGTTCGTGCGTGGTGAACCCGACGGCCCCGTCAAGTTCCACTACCCCGCGCCCGAGATCGGCGCCGACTTTGGTTTGGGCGCGCCATGAACTTCATCGCACGCCTGGGCGCCATTGCGCTGGAGCAGTTCCGTGGCTGGGGCCACGCAGCGTTCTTCTTTCTGGACCTGCTGCGCGCCGTGCCCGCATCGCTGCGCCGCTTTGGCCTGGTGGTGGCGCAGGTGCACGCCATCGGCAACCGTTCGCTGGTCATCATCATGGCCTCGGGCCTGGCGGTGGGCTTTGTGCTGGCGCTGCAGATGTACTACGCGCTGGTGGCCTACGGCGCTGCCGAAAGCCTGGGCCTGATCGTCAACCTGGCACTGGTGCGTGAACTGGGCCCGGTGGTCACGGGGCTGCTGTTTGCGGGCCGTGCCGGCACCTCGCTCACGGCCGAGATCGGCCTCATGAAGGCGGGTGAGCAGCTCGCGGCCATGGAGATGATGGCCATCGACCCCAAGGCGCGTGTGCTGGCGCCGCGGCTCATTGGCGGCATCGTATCCATGCCGATACTGGCCATCCTGTTTTCGGCCATCGGCATCCTGGGCGCCTATGTGGTGGCGGTGCTGCTGATTGGCGTGGACGAAGGAAACTTCTGGTCGATCATGCAGACCAAGGTGGACGTGTGGCGCGACGTGGGCAATGGCCTCGTCAAGGCCAGCGTCTTTGGCGTGGTCTGCACCGTGGTGGCGCTGTACCAGGGCCACGAGACCGAAGCCACGCCCGAAGGCGTGGCCTACGCCACCACCCGCACGGTGGTGATTTCATCCCTGTGGGTGCTGGGCATGGACTTCATCCTCACCGCACTGATGTTCTCGACACCCTGAGCGGCGCCGGGACCAACGAAAGAAGCGAAAGCAGCTATGGGAAAAAAAGGGATAGAAATTCTGGTGGGTTTCTTTGTGCTGCTGGGCATGCTGGGCCTCGTGTTCCTGGCCCTGAAGGCGGCCAATCTGGGCAGCGTGGGCGGCAGCGACACCTACACGGTGCAGGCGCGCTTTGACAACATCGGCGGCCTCAAGGTGCGTGCGCCGGTGCGCAGCGCCGGTGTTACCGTGGGCCGTGTCACCCGCATCAAGCTCGACAGCAAGACTTTCCAGGGTGTGGTGACGATGGAAGTCGAGCGTGACTTCCAGTTCCCCAAGGACTCGTCGGCCAAGATCCTGACCTCTGGCCTGCTGGGTGACCAGTACGTGGGCATGGAGCCCGGTGGCGACGACAAGAACTTGGCTCCGGGCGACACCGTGGCGCAAACGCAGTCGGCCGTGGTGCTGGAAAACCTGATCGGCCAGTTCCTCACCAGCAAGGCCGACAGCGCCGGTGGCCCGGCCCCGGCAGCAGCTCCCGCCTCGGGGGCCTCCAAGTGAATTCGCCAAGCGCGCGGCAGCGCCTGTCGCAGCGCGTGGGGGCTGCAGTGCTGCTGGCCGCCGCAGTGTTGTTGCCGGGCTGCGCCACGGCGCCGGCCGGCACGCAGGCCGCCGCGCCCATACCTGCGGACCCCTGGGAGAGCTGGAACCGCAAGGTCTACGGCTTCAACGACAAGGTTGACGAGGCCGTGCTCAAGCCCGTGGCCACGGCCTACCGCGACGTGGTGCCCGAGCTGGTGCGCACCGGCGTGAACAACGTGCTGGGCAATATCGGCGACGTCTGGTCTGCCGCCAACCAGCTGCTGCAAGGCAAGCTGCAGGCCAGCCTGGACATGGGCATGCGTGTACTCACCAACAGCGTGTTCGGCCTGGGCGGTTTGCTTGACCCGGCCACCCCGCTGGGCCTGACCCGACGCAGTGAAGACTTTGGCCAGACCCTGGGCAGCTGGGGCGTGGGCAATGGCCCCTTTGTGGTGTTGCCGCTGCTGGGGCCGTCCACGCTGCGTGACAGCGCTGGCCTGCTGGTGGACCGCCAGACCGGCGCCTCCACCCTGCCACCCACGGCCAGCGGCCAGTACGGTGTGGCGGCGCTGGAAGTCATCAACCTGCGCGCCAATCTGCTGTCCACCACACAGCTGCTCGACGAGGTGGCGCTGGACAAGTATTCCTTCGTGCGTGACGCCTACCTGGCACGCCGCCGCGATGCGCTGTACGACGGTGCACCGCCCATGGAGGCCTTCGACGACACAGAGGCCGACGCGCCAACGCCGCCACCACCGCCACCACCGCCGGCCACCAAACGCATACCGGCCGCACCCGCACCGGCGGCCACCAAGTAGTGCCAAGTGAACCGGCAGGCCCCTTGCCGCGTTACAGGCAGTGCGGCCCAACCCGACTTCGGGCCGATGACTGAAAGGATCCCTGTGCTGAAGAAACTGTTTTCCGTGGCCGCTGTGCTGGTGGGCCTGGTGGCCACCGCCCCGGCCCTGGCCGATGCCGGTGCCGACGCCCTGGTGCGCCAGATCTCGGTGGATGTCATAGACACCGCCAAGGCTGACAAGGCCATTCAGGCCGGTGACGTGAACCGCATCCTGACCCTGGTTGAAAGCAAAGTCATGCCGCACGTCAACTTCGAGGTCGTCACGCGCTCGGCGGTGGGCCCGCAGTGGCGCGGCGCCACGCCTGAGCAGCGCGCCAAGCTGCAGACCGAATTCAAGACCTTGCTCATCCGTGTCTACTCGGGCGCCTTGTCGCAGCTTCGTGACCAGACCGTGGAAGTGACCAAGACCCTGCCCGTGGCAGGCAGCACCCAGGTGGTGGTGCAGACCGAAGTGCGTGGCAAGGGCGAGCCCATCAAGCTTGACTACCGGCTCGACAAACCCGCCGACGCGTGGAAGATCATCGACGTCAACGTGGGTGGCCTGTGGCTGGTGCAGAACTACCGCTCGCAGTTTGCGCAGGAGCTCACCAAGGGTGGCATCGACGGCCTCATCAAGACCCTGGTCGAGCGCAACAAGGCTTCGGCCAAGGCCTGATCCCCACGCGAGAATCCATCATGCAACTGCCCGCCACCGCCACGCTCGAACAAGCCGCCGCACTGGCCGCCACGCTGCCCGAGGCGGTGGCCGGCGGCAGCGGCGTGCTGCGGGTGGACGCCAGCGCACTGACTGCGTTTGACAGCTCCACCATCGCGCTGCTGATGCAGGCGCACCGTCTGGCGCAGGCCGCCGGGCGCGGTTTTGAAGTGGCCGGCGCACCGGCCAAGCTGGCCGAGCTGGCCCGCCTTTACGGCGTGGAAGAACTGCTCTCGCTGGCATCGGCACCGGCGCCGGCGCCGGCACCGACATAAACGCCCGCGCCCCCCGGGCCGCGTGGCAGATCGGCGTAGCGCCGCTGGCGCAGCGCCTTCTTCACCTCTTGCAGCATGGGCCGCAAGTTGGCCGAACCCAGGCGCAGCGCCACGCCGGTGGTGAGGATGTCGATGATCAGCAAGTGCAGCAGCCGCGACACCATGGGGCTGTAGCGGTCGGCGTCTTCGGGGTGGTCTGCTGCCAGCAAGATGTGGTTGGCGCCGTGCTGCAAGGCACTCTTGCCGGTCATGGCCAGCGGTGAGCCACTGGACGTGATGATGATCACCGTGGCGCCCTTCTTGCGCGCAATTTCGGCCACGTCAAGCAGGTCGCGGCTGCGGCCTGAATTGCTGATGATGACCGCGCAGTCCTGGGGTTTGAGCATGGTGGCGCTCATGACCTGCACGTGGCCGTCGCTCACCGCCGCCGCCATGACACCCAGGCGAAAGAACTTGTGCTGCGCGTCCAGCGCCACGATGCCCGAATTGCCCACGCCGTAAAACTCGATGCGGTGCCCACCGCGCCCGGCCTGGGCCAGCGCCTCGATGGCGCGCTCCACACTCTGCCCGGCGGCGGCATTGCGGTAGCGCAGCATGGCCGCCACCGCGTTGTCTATGACCTTGACGACGATGTCGCCGGCCTTGTCGTCGTCGTCCACCGAGCGGTGCACAAAGGGCACGCCCTCGTTCACGCTGCCGGCGAGCTTGCGCTTGAAGTCGGCCAGGCCGTCATAGCCCACGCTGCGGCAAAACCGCACCACCGTGGGCTNNACCGTGGGCTTGCTCACGTGTGACCGCTCGGCCAGTTCCACCACCGGCAGCGTGGCAAAGCTGCGAGGGTCGGCCAACAGCAGCTTGGCCACACGTTGCTCGGCCGGGGGCAAGGCCGGGATGGAGGCGCGAATACGTTCGAGCATGGCTGGGTGTCAGTCCTGAAAAGCGCCGGGGGACCAGCGGCTGCGCGGCGGCAAGGGCCGCGTGCCGGTGGGTGGGATGAACTCTGCAGTGGGCTGCAGCGCCTGGCCTTGTGCCGCACCCGCGCCTGCATCCACACCCAGGCCGCGCAGCCAGGCGTCTGCGGCCAGGCGCGGCAGGCCCGTGGCGTCGGGCGGCAGCAAAGCTGCGGGCAAGGCAAAGTTGCCCTGGGTGATGCTGCTCCAATCCACGTCNNCCAGGCCCAGTCCAACAAACAGGTTGTTGGCCACCTGCTGCGGCACGGCCACGCCCAGCTTGCGCTCGTGCACACGCACAAAGATCGCCGGCTTGAGACCTTCGCTGATGAAGGTGTTGTGGGCCAGGTAAAGGCCCTGTGGGCGGCCGTCGGGCGCGCCCTCGGCGCCAAAGGCCAGCAGCGTGGCGTTGCTGGTGTCGGCGCTTTGGGCCAGCACGTTGCCCACCACCCAGGCCAGGCCGCCGTGGGGGAATTCCAGCTCGTAAGACGCTTGGCCAGACGGTCGGTCGTCAAGCCGGTTGTAGAAGATGCGGTTCTCACGCGCTCGCGACTTGACCAGGTGGCCGTGGTGGCCGCCGTGCAAGTGGCTGCCACTGAGCGCAAAGCGTGCGATGCGGCCCACGTACAGCAAGTGCGGCAGGCTGGTGCCGGCAGGTGCGGCAGCAAATTCGCTGTCCTGCACCGTCAACTCTGCCGTGCCCACGTTGCCGGTGAGGATGCCGTTCTGGTTGTCGATAAAAGCACAGCGCGTCACACGCAGCGTGCCGCGCTCAAAGCGGATGCCGGCGCCGTTGCCGTCGGGCACACGCACGCCGCGGAATTCGATGTTGTCGATGTGCACATCGCCGTCGCGCACCACCAGCATCGCTTTGCCCTCGGCATGCTGGCCGTCGGCATGCAGCACGGGCCGCCCACCTACACCCCGCAGCGTGATACGGCGTTGCGTGATGACCGCCACCTGGCCGTGGTGGTCCCCGGCAAGGATGTTGATTTCGTCGCCATCGGTGGCACGGCGCAAGGCCGCTTGCAGGCTCTGCCCCGGCGCCACGGTAAACGTGGCCGCGTGCAACGCGCTGCTGAACAGGCCGCCGGCCAGCGCAAGCGCCAGCAGCAGCGGCCTCTGCTTCATTGTTCTTCGGCCCAGGTGCTGCCGTCTCGCGCCACCAGGGCGCTGGCCGCCGCCGGGCCCCAGCCGCCGGAGGCATAGGGGCGTGGGCCCACGGTGTCGTGGGCCCAGGCATGCAGGATGGGTTCCACCCAGCGCCAGGCCTGCTCTTGTTCGTCACTGCGCACAAACAGGTTCAAGCGCCCGGCAATGGCGTCCAGCAGCAAGCGCTCGTAGCCACCCACACGTTCACTGGCAAAGGCCTTGTCAAAGTCCAGGTCCAGGCTCACGGGCGACAGCACTTCGGGTGCATTGCTGGCCGTGCCACCACCCTTGGCGGCCAGCAGGTGAAGCTCCAGGCCGTCTTCGGGCTGCAGCTTGATGACCAGCTGGTTGGCACGCCGTGTGCCGGGAAATATGGGGTGCGGAACCTCGCGGAAATTGACCACGATCTGCGCGTCGCGCCCGGCCAGGCGTTTGCCGGTGCGAAGGTAAAAGGGCACACCCGCCCAGCGCCAGTTCTGCACCTCGGTGCGCAGTGCCACAAAGGTTTCGCAAGTGCTGCCTGCGGGCACCTTGACTTCGTCCAGATAGCCCAGCACGGCCTTGCCGTCCACCGTGCCGGCCTTGTACTGGCCACGCACCACGTCACGTGCCACCAACTCGGGCGTAAAGGGCCGCAGGCTGCGCAGCACCTTGAGCTTTTCATCGCGTATGGCGTCGGCGTCACTCGTGGGCGGCGGCTCCATGGCGATCATGGTCAGCAACTGCAGCGCGTGGTTCTGCACCATGTCGCGCAGTGCGCCGGTGCGGTCGTAAAAGTCACCGCGTGTGCCCACACCCAGGGCTTCTGAAATCGTGATCTGGATGTTGGCGATGCTCTCGCGGCGCCACAGCGGCTCAAACAGCGCATTGCCAAAGCGCAAGGCCATGAGGTTTTGCACCGCCGGCTTGCCCAGGTAGTGGTCAATGCGCAGGGCCTGGTCTTCCTTGAAGGCCGAGCGCACCACGCGGTTGATCTCTTGCGCGCTGGCCAGGTCGTGGCCCAGCGGTTTTTCAAGCACCACACGCACATGCGGGCCGTTCAGCCCGGCGCTGCCAAGTTGTTCGACGATGACAGGAAACAAGTGCGGGCTGGTGGCCAGAAAGAGCACCGCCGTGTCGGCGCGTGCGCCGCTGCGGCCCTCTTCGGCGCGGGGTTCTTCAATCCAGCGTTTCAGCCCGGCGTAGTGCTCGGGCTGTGACAAGTCCATGCGCCGGTAGAACACGAGCTGGCCGAAGCGGGCGAACTCTTCATCAGTCGGCCGCTTGCTGGCTTCGACCTCGGCAAAACGCTCCTTGATGAAAGCGCGGTACTCGTCGTGTGAGCGTTCGTCACGCGCCACGGCCAGGATGCGGCCACCCGGTGGCAGCTTGCCGTGCCTGAAAGCCTGGAACAGCGCGGGCATCAGCTTGCGCCAGGTCAGGTCGCCGGTGCCACCAAAGAGGACGAGGTCAAATGACATGGTGCATGTAATTAAGTTACAGAGCAGATGATGCCGCAGTTTCAAAGGCCGGTCAACGCGGCGGCGGGCGGCGGGCAGCGGCGGGCGGCGGCGGTGCGCACCGCACCGCCCCGTGCACAGCCGGCGCGTCAAGCGTGGGCGGCGGCCAGGGCTTGTTCCATGTCGGCGATGAGATCGTCCACGTGCTCGATGCCCACCGACAAGCGCAGCAGATCGGGTGGCGCCGGCGTGCCCGCGCCTTCGACACTGGCGCGGTGTTCAATGAGGCTTTCAGTGCCGCCCAATGAGGTAGCGCGTTTCCACAGCGCGGTGTGCGCGGCCACCGCAATGGCCGCCGCTTCACCGCCCTTGACGCGGATGGACAGCATGCCGCCAAAACCGCCTTGCATCTGCACCTTGGCCACCGCATGGCCGGCGTTGCCAGGCAGGCCGGGGTACAGCACCTGGGCCACCTGCGGGTGGCCGTTGAAGTGCTCGGCCACACGCTGCGCCGAGGCACAGGCCGCACGCACCCGCAGGTGCAGTGTGCGCATGCCACGCAGCAGCAGCCAGGCCTCAAACGAGCCCAGCGTGCCACCCAACTGCGCACGCACCTTGCGCACCCGCTGCCAGTGGTCTGAGTCGACACCACCCTGGCGCACCGTCAGGCTGCCGGCGATGAGGTCGGAGTGGCCATTGAGGTACTTGGTGGCCGCGTGCATCACCACATCGGCGCCCAGCGCGAGTGGCTGCGACAGCACCGGCGTGGCCACCGTGGAGTCCACCGCCAGCAGCGCACCCGCCGCATGCGCGGCATGCGCCGTGGCGGCGATGTCGGTCACCGTCCACAGCGGGTTGGCCGGGCTTTCCACCCATACCAACTTGGTCTGGCCGGGGCGCAACGCGGCCAGCACGGCGGCGGGTGACTCCATGTCTGTCAGTTCGACCTGCAGCCCCCACTGCGTGGCAAAACCCATGAGCCAGTTGCGCAGCGACCAGTACATCACCTTGGGCGCCAGCACGTGGTCACCCGGCGCCAGCGCCTGGAACACGGCCGTGGCCGCCGCCATGCCGCTGGCAAACAGCAGCGTCTGCGCACCACCTTCCAGCGCGCTGATCACGGCTTCGGCCTGGTCAAAGGCGGGGTTGTCGGC
>CXWL01108243.1_pt1 | contig 10529 bp, 10 predicted proteins | sample 590931 | NCBI WGS metagenome assembly CXWL01 (sample SAMEA3498368, study PRJEB10139) | groundwater metagenome | biome: water well; material: biofilm material | place: Germany | collected 2015-04-27
GACAGCGACCTGAGCACATGCGACGTGGTGTTCTTCGCCACCCCGCACGGCGTCGCCATGGCCCAGGCGCCGGCGCTGCTGGCCGCCGGCGTGAAGGTCATCGACCTGGGCGCCGACTTCCGCCTGAAGGACCAGGCTACCTTCGAGAAGTGGTACAAGATCCCGCATACCGCACCCGAACTGCTGGAGCAGGCGGTGTACGGCTTGCCGGAGCTGAATCGCGAGGCGATCAAGTCGGCCAAACTGATCGCCAATCCGGGCTGCTACCCGACCACCATGCAGCTGGGTTTCTATCCGCTGCTGAAGGCGGGCCTGGTCGATGCCGGCAGCCTGATCGCCGACGCCAAGTCGGGCGTGTCCGGCGCCGGCCGCAAGGCCGAGATCGGCACGCTGTTTTCGGAATCCAGCGATAATTTCAAGGCCTACGGCGTGTCGGGCCATCGGCACACGCCGGAAACCTCGGCCCAGCTGCAGCGCTTCACCGACCAGAAAGTCGGCCTGGTGTTCACGCCGCACCTGGTGCCGATGATCCGCGGCATGCACTCGACCCTGTACGCGCGCCTGACCAAAAGCATCGACAACGCCGCGCTGCAATCGCTGTTCGAACAGCAGTACAAGGACGACGCCTTCGTCGACGTGATGCCGTTCGGCTCGCATCCGGAAACCCGCTCGACGCGCGGCTCGAACATGCTGCGCCTGGCGCTGCATCGTCCCGAAGGCTCGGACATGGTGATCATCCTGGCGGTCCAGGACAACCTGGTCAAGGGCGCTTCCGGCCAGGCTGTCCAGTGCATGAACCTGATGTTCGGGCTGGCGGAAACCACCGGCCTGCAACAGATCGCGCTGTTGCCGTAAGCGAGGGGCGGGCGCAAAGCCCGCCTTACCGCGCATCCTTAGGATTCGGCCGCGGCGCCCGGAAATCTCCTGCTGGCAACGATCTAGATCAAAGTGTTCGAAGTTGATAGCGGTAAATTGATTGATGACTGATAGAATTTACCATCCAGCAAAGCGAGGGCGCCCATCATGTTCGGTCGTAACGCGAAAAGCGAAATTGATAGCCTTATCGGCATCTCGGCCCGGATCGAGGGCGACCTCTGCTTCACCGGCGGCCTGCGGATCGACGGCGAAGTGCATGGCAACGTGATCGCGGCCGACGGGCCCGACAATGTGCTGATCGTCTCCGAGCACGCGCGCATCGAGGGCGAGGTGCGCTGCGCCAACCTGGTGGTCAACGGCTACATCGCTGGCCCGGTATATGCATCGGAACTACTTGAATTGCAGCCGAAAGGCCGCATTGTAGGGGATGTCCATTACAAACTGCTGGAAATGCACGGCGGCTCGGCCGTGACTGGCACGCTGACCCACCAGGAGAGCGGCGAACCGGTGTTCCACCTGGCCGTTTCCGAAGCAACTGAAGCGTGAGTTGCATCAACAGTCTATAATGGCTCTAATTGTACCCAAGTAGGAGTCATCCATGAATGCAGTAGCCGAAATGCAAGACGTTATGCCGTCGCCGATCATCTTTACCGACAGCGCCGCCCAAAAAGTCGCGCAGCTGATCGAGGAAGAGGGCAATCCGGACCTGAAACTGCGCGTGTTCGTGCAGGGCGGTGGCTGCTCGGGCTTCCAGTACGGTTTCACCTTCGACGAAATCGTCAACGAAGACGACACCACGATGGTCAAGAACGGCGTGCAGTTGCTGATCGATTCGATGAGCTACCAGTACCTGGTGGGCGCCGAGATCGATTACAAGGATGACCTGGAAGGCGCGCAGTTCGTCATCAAGAATCCGACCGCCACCTCGACCTGCGGCTGCGGGTCCTCGTTCTCGGTATAACACCGCTGCTGCCCCAGTCGATCGGGGCAGTCGGCACAGATTACGCCGGGTAGAGCGCGCCGAGGATACGGGCGCCCTTTGCTCCGGTCACAGCGGGCAGGTTGCCCGCTTTTCGTTGCTCGAAGCGGTAGGCCAGCCAGGCCCACGCCAGCGCTTCCACCCGGTTCGGGGCCACGCCCAGCGCCGCAGTCGATTCCACCTTCGTGTTGCCGCCCAACTCCGCCGCCAATGCGCGCATCAGCGCGCCGTTGTAGGCGCCGCCGCCGCACACATACACCGCCTCCACCTGTTGCGCTTCGCCTTCGATCGCGCGGGCGATGCTGACGGCCGTCAGTTGCGTCAGCGTGGCCTGCACGTCGGCCGGCGGCAGGGCAGGGCAGCGCGCCAGCCCGGCCTCCAGCCAGTCCATGTGGAACAGGTCGCGTCCCGTGCTTTTCGGCGCGGGGAGCGCGAAGTAGGGTTCTTCCAGCAGCATCGCCAGCAAGCCCGCATCCACATTGCCGGTCGCCGCCCAGGCGCCGTCGGCGTCGTATTCCTTGCCGAGGTGGCGCGCGATCCAGCCGTCCATCAGCACGTTGCCGGGACCGGTATCGAAGCCGGTCACCGCGCCATCCGCGTGCAGCACACTGATGTTGCCGATCCCGCCGATGTTGACCACCACCCGCGTCTGGCCGGGCTGGCCGAACTGCGCGTGGTGATAGGCCGGCACCAGCGGTGCGCCCTGGCCGCCGGCCGCCACGTCGCGGCTGCGGAAATCGGCGATCACGTCGATGCCGGTCAGTTCCGCCAGCAGCGAGGCATTGATGGTCTGGCGTGTGAAGCCGAGTTCGGGGCGATGCCGCACGGTCTGGCCGTGCGCCCCGATGGCCCGCACCGGCCCGGTCGCGGCGGGCAGCAGTTGCGCAACGCAGGCCGCGTAGGCGGCCGCGATCTGGTTGGCGGCGATCGCTTCGCGTTCGATTTCGTTGGCGCCGTTCGCTTGCAGCGCCATCAGGTCGGCGCGCAACTGGGCATCGTAGGGAATGAAGGCGGCGCCGAGCGTGCGGATCGCGCCGTCGTCGGCGAAGTCGGCCAGTACGCCGTCCACGCCGTCCAGGCTGGTGCCGGACATCAGGCCGATGTAAAGCGAAGAAGTGTTGGTCATGGTCTGCTCAAAAAAAATGGGCGGGAAAGCGAATCGCCTTCCCGCCCACTATTACATAATGGACTAGCGTGCAGCCAGCGCCGTGCCGCCCGGACGCAGCAGCGCGAAGCGGTGGCTCATGTCGGCCGCCGAGCTCTTGAAGCGCGCCAGTTCGGCCGGCGTCATCGGCGCCTGCGCAACCACGTTGACCGACATCGGATCGCGTGCCTCGTTGTTGACGCGGAACTCGTAATGCAGGTGGGCGCCGGTCGACCAGCCGGTCGAGCCGACGTAGCCGATGATGTCGCCCTGGCTGATCTTGCTACCCTTGCGCATGCCCGATCCAAACCGGCTCATGTGGGCGTAGGCGGTGCTGTAATTGGCCCAGTGCTTGATCACGACCATGTTGCCGTAGCCGCCGGACACGCCGGCGAAGTCGATCACGCCGTCGCCCGACGCGCGGATCGGCGTGCCGAGCGCGGCTGCGAAGTCGACGCCCTTGTGCGCTTTCCAGTTGCCGGAAATCGGATGCACGCGCATCGAGAAGCCCGACGAAATACGCGAGAATTCCAGCGGCGACTTGAGGAAAGCTTTTTTCAGCGCCTTGCCGTCGAACGAGTAGTAACCGCCGCCTTGCTTGCTGGTCGGGTCTTCGAACCAGACCGACTGGTAAGTGACGCCGCGGTTGACGAATTCGCCGGCCAGGATACGGCCGGCGCGCACCATCTCGCCGTCCTGCCAGAACGTTTCGTAGACCACGTTGAAATGGTCGCCGCGTTTCAGGTCGGTACGGAAGTCGATATTGGTCGAGAACATCTCGATGATCTGGGCGACGATCGAGTCCGGCAGCTTGCCGCCGTCGGTGCTCGAATCGGTAGCCGAGTACAGCGAATTGGTAATCGTGCGCGCACGCATTTCAACGCGCCGCTCAAGCTTGGGAGCCGACTCTTGCGCGATGAACTTGTTGTCCTTGCGGGTGATCGAAATATTCTTGATCGGATTATCCTGGGCGTCGACCACGGTCGCGCGCAGCCATTGCAGCTGGCCGTCTTCGCCGGTCTCGGCCTGCACCCGCTTGCCGGTTTTCAGCTGCATCACACCCTTGGCGACCTTGTCGCTCTTGATGAAGCTGACCGCATCCTGGTCGTCCACGCCGAGGCGATAGAGCAGCGATGCGAGCGAATCGCCCGCGCGGACTTTTTCCTCGTGGATGAATTGCTGGGGCTCTTGTTGCAGCGCAGCGATCTGGTCCGCCAGGTTCGGCAGTTCCAGGTCTTGCGCGATGGATTTGACTGGGAGGTCGGACGCATCCGGCGCAAGCGGGGCGACGCCCGCGGCGCCGAATGCGCAGACTGCAAGAAAGATCGCGCCCGCGCTGATAATGCGCGCCTTTCGCGTCGTTCCTAGCAGGCCGGTCCAGCTTTTGCCTGTGATTTTGTGTGTAGGGTTCATGCAATCAGTTAAAATTTGCCGCTTGAACATCCAGAGAACGACTACTTTTTCTTGTTATTGTTTTGATTAGTTTTCATTGGGCAACGTTGATCGGATCGTGGATTATACCAAACTCCTGGGCCTGCCTAACATTTTTGACTTCCTGTTGATAAGTAACTATGACCTCTTCCGCACCCTCCAAGAACGCTGCCTCCGCGCCAGCTTCACCTCCGCTGCCGCTCACGGACACCGTGCGGGAAGCGCTCGCGATCACCAAACGCGGTGTCGACGAGCTGCTGATCGAAAGCGAATTCGCTCAAAAACTTGCGCGGTCTGAACAGAGCGGCAAAGCGCTCCGCATCAAACTCGGGCTTGACCCCACCGCGCCGGACCTGCACCTCGGCCACACGGTGGTACTCAACAAGATGCGCCAATTGCAGAACCTCGGGCATCAGGTGATCTTCCTGATCGGCGACTTCACGTCGATGATCGGCGACCCTTCCGGCCGCAACATCACGCGCCCGCCGCTGACCCGTGAACAGATCGAACTGAACGCGATGACCTACTTCAAGCAGGCATCGCTGGTACTCGACGCTGCGCGGACGGAAATCCGTTACAACTCGGAATGGTCCGATCCGCTGGGCGCGCGCGGCATGATCGAACTGTCGTCGCGTTACACCGTCGCAAGAATGATGGAACGCGACGATTTTACCAAGCGCTACAAGAGTGGGACACCCATCAGCGTCCATGAGTTCCTCTATCCTTTGATGCAAGGCTATGATTCGGTCGCTTTGAAGGCAGACCTTGAGCTAGGTGGAACAGACCAGAAATTTAATTTGCTGGTCGGCAGGGAATTGCAGAAAGATTATGGCCAGGAACAGCAGTGCATCCTGACCATGCCCTTGCTCGAAGGACTGGACGGCGTCGAAAAAATGTCGAAGTCGAAGAACAACTACATCGGCATCACCGAACCGGCCAACACCATGTTCGGCAAGCTGATGAGCATTTCCGACGTCATGATGTGGCGTTATTTCGAGCTGCTGTCGTTCCGCTCGATCGCCGAGCTGGCCGAATTGAAGGCCGCGGTCGAAGGCGGCCAGAACCCGCGCGACGCCAAGGTGGCGCTGGCCAAGGAGATCGTCACGCGTTTCCATTCGGCCCAGGCGGCCGAGGATGCGCTGGCCGACTTCGTCAACCGCTCGAAAGGCGGCATTCCGGACGACGTGCCGGAAGTGAGTCTTGGCGGCGCCCCGCTGGGAATTCCGCAACTGCTGAAGCAGGCCGGGCTGTGCGCGTCGACCTCGGAAGCGATGCGCATGGTCGACCAGGGCGGCGTGCGGATCGACGGCGCCGTGATCAGCGACAAGGCCTTGAAACTCGATGCGGGCACCTTCGTGCTGCAAGTGGGCAAGCGCAAGTTTGCCCGGGTGACGCTCGGCGCATGATCGCGCTGCTGCAACGGGTCAGTCACGCCAGCGTGGTGGTCGACGGCGCGCTGATCGGCGCCATCGACGCCGGCCTGCTGGTGCTGGTGTGCGCCGAGAAGGGCGATACCGAAAAGGAGGCCGACGCGCTGCTGGCCAAACTGCTGGCTTACCGCGTGTTCAGCGACGACGCCGGCAAGATGAACCGCAGCGTCACCGACATCCAGGGCGGCCTGCTGCTGGTGCCGCAGTTCACTTTGGCGGCCGATACCAACTCCGGCACGCGGCCCTCGTTTTCGCCGGCCGCGAGTCCGCAGGACGGCTTGCGGCTGTTTGAGCATATGGTGCGCCGGGCGCGCGCCAGCCATGGTACGGTAGCAACAGGCCAGTTTGGCGCCGACATGAAGGTGTCGCTGACCAACGACGGCCCGGTCACTTTTTGGCTGCAAATCGCCCCCGCGGCGCGCCCTGGCTGAACCCTCGCGCTCCTGCCGCTGTCAATAGTTCAAGGGGCAGGAGACTGCGATGAGACTGTGGAGCGACTCGTTTATCGAGGGCGGCGTGATTCCGCCCGAATGCGCGTTCGCGCTGATCGATCCGGACAGCCATGTGCGCTTATCGGACAACCGCAATCCCCACCTGGCCTGGGATGAAGTGCCCTACGGCACCCAGTCGCTGGCGCTGTTCTGCCGCGACGTCGACGCGCCCTCGCTCCGCACCGACGTCAACCAGGAAGGCAAGGTGGTGCCCGAAGATTTGCCGCGCGTCGAGTTTTATCACTGGACCCTGGTCGACATTCCGGTCGCGCTCAAGTCGATCGCCGAAGGCATGTTCTCGGAAATGGTGGCGCCGCACGGCAAACCTGGCCCGCTGGTGCCGTTCACCATCAAGAACGGCACCGAGCACCAGCTGCGCCAAGGGATCAACGACTACACCAGCTGGTTCGTCAACGACCCCGATATGGCGGGCGAATACTACGGCTACGATGGGCCGTGTCCGCCGTGGAACGACCTGCGGCCCCACGCTTACCTGTTCTGCCTGTATGCGCTCGACGTGCCGCGTTTTGCGCTGGAAGGGCGCTTCACGGGCCCCGAGGCGCGGCTGGCGATCCGCGGGCATATCCTGGACGAGGCGCAGGTGTTCGGCGTCTACTCGCTCAACCCCGAGGTTGCCGAGGCGCTCAACAAGTAAGCGCTACGCCGGCCACACCGGGTCTGACCCTTGCCCGGGCTGGTATCATGCCGCCCATGCCGACCACCAATATTGTCCTCATCCGCCACGGCGAAACCGCCTGGAACGCCGAACGCCGCCTGCAAGGCCACANNCATCGATATCGTCCTCAACCCTGAAGGCCAGCGCCAGGCCGCTGCGCTGGCCGCGGCGCTGGCCGGCGGGCAGCTCGACGCGATCGTCGCCAGCGACCTGCAGCGCGCCCTGCAAACAGCCGAAGCCGTCGCTTCCGCGCGCGGCCTGCCGGTGCAGGTCGATCCCGCCCTGCGCGAACGCTGCTTCGGCGGCTTCGAAGGCTTGCTGTACGCCGAGATCGAACAGCGCTTCCCGCTCGAATTCGCCGCCTGGCAGGCGCGCGACATCGACGCCGCTATGCCTCACGGCGAGCGCATCGCCGAAACTTTCCGCCAGTTCTATGAGCGGTCGGTGAGCGCGATCCTGGGCTGGGCCGCAACCCATCCCGGCCAGACGATCGCGCTGGTGGCGCACGGCGGCGTGCTCGAATGCGCCTACCGCGCCGCACTGGATCTGCCGCTCGAAACGCCGCGCACTTTCCCGGTGCTGAACGCCAGCATCAACCGTTTTGCTGTCGCCAAGGGCAAGCTGCGCCTGCTCAGCTGGGGCGAAGTGGCGCACCTTGCCCCGCGCGCGCTCGATGAATTATCGTAACAAAATAGTGCTTATTATTTGAGCAGCAGATCGGTTAAGATAGCGGGTTCCGTCATCACTTCCAATTCCCAGTGCAAATCGGCCCGTACTTGCTGAGCAATAATGTTTTCGTCGCTCCCATGGCGGGCGTGACGGATCGTCCGTTCCGCCAACTGTGCAAACAGCTTGGCGCCGGTTATGCCGTGTCCGAGATGGCGGCGTCGAATCCACGCCTGTGGGCCACGGAAAAAAGCTCGCGCCGCACCGACCACGCGGGCGAGATGGAGCCGAAAGCGGTGCAGATCGCTGGCGCCGACCCGCAGGACCTGGCTGATTGCGCGAAGTTCAACGTCGATCGCGGCGCCCAGATCATCGACATCAACATGGGCTGCCCGGTCAAGAAGGTCTGCAACAGTTGGTGCGGTTCGGCCTTGCTGCAGCACGAAGACCTGGTGGCGAAGATCCTCGATGCGGTGGTCGGCGCGGTCGACGTGCCGGTCACGCTGAAATTCCGCACCGGCTGGAACCGCGAGAACAAGAACGCGCTGCGCATCGCCCGCATTGCCGAACAGGCCGGCATCCAGATGCTGACCTTGCACGGACGCACCCGCGCCGACGGCTACTCGGGCGACGCCGAATACGACACCATCGCCGCGGTGAAAGCGGAGGTAGCGATTCCGGTAGTGGCCAACGGCGACATCGGCACGCCCGAAAAAGCGCGCGACGTGCTGGCGATCACCGGCGCCGATGCGGTGATGATCGGCCGCGCGGCCCAGGGCCGGCCGTGGATCTGCCGCGAGATCGATCATTTCCTGCGCACCGGCACCTACCTGCCGGCGCCGATGGTCGAGGAAGTACGCGGCCTGATGCATGAGCACCTGCAGGCGCACTATGCGTTCTACGGCGAGTTCCTCGGCGTGCGTACGGCGCGCAAGCACATCGGCTGGTACGTGCGCGAGCTGGAGGGCGGCGAGATGTTCCGCCGCCAGATGAACCTGCTGGAATCGACCTCGGATCAACTGGCCGCGGTCGATCAATTCTTCGAAACGCAGCACAGGTTCGGCGAGAGGTTACAATACCGGCCCGCCAGCATGGATGAGCAGGCCATGGCAGCATGAAAAGGGCACGATCAAAAATAAGAACACTGGAACGAACGCTGCCTCAAGAGCAGCGGCGACGACACTAATCAGCCGGATGAAGTGGAAAAATGAGCAAAGAAAGTATCCAGGAAGTTGTCCAGAAAAGTCTTGAAGAGTATTTCAACGACCTGGGCGAGCAGCAACCATCGAACATCTATGACATGGTCGTCCTCACAGTCGAGAAGCCGATCCTTGAAGTCGTGATGACGCGCGCCGAGGGCAACCAGTCCCACGCGGCGCAAATGTTGGGCATCAATCGCAATACCTTGCGCAAGAAACTGCAAGAACACGGACTGCTGTAAGCCGCCGGCGCCCGGGGCCGCGCGGCGGTCCCCAAGCGCGACTACCGCGCCGCCGGGGCAAGCCGCATCGCAAAGAATCCTCATCAACCGGGCCACTCCCATGATCACACAAGCTCTCATTTCCGTTTCCGACAAGACCGGCGTGCTCGACTTCGCGCGCGCGCTTTCCGCCATGGGCGTCAACATCCTGTCCACCGGCGGCACCGCGAAACTGCTGGCCGACAATGGCGTGCCGGTGACCGAAGTGGCCGACTACACCGGCTTTCCGGAAATGCTGGACGGCCGCGTCAAGACCCTGCACCCGAAGGTGCACGGCGGCATCCTGGCCCGGCGCGACTTTCCCGAGCACGTCGCCAAGCTGACCGAACACGCGATCCCGACCATCGACATGGTGGTGGTCAACCTGTATCCGTTCCAGCAAGCCGTCGCCAAGGACAGCTGCACGCTGGAAGACGCGATCGAGAACATCGACATCGGCGGCCCGACCATGCTGCGTTCGGCGGCCAAGAACCACAAGGACGTGGTGGTGGTGTGCGATCCGGCCGACTACGGCATGGTGCTGGCGGAAATGAAGGGCACCACGGCTGCGGCCGGCGCGGTCAGCTACGACACCAAATTCATGCTGGCGAAAAAAGTATTCGCCCACACCGCGCAGTACGACGGCGCGATCACCAATTACCTGACCAGCCTGGGCGCCGACAAGGTTCACGCCACCCGCGCGGAATATCCGCAAGTGCTGAACATGACGTTCGACAAGGTGCAGGACATGCGCTACGGCGAGAACCCGCACCAGTCGGCCGCGTTCTACCGCGACCTGGCGCCGGCCGCCGGCGCGCTCGCCAACTACAAGCAGCTGCAGGGCAAGGAACTGTCGTACAACAACATCGCCGATGCCGACGCGGCCTGGGAATGCGTGAAGTCGCTGGGCGGCCTCGGCCAGCAGGCCGGCTGCGTGATCGTCAAGCACGCCAATCCGTGCGGCGTGGCGATCGGTTCCGATGCGCTCGACGCCTACAGCCGCGCGCTGCAGACCGACCCGACTTCGGCTTTCGGCGGCATTATCGCGCTGAACGTGGAACTGGACGCCAAGACTGCCGAGGCGATCGCCAAGATGTTCGTCGAAGTGCTGATCGCGCCATCGTTCTCGGCCGAAGCGCTACAGGTCATGGCGGCCAAGCAGAACGTGCGCCTGCTGCAAATCCCGCTCGGTAACGGCAACAATCCGTTCGACGTCAAGCGCGTCGGCGGCGGCCTGCTGGTGCAGTCGCCCGATTCGAAAAACGTCGGCCTGGGCGAACTGCGCGTGGTCAGCAAGCAGCAGCCAACCCAGCAGCAGCTGCAGGACATGCTGTTCGCCTGGCGCGTGGCCAAGTTCGTCAAGTCGAACGCGATCGT
>CXWL01004569.1_pt1 | contig 10528 bp, 9 predicted proteins | sample 590931 | NCBI WGS metagenome assembly CXWL01 (sample SAMEA3498368, study PRJEB10139) | groundwater metagenome | biome: water well; material: biofilm material | place: Germany | collected 2015-04-27
ATCCGGGATGGTCTCCTTCTCGGATGCCTTGTGCTTTCGGATGGGATGGGGTAGGGTGGGGACGGGCCAGGGGAGCGGCCTCGACATCGGGTCGGGGCGAAATCCTCCTGTGGGGTATCGGACGACCCCCGAGTCAAAAGGGATTCCCTGCACGGTCCACCTCTATCGTCCCTCTAGAAAGGGTGGCGGGCCGGTCGAGGAGTGAAGCCCCTGCTTCGTCGGAGAGAGCTCTCCATTATCTAGAGAGAGAGGGATGGAGCGAGGAGCGAGAAGGGACGGAGATCATGGAGCTGGTACCACTGACCTCTGAGCACGCACCGACTGACCAGAAAGCCTCCACGGCACTGGTCCCCTTGGCGACGACGGCGCTCCGACGGACAGGCGGCGACCTGCCACCCGTGTGCTTGCAGTTGTCATCGTCGACCCTCATTGGCTTGCGTGTCTATCTCGACGAGTTCGCCCGGCAGCTGGCGCAGCAGAAGCCGACCTCGACGACGCCTCGGACCTATTTCAAGCGAGGACGGTTCTTCATCGCCTGGCTGGAGCAGGGAAGGGACCCACACGTCCGTCGTCTCGATCGCGTCTGTCTCGAGACCTATCGCGCGTTTCTCGATCGGCGCTTTGCGAACCTCCGCACGAAAAACGGCTATCTGACGGCGGTCCGGCAGTTTCTGAGCTGGCTCGTCCCGCTCCATCCGGGTTTGGTCAATGCCGCAGAGTTTGTTCAAGGCTGGACGTGCAGTCGGCAGCACACGCGGCGGCATTTGCCGGTGGAGGATGCAAAGGCGTTGCTGGCGACGCTCGAATCCGATCCGCGAAAGACGGAGGTGCAGCGCGCGCGCAATGTGGCCATGGCCTATCTCATGCTCAAGACTGGCCTCCGCACGATTGAAGTGAGTCGGGCGCGGATTGAACATCTCCAAGAATTGGTGCCGGGTGAAAAGTGGCGCTTGTGGGTGCATGGGAAGGGGAGAGCGTCCGCCGATGAGTCGGTGCAGGTGTTGAAGGAAGTGTACGAGCGTCTGCAGGCGTATTTGGCGTTACGGCCTGGTCCCTTGACGGGGAGTGATCCGTTGTTTGCGACGACGGCTTGTTTGGATCGCGGGGGCAACGTGGTGACGGCAGCCGGGAAGCGGCTCTCCACGCGCGCGATTCACCGGATCATTACGGAAGGCTTGCTCTTAGCCGGGGTGAAGAAGCCGGGCATTGTGGTGCATAGTTTGCGGCACTCGACCCCGACGTTTGCGCTGCTCAACGATGCCAACCCCACGCGGGTGCAAAAGATGATGCGCCATCAGCACTATGCGACGACGGAGATATACGTGGAGGAAGTGCAGCGGCTGCTCGAAGGAGCCGAAGATGCAGTGACACAGATTTGACTCCACAGGTTCTTGATGCGTGAGACCAGCAAGGCTGCAGTCACTCAATGGGCATGTGCCGTAGTTCCTTTCTCTTCATAAGTGCTCACGCACACCGGTTTCGTGGTCAGCTTCATACCATCTCTAAAGCTGAAACGACTCCACGCTGCCACAGGTTTTTGGTTTTGCAACAGGTCCACTTGCTCATCAACGTATCCTTCTATGCAATACTGATGGTTCAGCGGCTCCTACAGCATGTCTGTGATGCACAGGCTCCGTCGACCAATTATGCAAGGTAAGGGAGGTCATCTACCAGCTCAACCGCCCGGAGAAATTCACCGAACCGTTTGGCCGCACAGAGCGCCGAGGGCATACTTATTGTGAAAAGTCGGAAGGTTTAGACCGATTCGGGTAGAAGGCAGCGGGTGTGCCCTGGAAGAAACGCACCCATTCTGATCTCGGTGCGACAGGGTTTCGTGATGATACTGTCAGGCCGGTGTGCTGGTTAGATCTTGAATGACCTGTTCTAGCCGTTGCCGCTCGGAGTCGGTCATCCGAAAGAAGGCGAGCCCAAACGTCGGACCGCTGACCCATTGTACTGTTGCCGCCTCAATCATCAACGGCCAGTCCAAGCCTGGCGCATAGATCCGGAGTTCGAGGGTGAGGCCCGACGTCAGTGAGGCAGAACTTTCAACACGACATCCACCCGTTGAGAGATCGAGGATCGTCCCGGTTCCGTCCAGTGTCGGAGCCGCACAAAACGTCGTGCGGAATTGGACTCGGAAGCGTGGGGTGATCCGACGCTCCTGGACTTTCATGTCCCACACCGCCAGGCCATCGACTCTCCCATCAATGACCCGCTGCCCGAAGGCGATACCGTAGAAATCTGCCTCGTCCTCGCTGGCGTAGAGACCCTCCGCGGTCAATTCACGACTCTGAATGCCACGAGGATGTTGGATTGAGATGTAGATACGTAGGCGCCACTTCTGTCCCTGTGGGTCATGTTGTGGAGCGGATTCAATGGTGTACCCTTCGTACTCGGTACGTTTTCCCATATTCTCTAGCGCCTTTCTCCAGAGTGAGCTGGTGTTCGATGTGCCGAAGAATACCACATCACGACCACACTGCCAGCATCATGCCGGATCTCATCTTCCCAATGCTCTTCCGTTGCTGAATGATCTTCTGGATGATGGCAAAGGCGGAATCGCTGAAAAGGTCTTCGCGATCGAAACAGACATCTCGGTTGACAGCCTACTCACTTGCCCCAGTTTGTCCTACGCGCCTATCACCGGAGCGTCTTCACTGATCGCCATTGTTCTCTTCAGGTACGCTGGCGGCCCTTGTTCCGCTTCATCTGCGGAACGGTATCTTGCTGTCGGCGCGTCGCTTCGACCAGGCGTATGAAGGCGGGGTCTCGATATTATTGGTCCAATGCCACCTGGCGTACGGCCAGACGGAGCCTATTCAGGGGAATAGTCTTCAACACGAACCCCGCCTGTCCCTGCCTCAACTCCTGGGCCAGGCTCGTCAGCGAGCAGTGCTGCAGCGTAGCGAAGGTATAAAGGACGCGAAGGGTAGGCTGCCGACGTAACACGGTCTGGGGGATCGGGAAGGTGTCTGTAATCAGCATATCGGGCTCGCTGAGCCGTAAGACCGGAAGGGCCGTGGCGGAGGACAGGACAGGAGAGAAAAGCCGAGGTTTGTCACAGATGCGTGGGCCCGGGATCGGCGGCTGGACATACACAGAGGTGATCTCAAGGAGAACGCACACAAACTCGGCTCAGTGCGCAATTTGGAGTTTCAGATCATCGAAATAGGTCACGGCACCGGATTTGGTCCAGAGTCCAACCTGGCCGGTTGAGAAGGTCTGATCACAGAGGTTAAACATCTCCTTGCCATCAAAAAAGACCTGGATCTGGCATCCTTTCGCACTGACATGGAAGGTATGCCACTGCCGGACATCAATGATCTGATCGAAGTTCTTGAGCAGATGTCGGACCCCCTTGACGACCCGATAGATCCGAATATTCTGCTCCAGCGGATTGGCCCTTGTGAGGTAGTAGTTGCGATCGTCCGTGGCCCGCCAGATCAGCCCACCTCCCATATCGGCTTTGCCCTCGATCGGCAAGAATGAGACTTCAAGCTCCAGGTCCGACGTCATGATCCCGTTGATGAACACCGTTTCATACGCGTGCTCTGCGCCTTTTCCCAGGAGCCGTGCCAGCACATGCGGAGAACTCTTCGCAAGATCAGTGTTGAACACCTTCCAATCCCCGCCAGGCCTGCCATCAAAGAAGGTGCCCACCTGGAAATTAGCGGGAAGTGTCCTCGGTAGATCATCGTCAAACGTCCACACGCGGGTCATGCTCTCAAAACTGTGCCCCACCGCCGGCACAGCTACGCCCATAGCGGTCAGCAGCAAGAAAATGAGTTTGAGAAGCGTCCCCATGATCTATCGCCAGATAACTTCTTCCCAACAGAGATGGACGAAGGTTTCGAACGGTGGAAAATTGTTGGCATTTTGTTCTTTAGACCGCACCCACAGATCGATTTCCATGCCAGCTGGGTCTGTTTCGCCGCCAGGCAAAGTGCGTTTGACCGGGTAGTGNNCTGATCATTCTTATACATCGTCGCAGTGCCCCAGCCACCCAGGTATAACCAGGTTTTCGGATAGAGTGAATCGCCATTGTTCGAATCCCCATGTTCATAGATTCTGGCCGCAATCCCTCCATCCTGATACGGAGCTCTCGGGGCAAACCGATCAAAGACGATTCGATACTGATGAGAGCCCTCAATGAACTCGGCTACCACCCGTCCCGTGTTGGTACGTTCATTCACCTCGATGTCGATCGTTCCCTTCACCGCATTCAGGTGTTTGCCCGCATAGTCCAGATGATCCCAGGGCGTCGTATCGTTCATGCTGCCGATGAGGAACGCGCGATCACCCTTGAGACGAAATTCACCGCTATAAAAAGGTTGCTCAGTGGCTTTGAAAATTCTGGTACCTTCATCTCCCTTGGGTGTCCCAAACTTGCCTTCTTCGGAACCCGATGTCTTCACATGGCTTCCGAAAATCAATGCAGCGATCCACTCTTGTCCAAAACAGCTTAGACGTTGGGTCATCCAACGGTGTAGGGTGCTGGTGAATCGCCAAACCCACCTGCACCCAACCGAAGGAGACCCAACGTGAACGCATCATGCAGCCTGTTCAGTCAGATACTCAAGCTCATCCCGCGCACCGACTTCGAGCGCATCGTCAAAGCAACGGGGGCCGAATATCGCAGTAAGGGTTTGTCGAGCTGGAGCCATTTTGTTGGCATGCTATTCTGTCAGTTGGGCCGCGCCCATTCGCTGCGGGAGATCGAAGGCGGGCTGAAGAGCTGCGAAGGCAAGCTGGCCCACCTGGGCATCGACGTCCCAGTCCGTTCCTCGTTGTCCTACGCGAACGGCCACCGGCCGTGGCAGTTGTTCGAAAAGGTCTTCTCCGGACTGTTCGAGACAGTCGTAGCCAAGACGCAGGGCACACACAAGTTCCGCTTCAAGAACAAGCTGGTCAGCCTCGACTCGACCGTGATCGACCTGTGCCTGTCGATGTACGATTGGGCGAAGTACCGCCGCACGAAAGGTGCCGTGAAGCTGCACCTGGTGCTCGACCACGACGGCTATCTGCCGTGTTTCGGCTTGGTGACTGACGGCAAAGTCGCCGACGTCAAGGCCGCCTGGCAAATAGCTTTCACACCCGGCACCATCGTGGTGGACGACCGGGGCTACAATGACTACCGGCTGTTCGCCGAATGGACGGATGCCGGCATCTATTTCGTCACCCGCATGAAGGACAATGCCCTGTGCGAGATCGTCGAGGACCACGCGGTGCCGCAGAACCGACACATCGTCACGGATCAGACCATCCGCTTGACCGGCACCGGGGCCCACGACAAGTGTCCGCATCTGCTGCGCCGGGTTGAGGCGATCCACGCGGACACGGGAGACACCCTGGTATTTCTCACCAATCATCATGGCCTCGGCGCGTCCACCATTGCCGCCATCTACAAGGATCGCTGGCAGATCGAGCTGTTCTTCAAAGCGCTCAAACAGAACCTGAAGATTAAGACCTTCGTCGGCACCTCGGCGAACGCGGTCAAGACCCAGATTTGGACAGCATTGATCGCGATGCTGTTGCTGCGCTATCTGCAAAGGTCCTCCCGTTTCGGCTGGAGCTTGGCGAATCTCGTGGCGCTGCTGCGCATGAACTTATTCACCCATCGCGATTTGATGGCCTGGCTCGACAAACCGTTCAGTACGCCACCCCAGCAACAGGATCACCCTCAAACCCTTTTGGCCTTAGCTTGATCGTAGACAGGACCAGGAGGCACGATCCTGAAAATCCAACAGGGCCTGTCCGAAAGCCGCATCAAATCACGTGGGTGCCCACCCGGTCTCGGCTATCTTGGACAGCAGTGGCAGCGATCAAAAGAATGTATCGAGCCTTGAATGGTCGTCGGATCATGGGGTGCCTCCTCGTCACTCGATTAGCTACTGGGAGTCGGATGACGAGATGCTGCGCGCCATACAACATCGTAACAACCGTCCGATCATGGCCTTCTGTCTCGTCATTTTGCTTCAAAGGACAGATTTAGCGACACCGTCTCGTTCGGTTTCACGGTAATCTTCTGCACCTGCGTTCCTAAAATCGGATGCCACGCCTTAATCTGGTACGTGCCGGCAGGGAAATCGGCGAGGGCAAACGAGCCATTACTGTCCGTTACGGCATAGTAGGGATTGTCGATCGCATACCCCCAATTCTGCATGTACGGATGCATGCCGCACTGCATCGTAAAGACTTTTCGCCCTTTTACCAACTGTACAATATCAGTCGTCCCGCTCGAGTTCAGTGCAGGGCGATGGAGGACGATATCGACTCCTGCAAGGTCGTAGGCATACCCTTGAATGTCATGGGCCACCGGATCTCGATTGACCACGGTGACTCGACGCTTGTCGCTGACAACGGTGACGAACGGCAAAAACTGGCACATCGTCGCTTCGACTTCGGCATCGGTGAAGGTAAACGGCTTGCCTTTCTGAATGTCCTCCACAACGATCACCACATCCTTGAGTCCGCCATCCGGCCCGACATTGACTTCCCTCAAGAGCCGATGCCCGTTTCCATCCGACAGCTCTCCGCAAAATGCACGGTCCGGGTAGCGGTGCAGTTTGAATTCTTTTGGCTCCGGCACGGGGCCCTTGAACGTGACCTTCCCCCGCACGATCGCGCCATCTGTCACGGTTCCCGACTCATACGCCTCGACGTTCTCGCACAGTCCGAGGCTCAATATCGCTGATACACAGACCGTCATCCACCGTCCTGTCCAAATCGCTGTTCGCATATCCCCTCCGATTTTATGATTGCTGTTGCACACTTGCCGCCGGATCGGCTCTATCCAAATTACTGATCAGCTTGCTCGGAAACCGCTGGATCTTGGGCACTCACCAAACTAGTGCCGAGGTGGACTATCATCCCAAGGTTTTAGGGCGATCACAACGGCTGCACCGATTACCTAAAAGACCGATGGCCAGGTGATCCTCCTGCCTTAGAAGATTTCAGAAGCAACTCGTATGCCTGGTGAAACTGACACGACATCTACTGATTTTTTCAATGCCTTAGTATAGAAATGTCACAGGACGAGAAAATGCAAGACTCCAAATGGATGAGAAACATGCAAACTTTGCACTGTGATGGTCGCTGTTTAGTCCCGCGTTATAGTGAAGTCCGGTATAACCACTTGCAACAGGATGAATGATGCGGCAGATACTCCACGGGTGCGCCGCACGACAACGTGTGGTGCGTCACGCAATACAACAGAGTCCAGAGAGCCTGAACCAGCTGGCGGATCATCAACCCACACACGAAGGAAACGTGTTGGGCATTCCAGACGAAAGCGAAACCTGACTCACTGAGGACCGGTGCATGAGCGACGAGGATCGAACAGCTCGATCAGAAGGCGACATCGATCCGCAGGAAACGCGTGAATGGCTGGATTCCCTTGAGTACGTGCTTGAGCAGCACGGCGTCGAGCGGGCGACGTATCTGTTCGAACGGCTTCGGGATCGATTGGGCGAACGCGGTGCCCGAGTGTCCCAATCGGTCAACACTCCGTACGTCAACACGATTCCCGCCTCTCAACAACCGCCCTACCCAGGCAATCTTGAGTTAGAACGCCGAATCCGCAGCCTGATCCGCTGGAACGCCATGGCGATGGTCGTCAAGGCCAATCAGCAGCGTCCCGGCATCGGCGGACATATTTCGACCTTCGCGTCGGCAGCCACGCTCTATGAAGTGGCCCTGCATCATTTCCTGCGTGGGAAAGAGAGCCCCCAGGGTGGCGACCACGTCTACTTTCAAGGGCACGCCGCACCGGGGATCTATGCGCGCGGCTTTGTTGAAGGACGCTTTCCGGAGGAAACGCTCCACCGGTTTCGTGCCGAGCTAGGCTCCGACGGACGGGGTTTGTCGTCGTATCCGCACCCCTGGCTGCTCCCCGACTACTGGGAATTCCCCACAGTCTCGATGGGCCTGGGACCGATCCTGTCGATTTATCAGGCACGCTTCAATCGTTACCTGCAGGACCGCAGTCTCAAGGACACGAGCCAACAACGCGTGTGGGCGTTCGTCGGCGACGGCGAAACCGACGAACCGGAAAGCCTCGGCGCCCTCTCGCTCGCCTCCCGCGAACAGCTCGACAATCTCGTCTGGGTCGTCAATTGTAATCTTCAACGTCTCGACGGTCCCGTACGCGGCAACGGCAAGATCATCCAGGAGTTGGAAGCAATCTTCCTCGGCGCCGGCTGGCATGTCATCAAGGTGATCTGGGGCACCGACTGGGATCCGCTGTTGTCGAAAGACGACGAAGGGCTGCTGGTCAAGCGCATGGGCGAGGTGGTGGACGGCTGGTATCAAAAGTATGTGGTGGAAGGTGGCGCCTTCGCTCGGGAACATTTCTTCGGTGCCGATCCACGACTGCTCAAGCTGGTGGAGAGCTATTCCGACGAACAGATCCACAAAATGCTGAGGGGTGGACACGATCCCCGAAAACTCTACGCCGCTTACAGGGCCGCTGTGGAGCACACAGGGCAACCCACTGTGATCCTGGCAAAGACGATCAAAGGCTACGGCCTCGGTGAAGCTGGCGAAGGGCGAAACATCACCCATCAGCAAAAGAAGATGAACGAACAGGAGTTGCGCGAATTCCGCACGAGATTCAGCGTGCCGGTGCCGGATGCGCAACTGACGTCGACCCCATTTTACCGACCGCCGGCCGACAGTCCCGAGGCGGCATACCTCGCAGAACGGATCAAGACGATGGGCGGCCCGATCCCACAGCGGCGCGTCACAGTCGAGCCGCTCGACACGCCGGCACTTGACCGGTTCAAGGAATTTCTCGAAGGCTCGGGGGAGCGTTCGGTCTCCACCACGATGGGATTCGCCAGAATGCTGAGCCGGCTGCTCGGCATGAAGGAACTCGGGAAATATCTCGTACCGATCATCCCCGACGAAGCACGCACGTTTGGGCTCGAAGCGCTCTTCCGGCAATACGGCATTTACTCACATATCGGCCAGCTGTACGAACCGGTGGATAAGAGTTCCCTTCTCTACTATTTCGAGGCAACACACGGGCAAATTCTGGAGGAAGGCATTACCGAAGCTGGTGCCATGTCCTCGTACATCGCAGCGGGCACCGCCTACGCGACGCATGGTATCCACATGATTCCGTTCTACATCTTCTATTCGATGTTCGGATTTCAACGGATCGGCGATTTGATCTGGGCTGCGTGCGACATGCGCACACGCGGTTTTCTATTGGGCGCCACCGCAGGGCGCACGACATTAGAGGGAGAAGGCCTCCAGCATCAGGACGGACAGAGCCATTTGCTCGCCAGCCCCTATCCGACGATTGCGGCCTACGATCCGGCCTTCATGTTTGAGCTGGCGGTTATTCTCCAGGATGGGCTGAAGAGGATGTACCATGATCAGGAGGACCTGTCCTACTACATCACGCTCTACAACGAATCCTATCCGATGCCGGCCATGCCGCCGAATGCGGAGGAAGGGATTCGAGAAGGGCTGTATCGATTCAGATCCGCGCCGGATCGAGCCAAGCACCGAGCCCATCTCTTGGCGAGCGGTCCACTGGTAAACGAAGCCGTGCGTGCACAAGATCTCTTATTACGCTACGGAGTGGCAGCCGATGTGTGGAGCGCGACAAGCTACAAACAACTGCGGATGCGCACGCTCGAAGCCGAACGCTGGAATCTGCTGCACCCGGAAGAGAGACCGCGCACGAGCTTCCTGCAGCAGACAGTCCATCAGTTCGACGGCCCTTGTGTCGCGGTCAGCGATTACATCCGACTGGTTCCGCAGCAGATCGCGCCCTGGATTCCGGGTGGCCTCCTTGCCCTGGGAACGGACGGGTTCGGCCGGAGCGATACCCGCAAGGCATTACGACGGTTCTTTGAAATCGACGCCGAGCATCTGGTCGTCGCAACACTCTACGCCCTCTGTCAACGTGGAACCGTCCAAGCAAACCTCGTGACACAGGCAGCGCAAGATCTCGAAGTCTCGACTGATACAGAGGCTCCGTGGCATCGATGACCAGGCAAGGCATCCACATATAAAGGATAGGGCATGAAAGTCGAACTCCCATTTTTGGCGGAAGGTATCGAGGGTGGCGATGTAGTCCAGCTGTTGGTGCACGAGGGTGACCGGGTCAACGAGGGACAATCGCTGATCGAGCTCGAGACCGACAAAGCCACGGTGCCGGTTCCATCGCCGAGCGCCGGGACCGTCGTGAGTTTACTGGTTCAACAGGGCGATCACGTGAAGGTTGGGCAAGCGCTCATTGAGCTAGACGGAGCTGAGGGGACGACGAAGAAGGCGAAGACGTCGTCATCTGAAAAGCCAGCGATGGCATCCGTTCCGCAACCGCTGCCTAATACCGAAGCAAGCCAAGGAGATGCTGTGAAGCATCCGAAACAGAAGCCGGCTGAACCGAGTCCATCCCTGCCCGAACTAGCCCAACCAGCCACAGAACAGGAGCCTGCTGTGGTCTCCACACCGGCCGCCGGAGCCGCTATCCCAGCCCCTCCATCGGTTCGCCGACTCGCGCGAGAACTGG
>CXWL01024025.1_pt1 | contig 10528 bp, 11 predicted proteins | sample 590931 | NCBI WGS metagenome assembly CXWL01 (sample SAMEA3498368, study PRJEB10139) | groundwater metagenome | biome: water well; material: biofilm material | place: Germany | collected 2015-04-27
GAAAACCCTGCCGGACGGTGTAGTACGAAGCTGTTCCAGGCTCCCCTGGCGTGTTTCAATTTCTTGTGCGACGGCGCCCGGGAGCGCCGCTTCGGCCAGCGCGAAACCGGGCCGCGCGGCCACCCCGATATGGGCGTATTCGAACAGCGCGCGCCAGTCGCGCCAGGTGTCCAGTTGCTGCAGCTGGTCGGCCCCCATCAGGAGCACGATCGAGGCATCCGGCCCCAGTTCGGCGCGCACGCTGCGCAAGGTATCGATGGTATAGGTCGGNNTTCTGCCACGGGTTCCCGGCCGGGATCACGCGCAGCTGGTCCGGTTTGAGCAGCGCAGAGAACAGTGCGGCCAGCGCCACATGACCGTGATGGACCGGGTCGAAACTGCCTCCCAGCAGTGCGACGCAGCAGGTCACGTCGCGAGCCAGTCTTTATGCACCAGGAAGTCGGTGTACAGCGCCGCTTCCGGGCTGCCCGGTTCCGGATGCCAGTCGTAGCGCCATTTCACGATCGGCGGCATCGACATCAGGATCGCCTCGGTGCGTCCGCCCGACTGCAGGCCGAACAGCGTGCCGCGGTCCCACACCAGGTTGAACTCGACGTAGCGGCCGCGCCGGTAGGCCTGGAAATCGCGTTCGCGTTCGCCGTACGGCGTGTCCATGCGGCGCTGCAGGATCGGCAGGTAGGCCAGCAGGAAGCTGTCGCCGACGCTTTGCGTCATGGCGTAGCTCTGGTCGAAACCGGCCTCGTTGAAGTCGTCGAAGAAGATCCCGCCGACGCCGCGCGGCTCCTGGCGGTGCTTCAAATAGAAATACTGGTCGCACCAGGTCTTGAAACGCGCGTGCAGCGTGCCGCCGAATGGCGCCAGCGCGTCGTGGCAGACCTGGTGGAAGTGGCGCGCGTCTTCGTCGAAACCGTAGTAGGGCGTCAGGTCCATGCCGCCGCCGAACCACCAGACCGGGTCCTTGCCTTCGGCGGTCGCTTCGAAAAAGCGCACGTTCATGTGGACCGTCGGCGCGTAGGGGTTGCGCGGATGGAGCACCAGCGACACGCCCATCGCTTCCCATGCGCGGCCGGCCAGTTCGGGCCGCGCGTGGGCGGCCGATGGCGGCAGGCTGGCGCCGGTGACGTGCGAAAAATTGACGCCGCCGCGTTCGAACACCTTGCCTTCCTCGATCAGGCGCGAGATGCCGCCGCCGCCCTCAGGGCGTTGCCACTCGTCGCGCGCGAACGGCTTGCCGTCGACGCCTTCGAGCGCCTGCACGATACGCGCTTGCAGGTCGAGCAGCCAGGCCTTGACGGCGTGAGGGGAGGGGGATGGCATCTGGGTCGGTTCGGGGAATAAAAAAGTGAGGACAGATTGTACACTGACCGGGGGTTTTATGATATAGGCCGGTCTTGGGACGGTGGCTCCGGATGCAATTAAACACTTCGGAAATCGGGCACTTAGTGCTTCAGGCCGCGCCAGCCGATATCGCGGCGGTACTGGGCGCCGTTGAAGTGGATCCTGTCGACCGTCTCGTACGCCTGCTTCTGCGCCATCTTGACGCTGTCGCCCAGGCCCACCACGCACAGCACCCGTCCGCCGTTGGTCTGCAGCGTGCCGCCGACAATCGTGGTCCCGGCATGGAAGGTCACGCACTCCGGCGTCTCGGCCGGAATGCCGTCGATGACGTCGCCTTTGCGCGGGCTGTCCGGATAGCCTTCGGCCGCCATCACCACGCCTACCGCGGTGCGCCGATCCCATTCCAGTTCCACCGTGTCGAGCGTGCCGTTGACCGCATGCTCCATCACGCCCACCAGGTCGCTTTTCAGGCGCGCCATGATCGGCTGCGTCTCAGGGTCGCCCATGCGGCAGTTGAATTCGAGCGTCTTCGGATTGCCCTGGCTGTCGATCATCAGGCCGGCATACAGGAAGCCGGTGAACGTGATGCCGTCCTTGGCCATCCCGTTGATGGTCGGGTTGATGATCTCGCGCATCACGCGCGCGTGCATCTCCGGGGTGACGATCGGCGCCGGCGAATACGCGCCCATGCCGCCCGTGTTCGGGCCTTCATCCTGGTCCTTCAGGCGCTTGTGGTCCTGGCTGGTGGCCAGCGGCAGCACGTTCTTCCCGTCGCACATGACGATGAAGCTGGCTTCTTCGCCGGCCAGGAATTCTTCGACGACGATGCGCGCGCCGGCGTCGCCGAGGCGGTTATCGAGCAGCATGTGGTCGGCCGCGGCGTGCGCTTCCTCGAGCGTCATCGCCACCACCACGCCTTTGCCGGCAGCCAGGCCGTCGGCCTTGACGACGATCGGCGCGCCCTGCGCATCGATGTAGGCGTGCGCTTCGCGAACGTCCGAAAAGGTCTGGTAGGCGGCGGTCGGAATCCCGTGCCGCTGCATGAAGGCCTTGGCGAAATCCTTCGAGCTTTCGAGCTGCGCCGCTTCCCTGGTGGGCCCGAAAATCTTCAGGCCGCGCGCGCGGAACAGGTTGACGATGCCGGCCGCCAGCGGAACCTCGGGACCGACCACGGTCAGCCCGATGTTCTCGGACTGGGCGAAATCGGCCAGCTGCGCCGGATCGGTCAGGTCGACGTTGACCAGCCGGATATCGCGCGCGGTGCCGCCATTGCCCGGCGCGACATACACCATCTGGATGCGCTCGGATTGGGCCAGTTTCCAGGCCAGTGCGTGTTCGCGGCCGCCAGCGCCGACTACCAGGATTTTCATAGGAGCCTTACTCTTCGATCAGTGCGTTGGTATAGACTTCCTGCACGTCGTCGAGGTTTTCGAGCGCGTCGAGGATCTTTTGCATCTTGATGGCGTCTTCGCCCGTCAGCACCGTCTCGGCGTCGGGCTTCATGATGATTTCGGCCACTTCGGCCTTGAACCCGGCCTTTTCGAGCGATTCTTTCAGGGCCGGGAAGGCGAACGGGTCGCACAGCACTTCGAAACCGCCTTCTTCGTCCTGCACCACGTCGTCGGCGCCGGCTTCGAGGGCCGCTTCCATCAGCTTGTCTTCATCGACGCCGGGCGCGAACAGCAGCTGCCCGCAATGCTTGAACATGAACGCGACCGAGCCTTCGTTGCCCATGTTGCCGCCATGCTTGTTGAATGCGTGGCGCACTTCGGCCACGGTGCGCACCCGGTTGTCGGTCATGCAGTCGACGATGATGGCCGCGCCGGCGATGCCGTAGCCCTCGTAGCGCACNNGCGAGACGCAGGCGCGGGTTGGTCGCAATGTCGGGTCCGCCCATGCGGGCGCCGACCGTGATTTCCTTGATCAGGCGAGTCCAGACTTTGCCGCGCTTGGCGTCGGTGGCGGCCTTCTTATGCTTGATATTGGCCCATTTGCTGTGTCCAGCCATGTCGAATGTTCCTTAGACGGTATGCGAGAGTGGCCAACATTTTACCATAGGCCCCTTGTCGAAACCGTCACGAGGATGCCCGGGGTGGGGGCGCAAACCGCCCCCCGTCCAACCGGACTTGGCGATTCGCTCTACAATTATGCAATGAACAAAACCGCAGCGACCGACCCGCACCACCACCTCGCGCGACCGGCCCTGGCGGGCGGCCTCGCGATCGCGATCGGCGGGGCGGTGCTGTTTTCCGCCAAGGCCATCGTCGCCAAGCTGCTGTACCGCTACCAGCTCGACGCGGTCACCGTGATCGCCTTCAGGATGCTGTTTTCGCTGCCTGTTTTTGCGGCAGTGGCGATGTGGAAGATGCGCACCGAAGCCCCGCTGTCGGTGGCCGACCGCTGGCGCCTGGTGGGGCTGGGACTGATAGGCTATTACGTGTCGAGCTTCCTCGACTTCCTCGGATTACAATATATTAGCGTTGGACTGGAACGCCTGATCCTGTTCCTGACGCCCACCTTCGTGCTGCTGATCACCGCCGTCTTCCTCAAGCGCCGCATCAGCNNGACGCGGTGACCGGCTCGCTGTTCGTGCTCGGTTCGGCCATCAGCTACGCGATCTACCTGCTGGGCTCGGGCGAACTGGTGCGGCGGATCGGATCGCTGCGCCTGGTGTCGTACGCGATGTGCGTTTCCAGCGCCGCCTGCATCGCGCAGTTCTTCGCGCTGCGGCCGGCCAGCCTGCTGATCCAGCCGGCCGAGGTATACGGACTGTCGCTGGTGAACGGAGTATTCTGTACGATCCTGCCGGTGTTCATGACGATGGCCGCGGTCCAGCGCATCGGCGCGACCACCGCCTCGCAGGCCGGCATGATCGGCCCGGTATCGACGCTGTTCCTCGGCGCGCTGATTCTCGGCGAGCCGATCACCGCGGTCCAGCTGGGCGGAACCGGCCTCGTATTTGCCGGGATCTACCTGTTGTCGAAGAAAAAGTAGCCACTCAACACGGATCGACGCCACCATGAAACCACGAATCGCACTGATAGCCCACGACAAGAAAAAAGACGAGATCGTCACCCTGGCCGCGGAATACATCGATTTCCTGCGCGGCTGCCAGCTGATGGCGACCGGCACCACCGGCGCCCGGCTGGCCAACGAACTTGGCCTCACCATCGAGCGCAAGCATTCCGGCCCGTTCGGCGGCGACCTGCAGATCGGCGCCGCGCTGGTCGAGGGCCACATCGACGTGGTCATCTTCCTGCGCGACCCGATGAGCCCGCAGCCGCACGAGCCGGACATCAACGCGCTGGTGCGCGTCTGCGACGTGCACAACGTGGCCTGCGCCACCAACCTGTCGACGGCGCGCCTGGTGCTGTCGCAGCTGAAACTGGCTTCCCGCAAACAATAGACCGGAGAACGAGAATGGCAAAAGCGATACGCATGACCCGCAATGGCGGCCCCGAAGTGATGGAGTACGTGGACGTCGAAGTCGGCGAGCCGGGGCCGGGCGAGGCGCGGGTGCGGCACGCGGCGATCGGCGTCAACTTCATCGACGTGTATTTCCGCACCGGCCTGTATGCGCAGCCGCTGCCGGCCGGGATGGGGATGGAAGGCGCCGGCGTGGTCGAGGCGATCGGGCCCGGCGTGACCGAAGTGACGGTGGGCGACCGGGTGGCGTATGCCGGCCGGCCGAACGGCGCGTATGCCGAAGTGCGCAACATGCCGGCCTCGATCCTGCTGCGCCTGCCCGACGATATCGACTTCGAGACCGGCGCGGCCATGATGCTGCAGGGCCTGACGGTGGAATACCTGTTCAACCGCACCTACAAGGTCAAGGCGGGCGACACCATCCTGTTCCACGCCGCCGCGGGCGGGGTCGGGCTGATTGCCTGCCAGTGGGCCAAGGCGCTGGGCGTGAACCTGATCGGCACGGTCGGTTCGGCCGAAAAAGCCGAGCTGGCCAAGGCCGCCGGCGCGGCCCACGTCATCAATTACAACACCGAGAATTTCGTCGAGCGCGTGCTGGAGATTACCAAAGGCGAGAAGCTGCCGGTGGTCTACGACTCGATCGGCGCGGACACCTTCATCGGCTCGCTCGACTGCCTGCGCCCGCTGGGCATGATGGTCAGCTTCGGCAGCGCGTCGGGGCCGGTGCCGCCGTTTTCGCTGGCCGAACTGGCCTCGCGCGGTTCGCTGTTCGTGACCCGGCCGACGCTGTTCTCGTACGCGGCCAAGCGCGCCGACCTCGAATCGATGGCCGCCAACCTGTTCCAGATGGTGTCGAGCGGCAAGGTCAAGATCGACATCCGCCAGCGCTACAAGCTGGCCGATGCGGCCCAGGCCCACATCGACCTCGAAGCGCGCAAGACGACCGGTTCGTCGATCCTGCTGCCATGAGCGGCCAACCGGAACGCAAGGGCGACGGCAGCCCGAAATTCGGGCGCCTGCTGATCGTGCTGGTATTGGCGGTGCTGCTGGTGGCGGCGATCACGTTCGGCTCGGAAGCCTACTTCTCGTGATCGCCGTGGCGGCGGGCGGGCTCAGCCGTTCTGCTTGAGCTCGATGCGGCGCGCGACCCCGTTCGGGCCAGGGAAACCTTCGAACGCGCTTTGCACCAGCGCCGGCATCATCGCCGGGGTCGACGGCTGGCTGCTCTGGTTATGCACGGTGACGTCGAACAGGCGGCGGTTGTCGCTGGCCGACTTGATCGCGACCTGCACTTCACGCTGGTAGGCGTGCCGTTCCACCACCTGGTAGTGCGGCATGCCGCTCCAGAACGGATCGTAGAACGGGCTGTACCAGCCGCCCCAGTGCGAGCGCCGGTGGAACGGATGGTAGGCATACCGCGCCGACGGATAGAAGAACGGGTCGATCGCCTGGATCACGCGGATCGGCACGTCGGTGGTGGTAAACCGCATCGACACCTTCAGCGCCGGCGCGCCGGTCGCCTCCTGGAAGCCGAGCTTGCCCAGCTGGGCGCGCACCAGGTTCTGGTAGCTGCGCAGTTCCAGCGTGTCGTCCTGCGGCGGCGGCGCCTCGAACACATAGGTCTTGTCCGCCAGCTGCGCGGGCCACTGGTGGAAGGTGGTCACATCGCTGCGGATGGTGGTGGCACAGCCGCCGAGCAGCAGCGCAAGCGCGGCAGTGGCTGTCAATACGGTGCGTTTCATTGCGGTCTCCAACTTAGCGGTTTTCCCCAAATTCAGTGTATGAGGCACACTGCAGTTTAACAAAAGATTTACATAATGTTACCGCACAAGACACAGTGATACATGGAATAGAACGGCGCGCCATGGCGGTGGTGTTGGTAAAATAGGCCTTCGTCCAATTGTCCTTCACCGATTTCCTATGCGCACAGACACTTCCCAGACCATCTACCGGAACGATTACACCCCTCCGAGCTATCTGGTGGAGACCGTCGAGCTGGGTTTCGATCTCGATCCGGCCCGCACCATCGTCGCCAGCCGCCTTGCCATGCGGCGCAATCCGGACAGCACCGCGCGCGACATCGAGTTGTACGGCGAAAACCTCGAGCTGGTCGCGCTGCGCATGAACGGCAAGACGCTCGGCAAGCGCGACTACCGCATCGACGGCAACCTGCTGCGCATCCCGAACGCGCCGCAGGAAGTGACGCTGGAAATCGAAACCATCACCGCGCCGCAGAAAAACACCACGCTGAACGGCCTCTACGTTTCCAACGGAAATTTCTTCACGCAATGCGAAGCCGAGGGTTTCCGCAACATCAGCTACTTCCCCGACCGTCCCGACGTGATGGCGAAGTTCACCGTGATGCTGCGCGCGGACAAGCAGAAGTACCCGGTGCTGCTGTCGAACGGCAACCTGGTGGAAGAGGGCGAGCTGGCCGACGGCCGTCACTTCGCCAAGTGGGAAGATCCGTTCAAGAAGCCGTCGTACCTGTTCGCGCTGGTCGCCGCGCGCCTGGTGTGCCAGGAAGAACGCTTCCGCCTGAAGGATGGCCGCGAGGCGCTGCTGCAGGTATGGGTCGAGGACGGCAACCTCGACAAGACCGACTACGCGATGCAGTCGCTCAAGAACAGCATCCGCTGGGACGAGGAACGCTTCGGGCTCGAACTCGACCTCGACCGCTTCATGATCGTCGCCGTGGGCGACTTCAACATGGGCGCGATGGAAAACAAGGGCCTGAACATCTTCAACACCAGGTTCGTGCTGGCCAATCCGCGCGTGGCGACCGACTTCGACTACGCCGGCATCGAGGCCGTGGTCGGCCACGAATACTTCCACAACTGGACCGGCAACCGCGTGACCTGCCGCGACTGGTTCCAGCTGTCGCTGAAGGAAGGCCTGACCGTGTTCCGCGACCAGGAATTCTCGGCCGACATGATCGGCACCGACAGCGGGCGCGCGGTCACCCGCATCGACCAGGTGCGCACCTTGCGCCAGGCCCAGTTCCCCGAGGACGCCGGCCCGATGGCGCATCCGGTGCGGCCCGATTCCTTCGTCGAGATTAACAATTTCTACACGGTGACCGTGTACGAAAAAGGCGCGGAAGTGGTGCGCATGATCCAGACCCTGGTCGGGCGCGAGGGCTTCCGCAAGGGCATGGACCTGTACTTCAAGCGGCATGACGGCCAGGCCGTCACTTGCGACGATTTCCGCAGCGCCATGGCCGACGCCAACAAGCGCGACCTGACACTGTTCGAGCGCTGGTACAGCCAGGCCGGCACCCCGATCGTGAAGGCGACCACGCGCTACGACGCCGCCGCCGGGACCTACGACATCACCCTGACCCAGAGCTGCCCGGCGACGCCAGGCCAGCCGAAGAAATTGCCGTTCCATATCCCGGTGGCGGTGGGCCTGCTGGGGGCGGACGGCAGGGACATGCAGCTCGGCCAGGGCAAGCTGAACGGCGCCACCGCCGTGCTCGAACTGACCGAGGCGAGCCAGACCTTCAGCTTCACCGGCGTGAGCGAAGCGCCGACGCCGTCGATCCTGCGCGATTTTTCCGCGCCGGTCGTGCTCGAGTACGCGTACACCGACGAAGAACTGCTGCACCTGTTCAGCCACGACAGCGATCCCGTCAACCGCTGGGAAGCCGGGCAGCGCCTGGCGATGGAGCGCCTGCTCAGGCTGACCGCGGCGGTGGCGCACGGCGACCAGCTCGAGCTCGACGCCACCTTCGTCGACGCGATGCGCAAGATCCTGACCGACGCCTCGCTCGACCCGGCGTTCCGCGAGCAGGCCCTGCTGCTGCCATCGGAATCCATGATCGCCGAACAGATGGGCGTGGTGAACCCGCAGGCGATCCACGCGGCGCGCCAGTTCGTGCGCGCCACCATCGGCGCCGGCTTGCGCACCGAATTGGCGCAGCAGTACCTGGCCAACCTGACGCCTGGCGAATACAGCCCGGACGCCCTGTCGGCCGGCCGCCGCGGGCTGAAGAACCTGGCGCTGTCCTACCTCGCGGCCGCGCCAGACGCCGACAGCATCAAGCTGGCGGCGGCCCAGTTCGACGCCGCCGGCAACATGACCGACCGGGTCGCCGCGCTGGTCGCGCTGGTCCACGCCGGGGCCGATGGCGCCGCCGCGGCGCTCGACGCCTTTTACCAGGACTTCGAGAAAGAGGCGCTGGTGATCGACAAGTGGTTTGCAATCCAGGCGGCGGCGCCCGGCACCGACGTCGAGGCGGTGCGCGATCTGATGAAACACCGCGCCTTCACCCTGAAGAACCCGAACCGCGCGCGCAGCCTGGTGTTTAACTTCTGCATGGGCAACCCGTCGCAATTCCATGCGCCGGACGGCAGCGGCTACGCGTTCTGGGCCGAGCAGGTGATCGCGCTCGACGCGCTCAACCCGCAAGTGGCAAGCCGGCTGGCGCGCTCGATGGACCGCTGGCGCCGTTACGCGCCGGAGTTGCAGGGACAGATGAAGAAAGCGCTGCAGAAAGTCGCCGGCCTGAAAAAACTGTCGAACGATGTGCGCGAAGTGGTCGGCAAGGCGCTCGCCAACTAAAGCGGCCCACAACAAATTCCATTAGAAGAAAAGGATGTCCATGAAACGCGTCAGTCTCACGCAACACCTGGTTGAAGAACAACGGCTGCATAATTCCATTCCCGCAGAACTGCGCCTGCTGATCGAAGTGGTCGCGCGCGCCTGCAAGACGATCAGCCACTCGGTCGGCAAGGGCGCCCTCGGCGACATCCTCGGCAGCGCCGACACCGAGAACATCCAGGGCGAGGTGCAAAAGAAGCTGGACGTGATTTCGAACGAAATCCTGCTCGAAGCGAACGAGTGGGGCGGACACCTTGCCGCGATGGCGTCGGAAGAAATGGAATCGATCCATCCGATCCCGAACCGCTATCCGATGGGCGAATACATGCTGCTGTTCGACCCGCTCGACGGCTCGTCGAACATCGACGTGAACGTCTCGATCGGGACGATTTTCTCGGTCCTGAAGGCGCCCGAGGGGATGGGCACGCCGACCGAGGCGGATTTCATGCAGGCGGGCAGCATGCAGGTGGCAGCGGGCTACGCGGTGTACGGTCCGCAGACGATGTTAGTGCTCACTACCGGCAACGGCGTGAACTGCTTCACGCTCGACCGCGAGATGGGCTCGTGGGTGCTGACCCAGCGTCACATGATGATTCCCGAGAGCACGAAAGAATTCGCGATCAACATGTCAAACCAGCGCCACTGGCATGCGCCGGTGCAGCGTTACGTCAAGGAGCTGCTCGATGGCGTGACCGGCCCGCGCGAGAAGGACTTCAACATGCGCTGGATCGCCTCGATGGTGGCCGACGTGCACCGGATCCTGAACCGTGGCGGCATCTTCATGTACCCGGCCGACACGCGCGACGCGTCGATGCCAGGCAAGCTGCGCCTGATGTACGAAGCGAACCCGATGGCGATGATCGTCGAGCAGGCGGGCGGCGCGGCGACCGATGGCCGTACCCGCATCCTGGACATTGCGCCGCACAAGCTGCATCAGCGCGTGCCGGTGTTTCTGGGTTCGAAGAAGGAAGTCGAACTGGTGACGCAGTATCACGCGGAATAATCTGGTTTTTTTGGCAAAAAGCCGGCGAATGTAAATTCGCACTAGCAAGTTTGGACGAATTCTTGCTAGAATACTGATCTTCGCCGATGTAGCTCAGTTGGTAGAGCAGCACATTCGTAATGTGAAGGTCCCCAGTTCGATTCCGGGCATCGGCACCAG
>CXWL01053498.1_pt1 | contig 10527 bp, 7 predicted proteins | sample 590931 | NCBI WGS metagenome assembly CXWL01 (sample SAMEA3498368, study PRJEB10139) | groundwater metagenome | biome: water well; material: biofilm material | place: Germany | collected 2015-04-27
CCGATGAGCTGCACGTCAAAGTGCACCATATTCCATTCCGTCGCGAGATCCACGACCTCCCAGCTTCTCCCCAGGTTTCGTCGGCACGCTTCCTTTACCACCGCGAACGCTTCGGTCATCAGATCGTCGACCGTTTCTCCCGCTTCGATGCGGTCGCGAAACTCCTGTGTCTTTCCAAGTAACTGTTCATCGCTGAGCTTCTGATACTCGTCAAAGAATGCGTTGATTTCGGCAACGAACGGCTCCAGTTTTTTCGCGTCGCGCTCATGCTTTGTCCCGAATATTCGTGTAATGAAGTTCTTCATCTATCCTTCTTTGTGGTCATTTCCAGGTCGGTAACATAATACAGATCCCCGATCTAATCAACCACCCTGATTCGCCCCGGGATACCGTCTCCTTAAGGCTGAGTTCCCCTCTCCCGCCTGCGGCGGGAGAGGGTGGCGCGAAGCGACGGGTGAGAGTCAGTTGTGAGCGTCCGCAGCCAGCGCCTGTGCAGGAAATGGACAAACAATTCTACTACACCCCATTCGGCATGTTTTTCAATCTTATCTTTCATAATCCCCTTTAGAAAAGGGGACACTCTCCGATCATAGACGGAGAGTCCCAGCTTTCGAGGCGCGGAACGGGTGAAGCGGCTCAAGCTCTGAGATCGAATGAGTAGTGGGGGTGACAAACCGAATCAAAGTCCAAAATACACGAATAGATAGTCCTTAAGCGCTAACTACACCCAAAGAGAGGGAGACACATTTCATGAGTTGGAAAGACATCAAAATCGGCAAGAAGCTGTACATCGGCTTCGGAATCGTGCTCGGCCTTACCGCCGCCACCGGCTGGGTCGGCTATAGTGGGCTGGAATCGGTCGGAAGAAGATCGGAAAATGTGAACGATGGAGAGGAATGCAAGTTCATCGCTCAGGAACTGGCCACGCTGCGTCGTGACTTTACGGCAACAGGCGACGAAAAGCATGCTGAGGCGATAAACAAGAAGTGCGATCAGCTATTTGAAGCGATTGACGAATGGAAAGGTGGGTTCGCAGTACAGGCCGATCGCGATGCCGTCGACAAGAGTCGTGAACACGCTCAATCATATAGAGACGGCTACAAGGAATACTACACGGCCTATCGTGACGTGGAGAAGGAAGAGCTCGAAATGCGCGTTGCCGCTCATGCCATCGAAGCGGAGATTGCAGATATGGGAAGTGAGGGGCGCGACCTGCAAATTCTGAACCTCCAGACTCGCCGCAACGAAAAGGATTTCCTCGCCCGGGGAGACGCCGAGTACTCTGACGCCGCCTTGAAACTTGCCGGCGATATGTCTAACGAATGTCAGCGTATGGCTGGCAGAACCCGTTCCCAGGAGACCAGGCAAGCGCTGACGAAGTGCGTCGACGAAGTCAAAGCCTATGTGGACGCTTTCAACACGCTTCTTGTGGGAAGGAAGGTCTGTGAAGAGAGGTTGGTCGCAAACCAGGCGGAAAATGTGGAGTTCAGAGGCTCCTTGGATGAAATAGTCGATGCCCAACTGAAGAAGCTCGACTCCGACCGCGCGTCTGCAGTCTCACTGGCCGTAGTATTCGTCCTCTGCGCGATCGCCATCGGCGCCTTTGTGGCCTTCTTCATCGCCCGCGGGATCTCTCGTCCCGTCTCCGACATGGCCCGCATCGCCGAACAGATTTCAGTCGGCGACATCCAGCATACCATCAGCATCAATTCCAAAGACGAAATCGGGACCCTTGGCGATGCCTTCCGCAAGTTGATCGACTACATGAAAACTCTCGCCAATGCCGCCGAGCAGATCGCCGCCAACAACCTGACCGTCCATGTCGAGCCCAAGTCCGACAAGGACATTCTGGGCAACTCCTTCAAGACCATGATCGCCAGCCTGAGCCAGATTATCCGCCAGCTGACCGACAATGCCCGTGAATTGGTCTCCGCCGCAACCGAAATCTCTTCGTCGTCGGAACAGATGTCCAAGGGGGCCAAGGATCAGTCCGATCAGGTCAATCAGATCTCGACTGCGGTCGAACAAATGACCGCCACCATCATTGAATCGTCCCGCAATGCCGGTGACGCCAGTAACGCCTCCAAGGGAGCCGCAGAAACCGCTACCTCCGGAGGACAGATTGTCAACGACACGATCCAGGGGATGCAGAAAATCGCCGGTGTCGTCCGCGAATCAGCCGAATCGATCGGAAAACTGGCCAAATCCGCCGAGAAGGTCGGAGAAATCATTGGCGTCATCGACGATATCGCCGACCAGACCAACCTTCTGGCGCTGAACGCCGCCATCGAGGCCGCACGCGCCGGTGAACAGGGACGCGGTTTTGCGGTCGTTGCCGACGAGGTTCGCAAGCTGGCCGAGCGGACCGGCAAGGCGACCGGCGAAATCACCGAGATGATCAAGGGGATTCAGAAAGAGACCGCCGAGGCCGTGCACAGCATGGAAGCCGGCATCCTTGAAGTCGACAAAGGACGCGAGCTGGCTGACCGGGCCGGTAATAGTCTTAACGAGATCGTCACTATGGCTCAGCGCGTGACCGATATGATCAACCAGATCGCGACCGCCTCGGAAGAGCAGTCGTCCGCCTCCGAGCAGATTTCCAAGAATATCGAGCATATCGCCTCGGTCACGAAAGAAACCGCGACCGGCGCCGAACAGTCGGCGGCTGCCGCTGAAGAACTGAATCGTCAGGCTGACGGCCTCCAGCAGATGGTGCAGCGATTCAGGGTCAGCTCATAAATGCCGATAGTATCGGAAAAAGGAAACGCCATGAGTGTTACTACAAAAAACAGCATCGACGACCTGATTCAACTCGTGACTTTCAACCTCGGCAGCGAGGAATACGGCATCGACATCCTGCGCGTCCAGGAGATCAACCGTATGGTGGAGATCACCCAGGTGCCGCGCGCCCCTCATTACGTCGAGGGGGTCATCAACTTGCGCGGCAAGGTGATTCCGGTTATCGATCTGCGCAAGAAACTCGATCTGCCGCTCAAAGAACGCGACAAAAACTCGCGGATCATTGTCTGCGATGTTGGCGGGTCAGTGATGGGTATGATTGTTGACGCCGTCTCGGAAGTGCTCCGCATCCCGGGCTCGACCGTCGAACCCCCGCCGAATATCGTCGTCTCTGAATGCGCCGACTATATCAGCGGAGTGGTGAAACTCGAGGAGCGTCTGATCATGTTCCTCGATATTTCCGGTATCGCCGCCGAAGTCAATCAGGTGGCCGCAACCGCTTAGGTAGGCGTTTGTTGCCGAGTCACTAATTGTTACCGAGTTAAGTCAGGTCTTGTCCCTGTTCAACTGGGATGGGGCCTGACTTCTTTTCGAAGTTTGTCGTGTTTCGGCAGGTCTTAGTCCCAGCCCGCCGGGAGCGTGAACTGACGCCAAACACCTATGGACACACCGGCAATCCGGCCGCTCCACTCAGATAGTCAATCACCGCAAACAAATCCGAAATATCAACCGTACTGTCCTTGTTGACATCATTCTCAGCAGGACACCCCGACAGCGGCAGACTGGCCCCCAGGTAATCCACCACCGCAAAGACATCTGAAATATCGACCACGTCGTCGCCAGAACCATCGGCGTTGCCGGTCGTACCGACACAGCAGCACACGTCTCCGATCCCATCGTGGTTCGTGTCTGCTTGATCAGGATTTGCTCTCAGTGGACAATTGTCGCAGGCTTCACCGACCCCATCGCCGTCGGTGTCGGTTTGAAGCGGGTTCGAGACTGTCGGGCAGTTATCACAGGCATTGTGAATCCCGTCGCCATCAGTGTCAGTCGGATCGACCGTGGACGTAAACACATAATACGAAATCAGGCCCGTTGCTCCCTCGTCATCGGTCGCGTACACACCCACACTGTCTCGACCTGAGATTGTCGGCTTATAGGAAAACTTGCGCTTGCGCCCTCCGAACTGATCCAATGTCCCGTGAAACGGACCGCTCGAAATGTTGTACCAGGCGATCGAGCCGTCCGGATCTACTCCGGAGAACTCCGACGTATACGAAGCCGCACAAGCCACATTCACTTCGGTCTTGGCGATGGTCGGTAGAGCGTTGGGAACGTTGTCATAGACAAAGTCCTGCTGGGCGATTTGAACATTGTTGAGAAAGATTTTGATAACCCAATTCCCGTAGATCCCTGGCAGATTCCAGCTCGTATACCACCAGCCGTGCCTGATCTCGCCGCCCATGGCCCAGCCGGCAGACGTCCAGAGGGTTCCATTCGCATATAGTTCCCAGCGAAGCTGGTCGCTGGCCTGTCCAGTACTGTGCGTGATCCATGAATAGATTGTACCCGGAGCCTGCACATGAGTCTTGCTCGGAGGATTCTCGAGCACAAGAGGCCAGCTTAAAGGCAATGTCGTCACGCCATGGCTCATCAATACGAACGGCTCATTTAGTATATACGGCTTCTGGCTGATCCAGCGTGAAACGCCAACCTGACACGGCCCATTATACGGCTCAATCACATTCCCAGAGTTGTCATACAGTGAGAAATGAAGATGCGGGGCCGACGAGTTCCCAGAACTCCCTACAAAACCAAGCGTATCGCCAGCGGCAACAATTTGACCGTAGTGTACGCGCACTGACCCTTTTCTCATATGGTAATAATAGGACCACGTTGCGTCGGTGTTGTTGATATGGACCGCGTTGGCAAGAACTCCCGGTGGCGGAGAGGTCCAGCGATCATACTCACCATCATGAGCATACGTTACCGTTCCCGGAGCAGCCGCCAAGATCGGAACCCCCTCATCCATATCGAAAAACGAAGCGAGGTCGATGTCGCTGGCGTCATGACCATTATACGACACCGTCCCACACATATAATCCCTGAGCGATCCTGACGGATCGAGGTCGACATAGTTATTGGTCGGTTTCCCCGGAGAGTTGATGCCCCCGCCGCCCACCGGATCAAGCAACAGTGTGACCTGGGGCGACATCGCCGGTTGAGCGCTCGCTGAGGCCTTCATCTCCTGTTTCATCCGAACGGACTCTTCAGGTGTAATGCAGTGAGATACCGGAAAACCCCCACCAACGTGGTCAGCAAGCCCTGCCCCTCCGGCCGTAACCCCCGTCACCGGCAGGCAGACCCCGCACAGTGCAACCAGAACGTAACTAATTCGCAATCGATTCATGATTCCTCCTCAATCATCAAGAGTGTGTCCTCAGTCTTGAGAAGTGGCCTAAAGATACCAGTTATATCTCTTTTTGCCAAGCCATTAAATCACTGGGCTCTCTCCTCACGCTCCTTGCTGCCTCCCCAAAAAACGTTTCACGCCACACCCCTTGGCGCTATATTCGCCCTATGCGAAACCCCGCTCAACCTGCAGTAACTTCGATCGCGCGCCATCGCCTGCGGATCGACGGCCTCGTGCAAGGAGTCGGGTTTCGTCCCTTTGTCTATCGACTCGCGCGCGAGCTTGACCTCACCGGCTTCGTCCTCAACGATAGTTCCGGTGTGCTGATTGAAGTCGAGGGGCAGCACGAGAGTCTCAAACAGTTCAGAATCCGACTCTCAGCCGAAGCCCCGCGCCAGGCCAACATTGTCTCAATCGACACGACTTCCGTCACGTCAGCAGGGGAGACGTTGTTCGAAATCCGTGAAAGCCTCAGTCAGGATCACCCCAACACGCTCATCTCTCCAGACATCGCCACCTGCGACGATTGTCTGACCGAGCTGTTTGACCCTGCTGATCGACGTTACCGCTATCCCTTCCTCAATTGCACCAACTGCGGTCCGCGGTTCACCATTGTGCGATGCGTCCCCTATGATCGCCCCAACACTTCCATGGCGTCGTTCACCATGTGCCCTGAGTGCGAGTGCGAGTACCACACCCCGGGCGACCGTCGTTTCCACGCCCAACCAAACGCCTGCCCTGTCTGCGGACCAGCACTCACTCTCAGGGATCGGACGGCCAGGATCACCGTCGATGACCCCATCGCCGAGGCCGTCGCTCTCCTGCGTGCAGGAAAGATTATCGCCCTTCGCGGGATCGGGGGCTTTCATCTGGTCGTCGACGCTCAGAACGACAGCGCCGTCAGAGAACTTCGCCGCCGCAAAGGGCGGGCGGAAAAGCCGTTCGCGCTCATGGCTCCCTCGCTTGACGCTATTACCGGAATCTGCGAAGTCTCTCCTGCTGAATCAGCCCTGCTCTCCGACCCGCGTCGACCGATCCTTCTGCTGCAAAAGAAAAAGAGTAACACCATCGCCGATTCGGTCGCTCCGAGCAATCGCTTCTTCGGCGTCATGCTTCCTTACACGCCGCTGCACCATCTGCTTCTGCGCGACAACTTCGACGCCCTCGTTATGACCAGCGGCAACCATTCCGAGGAACCGATTATTTGCGACAACGACGATGCGCTCAAACACCTTTCGACCATCGCCTATTACTTCCTGCTCCATGATCGCGAGATCCTGCAGCGATGCGACGACTCCATCCTTCGCATCCTCGACGGCGCCGCGCGCCCGATCCGTCGCGCTCGAGGTTTTGTTCCAGAGCCGGTCTTCCTGAAGGTACCGCTCAAACACCGGATTCTCGCCGTCGGCGGTCAGATGAAGAACTGCGTCGCGCTTGGTCACGCCAATAAGGTTTTTCTCAGTCAGCATATTGGTGATCTCGATGATCCGTCTGCGCTGACGTTCTTCGAACAGTGCATACAACACCTGCAATCAGCTCTCGGCGTCACTCCCAATCTGATCGCTTGTGACCTTCACCCAGGATACCTTTCCAGCACGTGGGCGCACAGTCGGACCGACGTTCCGGTCATCAGCGTGCAACATCATCATGCCCATCTGGTCTCGGTGATGGCCGACAACGGCGTCACTGACCGGACCATCGGGATCATCCTCGACGGAACCGGTTATGGCTCCGACGGAACCATCTGGGGCGGTGAGCTCCTCATCGGCGACGCACAGGGATTCGAACGCTTCGCATGGCTTGCGCCTGTCGCGATGCCCGGCGCAACCCGTGCCATCGAGCAGCCCTGGCGCATGGCCGTCAGCTACCTTCACTACGCCTACGGTGAGTCTTTCCTCGATCTCGATCTGCCGTTTCTGCGTCGACGCACGCGCGACGATCTTCTTCTGCTCACGCGCATGATCACCCGCCGGATCAATTCCCCTCTCACTTCCAGTTGCGGACGGCTCTTCGACGGGTTCTCCGCCCTCCTGAATTTACGCCACGAAGTCACCTACGAAGCCCAGGCCGCCGTCGATCTTGAGATGGCCGCCGCCTCGTGTTACGTCTCGGAATCTCTCGCAGTGGATTCTGTCCCCTCCCCGGCCAGCGGCGCTCTCGAAATCAAACCGCTTGTCACTCGCGCTGTCGAGCATATCTTGCGCGGTATGTCGATACCACAGCTGGCTCTGCAGTTTCATCAAGACCTCGGCGAACTTTTCGTCGGCGCCGCCTGTAACGCCCGCGCCGTGTCTGGCGTCGAGACCGTCGCCCTAAGCGGCGGGGTCTATCAGAACGCGCTCTTCTTTTCCTATCTCAAGCGGCGACTCGAGCATGAGCGCTTCCGTGTGCTGACTCACACGCAGCTTCCAACCAATGACGGTGGTCTTGCCCTCGGTCAGGTGCTCATCGCCGATCATCGACACTCGACTTCGAAAGGATAACCGATGTGTCTCGCTATCCCCGGCAAACTCATTGAGCTCTACAGCCAAAACGGCGTTCGCATGGGTAGAGTAGACTATACGGGAACTGTCAATACTGCCTGCCTTGAGTATGTCCCTGAAGCCGCGCTTGGGCAGTACCTGATTGTCCACGCCGGATTCGCCATCACGGTCATCGACGAACTCGAAGCTCAGAAGACCCTGGCGCTCTGGCAGGAGATGATGGCGTATTCCGACAATCCCGACCTCGACTCGGCGACCTCCGGCCGTGAACCAGACCGCACACGATGAAATTCCTCGACGAATACCGCGACCCAAAACTTGTTGCCGATCTGCTCGACCGAATCCGGCAAACCACGACTCGACCCTGGGTCATCATGGAAATCTGCGGTGGTCAGACCCACTCGATAGTGAAGAACGGCCTCGATCGCCTGCTTCCATCCGAAATTGAGCTGGTTCACGGACCCGGCTGCCCGGTCTGTGTCACGCCGCTGGAACTGATCGACAAAGCAATCGCCCTTGCCTCACGCCCCGACACAATCATGACCTCTTTCGGCGACATGCTCCGTGTTCCCGGCTCGCACAAGGATCTCCTCACGGTCAAGTCCGAAGGGCATGATGTCCGCGTCGTCTATTCGCCGCTCGACGCCCTCACCATCGCCCGCGACAACCCCGACAAGCAGGTTCTGTTCTTTGCCGTTGGCTTCGAGACCACCGCCCCCAACAGCGCCATGACCATCTTTCAGGCTCACCGTGAAAATCTCGCCAACTTCTCGCTGCTCGTTTCGCACGTGCTGGTTCCGCCCGCGATGATGGCTTTGCTCGACTCCCCTCACAATAGGATCAACGCCTATCTCGCGGCAGGTCATGTCTGTGCGGTCATGGGTTGGCAACAATATGAGCCGATCGCCAGTCGCTATCATGTGCCGGTTGTCGTCACCGGCTTTGAGCCGGTCGATCTGCTTCGTGGGATTCTCGGCGCCATTACTCAGCTCGAGCGGGGAGAGGCTCGCGTCGATAATCAGTACCCGCGCGTTGTCCATCGCGACGGCAACCTGCTTGCGCAAGAGCGGGTCAACAGCGTCTTCGAGATTACCGACCGCGCCTGGAGGGGGATCGGCATCATTCCGGCCAGCGGTCTTCGTCTGCGCGAACCGTACAGCCAATACGACGCCGAGAAGCGTTTTGCTCTCGATCAGGTTTCTATCGTTGAACCCAAAGAATGCATCAGCGGTCAGATCCTTCAGGGACTTCGAAAGCCGAATGAGTGCCCGGCGTTCGGACAGCGCTGCAAACCCCAGTCACCACTTGGGGCGACCATGGTTTCCTCCGAGGGAGCCTGCGCCGCTTACTACTCTTTTCAGCGTCAATCCTTGTCCGGGTGCACATTGAACGTGAATCCAAACGGATCCCGAATATAGCAGGGCTTTCGCGCCCCTTCCCAGCGGATCACCTCGCACCCCCTGCGTACCAGTTCTTCGCGCGCCTTCTCGACATCAGGCACGAGAAATTCCATGATCGGTCCCATCGTCTGACCCGCATCGACAAACATCCGAAACTCCCCTGCCTTCAACTCCATTACCCCGCTCTCATCCGACACTGCCGCCAGCCCCATTACGTCCCGATAGAATCGAAACAGTTTCTCCGGTTCGGGCGTCTGCAAGCAGATGCATCGGCTAAACTGAAATTCCATACAATCCTCTTCTTTCAGATCTCATTCGTCCTGCAAATAAGTGTTTCACACGTTTCAATTCAACTCATGATGAAACAGGTGCTGTTCTCAACAGAAACTAAACCAAATCTGTTATTTTTGGTCGCCATCTGAGTCGATTGTGAGAGTCTCCGGTAACTGGCAGAATAACATTGTATTACAAGGATCGCCGAGATTCGAGCGATTCGATTCTTATATGGCACGCTATTTACTTATGTCTATTGCAGACGGTCATCAGCTTCTGGTTCCAAACCAGTTCGTGGCTGGGCTACGGGGAGAGGGGATTTCGCGAGGGAGGCAGAGACCCAGGGAGGGGGAGAGTCTCTTCTCGGGGGGAGACGAAGGACAAGGGGGACTGCAGGGGATACAAGTGCACTTGCAGATGGGATGAATAGGCGGCGCGCTTCGGCGGGCCGCCTTCTCATTTCCTCCCACTACTTTTGTCATAGAATCTTTCGATCCCCGGCAGATCTTCCCGAAACAGACCGTCCCCGCTGTGTATAATCTCCAGAGGCTAAATTGTTATGACCGAGCAAACCCGCAGAATCCCTGTCTACAAAGCCGACGCTGCTTCGATTGTGCCGGACGTAAGCGGATGCGCCGCAGGCCGCCAGCCCCGCCTGCTCGTCGTCTCGGTCGGTCCTGATTGGCGCGGCTCTCAGGGCGACCTCTTCGAGTCCGTCACCCACTGTCCCTTCTGCGAGCATCAACCTGATAAGCAACCTTCAGGATATCGTGCGGTTTTGCGCCAGAGCATCGGCTTCATCCGCCGACTCATCCGTTCCATGTCAGATTGCGACGTTGTGCAGATCATCGAGTCCTCCAGCATTCCGTTTCGCCTGTTCACTCTGCCTGCCATTCTTATCGCCCGCTTCTATGGCAAGCGAACAGTTCTCGAAGTCAACGCCGTTCGGGCCGAGAACATTCTCGAACGATGGAAACTGCCTCTTCTCCCGATTCTGCGTCAGGTCGATGCTATGATCGTACGTTCTACTCATGCCGCGCGCACCCTTGAACGCCTGACCCTTCATCCTCAGATCATCCCGCCGTATGTCGATTGTCAGGCAGTCGCTCACCGCGTCATCAATTCCCTCCAGCCGCGTCTGCTTTGTGCACGTGCATTGGAACCAGACATGAACCTCGCGTGCCTTCTGCACGCCTTCAAGCTCGTCAAGCAGAAGTAC
>CXWL01121536.1_pt1 | contig 10527 bp, 6 predicted proteins | sample 590931 | NCBI WGS metagenome assembly CXWL01 (sample SAMEA3498368, study PRJEB10139) | groundwater metagenome | biome: water well; material: biofilm material | place: Germany | collected 2015-04-27
CAACAAAAGGTTTCGGAAATTATTTTTGCACTGAGTTCTACTATGGAAGGTGACACCACAAATTTTTATATTTTCAAACAAATAAAAGAGTTCAATATCAATGTTTCTACTATTGCAAGAGGGATTTCTGTTGGAGACGAATTGGAATATGCAGATGAAGTTACGCTTGGAAGAAGTTTATTGCATAGAATTCCTTTTGAATCCTCAATTAAATCAATGTAATTCTTTTAAATTAGCAAGGAAAAAGTATATTTGTAGAATCTAAAACAGGTTTTTGAAAACACAAATAAAATCAAGTTTGTTATAATTGTATATCAAATATATAGAAAGTGATAGTTTGTTGCTGAAAAACTATAAATACATAATATGAAATTTTTTATAAAAACCATAAAAATATTCTTTATATTTCTATTGTTAACTTCTTGTGTGCCATACAAAGACACACTTTATTTAGAAAAAAATAAGGACAAAGTTGCTGATATTGAAATAAACGCAGATGCATATAAACCTTACCGACTTCAGGTTGATGATATTCTTTCTGTTGAAATAAAATCTAATAATCAAAAAGATGTTGAGGTGTTTAGCAAAACAGGAGATAGTAAAACAGGGATAGTTAATCAAGATCAATTATATTTTGACGGTTATCAAATTGATGGTTTTGGAAATATTAGAATTCCAGTTATTGGTTTGTTAAATGTGCAAGGCCAAACTGTTGATGAAGTAGGTAAGTTGTTAGAGAAAAGGTTGTTAGAGGAATATTTTACGCCAGCTTCAAATTTATTCGTAAATGTAAAATTGGCTGGAATTAGATATACCATTAATGGAGAAATAGGTGCTACAGGAACGAGAACTGTTTTTCAAGATAAATTAAATATTTTAGAAGCTATTGCAAATTCTGGAGATATTCCAATGACGGGAAATAAGAAAGAAGTTGTTGTGATGAGAAAGATTCCTACAGGTTACCAATCAGAAACATTAGATTTAACAGACGCTAATGTGATAAATTCACCATATTTTTATTTAAAGCCTAACGATTATATTTACGTGAAGCCATTGAAACAAAAAAGTACTGGCTTAGGGATGAATGGACTTCAAACATTAACAACAGTAATCTCTTTGTTTGGAATAATAACAACAACATACTTACTAGTAAAAAGTTTATAAAAGCATTCTATGTTTGATACAAAAGATATAAAGGCACTTGCAGAAGGAGCAAGTTTTGATGTAAAAGCATTTTTAGTTAAATTGCTTGGACACTGGAAAATATTTTTACTTTCTATTTCAATTGCAATGTACTGGGCATATCATGTAAATATTAGAAAAGAAAGTATTTATGGTATGGATGCTTCTATTGTTGTAAAAGATGATAGTAATCCAATGTTTTCTAATAATACAAGTTTAACATTCAATTGGGGAGGGACTTCAGATAAAGTACAAACAGTAATTACTACATTACGTTCGAGAACACACAATGAAAAAGTAGTTGATAAATTACAATACTATATTAATTACCAAAGAAAAGGAGAATATTTTTATTCAGATGCTTATGGAACAATACCATTTAAAGCGATAATAAATAAACAAAGAGGACAGTTAGCTAATATGTTTATTAGAATAAAACCAGTTTCAAATACAGAGTTTGAATTTGAAGTTGATTTTGGTGAAGCTAAAGAAGTAATGTTGTATCATTACAGTGATTATTCAACAAGTACAGTGAAAACTCCTGGGAAAAAGTTTTTTAGTAAATTTAAATTTAACAAAGAAATCAACCTTCCTTTTTTTAATGGACAAATTACGTTGGATTCGTCAAAACCATTAAATCTTAATGAAGATATTTATGTTCAATTTATTGATTTTAATGGTGCTGTAGGTGCTTACAGAGGGATTGGTATAAATACAGATGCAAAAGCACTTTCTGTTATTGTATTGGATATGCAAGGGGCTAACAAAGCGCGTTTAGTTGAATATTTAAATTCTACTGTAACTATATTAAGAGAAGACGAATTAAACAGTAAAAATCTTTTTGCTGTAAATACAATCCGTTTTATTGATAGTACTTTAAACGTAATTGAAGGGCAATTAAAAAATACGGAATCTGATTTAAAGAATTTTAGAAAAAATACAAATGTGTATGAATTAGAAGGTGGAGGAGCAAAGCTTTCTGAAGAAATTTCGAGTTTAGATCTAGAGCAAGATAATGTAAAACGAAAATTAGCTTTTTATAATTTTCTAAAAAGTTATTTAGAAAAAAACACAGACTATTCTAAATTACCTGCACCTGCAGTTGCTGGGATTGATGATCCAAATATTATGGCAAATGTTACAAAGCTAATTCAGATGTCTATTGAAAGAGCGGAAAAAACATTTACCGTTAAAAATCAAAATCTATATAAGGAACTGGATTCTCAAATGGAATCTGTGAAGAAAGTTCTTTTGAATAATATTGAAAGTTCAAAAAATGCCTTATCAATTGATTTAAGAAGTATTAATGGGAGAATTAATAAAGCAGAAGGTTCAATAAGTGAATTACCAGATAAAGAGCAAGACTATATTAATATTTCAAGAAAATACGATTTAAAGGAAAAAATATATAGTACATTTTTAGAGAAAAGAAGTGAAGCAGATATTGTAAAAGCAGCAAGTGTTTCTGATATCGAATTTATTGATTCAGCAAAAGATGTAGGTGGAGGTTTTAGAGGTCCAAAACGTACAATCAACTACGTTTTAGCAATGATTGTTGGTTTTTTCTTGCCGTTTTTATATGTTTTAATTATAGCTTTATCGGATACAAACATCAATACAACTCAAGAAATTTTACAATTAACAAAAATCCCTATCATTGGAGTTATTGGAAATAAAAATACAGAAAATAACTTATCTGTTTTTGAGAAACCAAAATCACCTCTTGCGGAATCTTTTAGAGCTGTTCGTTCCTCGTTGCAATTCTTGTCCAAGAAACACAATTTGGAAGGAACTAAAATTTTAATGCTAACCTCTTCAATTTCGGGAGAAGGTAAGTCGTTTTGTTCTATAAATTTAGCAACAGTTTTCGCATTAAGCGAAAAGAAAACAGTTATTGTAGGTTTAGATTTAAGAAAGCCTAAGATTTTTGGCGACTTTAAAATTGATAATAATTTTGGTGTTGTAAATTACTTAGTCGGACAAAAGACACTTGATGAAATTATTTATAAATCGCACATTCCGAATTTAGATATTATTACTTCAGGACCAATTCCTCCAAATCCTTCAGAGTTGTTAATGAGTGATGCTATGGGAGAATTAATAGCAGAATTAAAGACTAAATATGATTATATTATTTTAGATACACCTCCTGTTGGTTTAGTATCTGATGCTTTGGAATTGTCTCATTATGCAGATGCCACTTTATATGTAGTTAGGCAAGCTTTTACCAAAAGAGGAATGCTTTCTGTTGTTAATGAAAAACACATGAGAGGCGAGTTGAAAAACTTAAGTATTATTTTTAACGGTTTCCAAAATAAAGCGAAATATGGTTATGGTTACGGATATGGATATGGTTATGGAGCATACGGATATGGTTATGGAGCTTATTATGAAGAAGAAAAAAGACCAAAAACAAGAAAAGAAAAATTTTTAGATATATTTAGTTTTTTAAAAAATAAAAATTCATAATATGCATTTTATGCAAAATAAAAAAATAGTAATTACAGGTGGAGCCGGTTTTATTGGCTCTAACTTGTGTGACTATTTCTTGAAAAATAACAACCAAATTGTTTGCTTAGATAATTTTTCTACAGGGTTTAAATATAACATTGAAGCATTTTTAAGCAATCCGAATTTCACTTTAATTGAAGGTGATATTAGAGATTTTGAAACCTGTAAAAAAGCAGTTGAAAATGCGGATTATGTGTTGCATCAAGCCGCTTTAGGAAGTGTGCCACGTTCTATCAATGATCCAATTACTTCTAACGATGTTAATGTTTCTGGATTTTTAAATATGTTACAAGCGTCAAAAGAGGCTAATGTGAAACGTTTTGTTTATGCTGCAAGTTCATCAACTTATGGTGATTCTGAAGCATTGCCGAAGGTAGAAGACGTTATAGGGAAACCATTATCGCCATATGCTATTACAAAATATGTTAACGAATTATATGCCGATGTTTTTAGTAAAACGTATGGAATTGAAACAATTGGATTAAGATATTTTAATGTTTTTGGACGTCATCAAACACCAAACGGAGCTTATGCGGCTGTTATTCCAAAATTCATTTCATTATTTATAAATCACGAAAGTCCGATAATTAATGGTGACGGGAATTATTCAAGAGATTTTACTTATATAGACAATGTAATTCAAATGAATGAATTAGCTTTGCAAACCCGAAATTCAGCCGCCATAAATCAAGTTTATAACACGGCTTTTGGAGAAAGAACAACACTAAACGAATTAATAAAATATATAAAAGAATTTCTACTACCATACGATTCTGAAATTGAGAATGTTTCATGTATTTACGGCCCAAATAGAGGTGGAGATATTCCACATTCATTAGCAAGTATTGATAAAGCGAAGGAATTATTAGGCTATAATCCAAAATATTCTATTAAAGAAGGATTGAAAGAATCAATTGATTGGTATTGGAAAAATTTAAAAACAGAATAAAATGATTAAAAATATTTGTTGCATAGGCGCAGGATATGTTGGTGGACCAACAATGGCAGTAATTGCTCAAAAATGTCCACATATTAAAGTTACAGTAGTCGATTTAAATCAAGATAGAATTAATGCTTGGAATAATGAAGATTTAAGCTTATTACCTATTTACGAACCAGGTTTAGATGCTGTTGTTGGTGAAGCTAGAGGAAGAAACTTGTTTTTTTCAACTGAAGTTGATAAAGCAATTGATGAAGCTGATGTGATTTTCATTTCAGTAAATACACCAACTAAAACATATGGTGTTGGAAAAGGTATGGCGGCAGATTTGAAATATATCGAGTTATGTGCCAGACAAATTGCTCGTGTGGCTAAAACAGATAAAATTGTTATTGAAAAATCAACATTACCTGTAAGAACAGCTCAAGCGATTAAGGATATTTTAGATCACACTGGGAATGGTGTGAACTTTCAAATCTTATCCAATCCAGAATTCTTAGCAGAAGGAACGGCTATTGAAGATTTATTTGCTCCAGATAGAGTACTTATCGGTGGAGATGTTACTCCAGAAGGACAAGTCGCCATCAATAAATTAGTTGATGTATATGCGAATTGGGTAAATAGAGAGAATATCTTAACTACAAATGTTTGGTCTTCAGAATTATCAAAATTAACAGCAAATGCATTCTTAGCACAACGTGTCTCTTCAATTAATGCGATGAGTGAATTGTGTGAAAAAACTGGGGCAGATGTGAATGAAGTAGCAAAAGCAATTGGTTTAGATAGTAGAATCGGTTCGAAATTCTTAAAATCATCTGTTGGTTTTGGAGGTTCATGTTTCCAAAAAGATATCTTAAACTTAGTTTACATCGCAAAATCTTACGGATTAAACGAAGTTGCAGATTATTGGGAACAAGTAATTATTATGAATGACCACCAAAAGCGTCGTTTCTCAAAAAATATTATCAGTACATTATATAATACGGTTTCGGGTAAAAAAATTGCCTTCTTAGGGTGGGCTTTCAAAAAAGACACGAATGATACTCGTGAATCTGCAGCTATTTATGTTGCGAATGATTTAATCAGTGAGCAAGCTAATATTGCTGTTTTCGATCCGAAAGTAGAGGCAGATCAAATTCATTTCGATTTAAATTATTTAGAAACTCGCACAGATGCTGAGAATAAAAAATATATTTCTACTGAAAGTAATGGTTATGATGCTTGTAAAAATGCACATGCTATTGCTGTTTTAACTGAATGGGATGAATTCAAAACATACGATTGGCAAAAGATATATGACAATATGTTAAAGCCGGCATTTGTTTTTGATGGTAGAAACTTGTTAAATAAAACAGAATTAGAAAAAATAGGATTTATTTATCAAGCAATAGGAAGTTAATTTAAACTATAAAGAAAGATTTGTAGATTTTAATATTGATAAAAAAAAGAGGTTTTAGAGCCTCTTTTTTTTATGTCTTACTGTTTGTGTTAGCTTCTTAAGCCAACCGTACTTATGGTTTTTGATTAAATAAATAAAAAAGGCCGAAGTAAAACACTTCGACCTTTTTCAATATTAATTAAGTTTGTATTTGAAACTTTATTATTTTACTAGTTCAAAAGATACTCTTCTTGCTAATTGACGTCCAACTTTACTGCTGCTGTCCATGTTTGTATCTACACCAACACCTAATATTTCAATTCTATCTGCACTAATACCAGATTTTACAATGAAATCTTTAGTTCTTTCAGCTCTTTTTTGAGCTAATTCTTGGTTCATTTTTTCATCACCAGTAACATCAGCAAAACCTTTAGCTCTAACTTTAGAACCAGGGTTGTCTTTTAAGAAATTGATGATATAGAATAAATTATTTGCTGAAGCAGTGTTTGGTGTTTCTTTGTTTGTGTCGAAGAATATATTAACAATTCCTTGTTTTACTAAGTAATTGAAAGAAGCTTCTCCTTCACTGTCAGATCCAGCTAATCCATTATTGTTGGCATTTCTTGGCTCTAACTCATCTGGAACTCCATTTTTATTTACGTCAATCGATCTTCCTTTTGTATCAACTGTAACTCCACCAGTAGTGTTTGGTTCAGCATCTAAATAATCTACCACACCATCTCTATCCGTGTCTTGTAACATAACTTCAACTTCTTCAATTCTGTTTTTTAATTCGTTTTGAAGAGCTTCTGTTTTTTGATCATTTTCAGTTTTTAATACTTTCCAGTCTCCATGAATGTTATCTTTTCCTATAGAAAAAGAAACACCTACAGACAAGTTAGTCGTTCTTCCGCGTGAATTTGATCCACTAGCTGTACCATCCCAATTCAAATTTTGTCTGTAATTAAAGTATGAGCTAAGATCCATAAAAACAGCTAGTTTACTAGATACTCTGTATTGAGGTGTAATTCCAGCAACAAATCCTCCGTGGTAATCCGTTTTGTCTAAAGATGGATTTGGTATTTGTCCTAAAACTGGGTCCATCATTTCTTTTGTTTTAGAAGTTAAGCTAGAAACTTGAATACCTGCATGTCCAAGTAGTCCAAATCTTGAATCTTGTTTAAAATCTAGAATTCGAGCAGCATTAACAACTCCTTGAAAAGCAAAAGCTAATTGATTGGTTTCATAAGGTAAACCATCATTGTTACTATTTTTAAATTTTGAATAAGCAAAGTTGGCTTTAAAACCAAACTTAGGAGTAATCATATAACGTGCGCCTAAATCAAAATTATTGATTGTGATATTTTTAATTGGATTTTTTTCGTCACCAGCACTGAAACCATTTCCATATGGGTAATTTGCATCTGCAAATCCTGTCATAGCTTCAAAAGTCAATCTGTTATAAGTTTTGATTGAATCATTTGTGGATTTTTTTTCCGTTTCTTGAGCATTTCCTTGTATAGCAAAAATACAACTTGCTAAAAGTATTATTCTTTTCATGTTTTTAAATTTTGGCAAAAGTAATATAATTTTTATATAATTTTTATATTTTTTTACTGAATTTTTTTCAAATAATAATTCATAATTAAAAAGTATCATTATATTGGGGAAACGGACATATTGCTTTAATAATTAAGTGACAAGTTTTTAAAATGATGTTGATAATGAATTTGCTAATTATAGTATTTGTGAAATCGTATTAACCTAGATTACATTTCTTTTAATAAATTGTTACAACAATTGGGTGTGTAACACATGTTGTAATTTAGTAACCCAAATGCTATTTGAATGATAATTAAATTTGATAATCTAACGGTTGCCAAATAAATTTGTATATTTGTGGCCTTTTGACGAGCAATTAAATTGTTTGAAACGATTTTTGAGTTAGTCAAAGTTTAGAGATAGTGTTTTAAAAGCATTATAGTTTTTCAGATATATATATATATAATAAAAATGAGCGATAAAATTGTAATTATTGGTTTAGGTTATGTTGGTTTGCCTTTGGCGAGATTATTTGCAACAAAGTTTCCTGTTGTTGGGTTTGATATCAATGAAAAGCGAATTCAAGAATTAAATGACGGAGTTGACACAACATTAGAAGTTGAAACAGATTTGCTAAAGTCGGTTTTGGTTTCTAAGCCTTCTGATGAAAAAGGATTGTATTGTTCTTATCAGCTTGAGGATATAGCAAATTCCAATTATTATATTATTACTGTTCCAACACCAGTTGATAAACATAATAAACCGGATTTAACTCCACTCTATAAAGCCAGCGAAACAGTAGGTAAAGTGTTAAAGAAAGGTGATGTTGTGATTTATGAATCTACGGTTTATCCTGGTGCTACAGAAGAAGAGTGCATTCCAGTGTTAGAAAAAGTTTCTGGACTGAAGTTTAATCAAGATTTTTTTGCAGGTTATTCTCCAGAACGAATTAATCCCGGAGATAAAGAACATACTGTAGAAAAAATTCTGAAAGTAACTTCTGGTTCAACTCCTGAGATTGGAAACAAAGTCAATGAATTATATAAGTCTATCATTACTGCCGGAACGCATTTAGCACCAACAATCAAAGTTGCAGAAGCTGCAAAAGTGATTGAGAATTCTCAAAGGGATATTAATATTGCTTTTGTTAATGAGTTGGCCAAAATTTTTAATCTAATGGATATTGATACCCATGCCGTGTTAGAAGCAGCTGGAACAAAATGGAATTTTTTACCTTTCAAACCAGGATTGGTTGGAGGGCATTGTATTGGGGTTGATCCTTATTATTTAGCACAACGCGCCCAAGAATTTGGTTACCATCCCGAAATTATTTTGGCTGGAAGAAGACTAAATGATAGCATGGGAGAGTACGTTGCTTCGCAGATAGTGAAGTTAATGATAAAAAAAGGAATTACTGTTAATGGGGCGAATCTATTAATGCTTGGAATTACCTTTAAAGAAAATTGTCCTGATGTTCGTAATACGAAAATTGTGGATGTAATTTCTGCTTTAGTTGATTATGGAATCAAAGTTACGATTTATGATCCTTGGGCGAATTCATCAGAAGTGAGACATGAATATGAATTAGAAATTATTACGGATTTACCAAATCAAAAATTTGATACAATAGTTTTGGGTGTGGCTCATAAGGAGTTTGTAGATTTAGATTTTAAGTCTATTCAAAATGAGAATAGTTTGTTGTATGATGTAAAAGGGATTTTGGGTGTTACGGTTGATGGGAGACTATAAAATTGTTTATATAGTTGAGACTACGTTTAATTTTTTCTTTCATTAAAAGTATTTCAGCATTATCCAATCATTATGTAAATTACGTTTAACTTTTGGAAGGCATTTGAAACAAAGTGTTTTTAGATGTGGATAAAAATTTTGTTATTCAAGAGAAATAAGATCTTTTTTAAACTTTAAGTTTTTTATTAACAGCTTGAAGGAAAATTATAAATTGTAGATATAGATGTTATTGTATTTGAACAAAAAAGAAATTAATAGTATAGGATTGGCTATTTTTATATGTGCTAATCCATTGTCTTGGGTATTTCCGATTCCTAACATAATAATTTTAATCGCAATATTTGCAGTTCTGATACTTGTTATCAATAATGGAATTAGGTTTTTTTTGGGAAATAAGAAAGTATATTTGTTTATTTTCTTTATTCTGTTTTTTTTTATAACACAATTAGGTTTAGGTTCTTCGGCTTATAATAATGAAAAATTTTACATATATTTTGGTTCGTTTTTAGTTTTTGGAATCTCAGGTTTTTTAATTTCACAGTTGTCATTTTGTTATCAAACATTCTATAAAACAATAATACTGTTTTCGGCTTTATTATTACCTGTGGTATTAAAATTGGACTTTGGGGATAGTTCTGAACATCTTGGGGATGTTGATACAGGAATGTGGATGGGTGTTTCTTATGGAACTTTACGATTGATTATTTCTGCAATTATTGTTCTAAAGTTATATAAAAGTAAAATAAATACATTTTTGGCATTAGTGGTTTTATTGGGTTTCTTATATATATATGTTAGCTATGCTTCGAGAGGTGCGATTTTAGCTGTTTTTACGTTTATATGTCTTTTTTATTTTTTAAGAAAAGACAAGATTAAATTACGTAATTTTTTACTATTGTTTTCATTAGGTTTTTTGTTTATACTAAATATAGATTCTCTCGCTATGTTTCTTCAAGAATTTCTTAGTAACTATAATATTAATGTTAATGCAATTGATAAAATTGTCATTTTTTCCAATAGTACAGGAGATTTGTCAAACGGAAGAACGGATATTTATAATAAAGCTTTTGAAGAGATTGTCTATAATCCTATATTTGGAAACGGTATAGCTGTTTTTGATTTTAAATATGGTTTATATCCTCATAATTTTGTTGTTCAAATATTATATGAAGGAGGTATTGTGTATCTGTTACCTGTGTTGATAATATTCATGCTGTCATTCTAC
>CXWL01134716.1_pt1 | contig 10525 bp, 13 predicted proteins | sample 590931 | NCBI WGS metagenome assembly CXWL01 (sample SAMEA3498368, study PRJEB10139) | groundwater metagenome | biome: water well; material: biofilm material | place: Germany | collected 2015-04-27
CAGTGAATGCCTTAGCAATCATCGTCCGGTTTGGCTATGGCACTGCTGCCTGATGTAGTCCTGCATGCCTGCTATTTGCTTGCTGCTGGTTTCGATTCGCTCTCGGAGGGTGAAATAATCCCGTTGAGCGGCGTCAGTAAGTCGGGGGCCGGTAGCATCATCCACGCTGGTGGAGCTGGTGGTGGAGGACACACCAGGGCAGGTAGCGGCGAGGCGCAGCCGCTTAGCACCAGTAGCAACATCACGCTGCAACTGTTCAATAGTCGCTTTGGCATTCGCCAGTTCTCCGGTGTATTTCGCATCAAGTGCAGCAACATCACGCTGGCGTGTCTGCATATCACTAATTGTCTGTTTCGCCAGATCGAGGCTTTTCTCTGCTTTATCAGCACGCTGTTTCTCATCCTGATATTTGGTGTGGTAGTAGTTAGCACTCCATATCAGGCCACCAGCCAGGCTACAGACGAACAATGCGATCAGGAGTTGGTAATGGATTTTCATTACTGTCCCCAGGTACATACTGTGAACTCAATCTCTCTGCGGGAGATAAGCCCTTTCCACTGAACACCACCAGCAAATGTCCACCGCTTCAGCTCATCACAAGCGCCATTGATATCGCCTGTATTCAGCTTCGTCAGTAGAGTGGACTTGGCAAAAGCGCCTGCACCGACGTTATAGGTGAAAGAATAGAGAGCGGCGCGTGTTGGCTCAGGTATAGGAATACGAATTAACGGATCAATTGCCTTAGCAACCTTGCTCAGGTCCGTCTTAAGCAACGCATCACATTCCCGGTTTGAATAGCGATACCCACGACGGATATCACTGCCTGTATGACCATCGCAAACAGTCCAGACGCCTACTACATCCTGGTATGCGTAATATCGACGGCCTTCTACACCATCAGCATTACCCAGCATCACACCAGCAATTGTGATTGCACCTGCTCCACTGGCTATCGTAGCCACCAGCTTATTTCTAAGTGTCGGGTTCATGTTGGCTCCCATCCTTACGCCGATCTTCTTTAATTTTGAAATAAAGGTTGGTCAGATAAGTCAGGATGGCTATCAGTATCCCGGCCAGTACACCAATGGCATTCCACTGTTCTGGGCTGTAGGCGTTAAGGATGCCATTGGCTATGCTGCCAAGTGAGGCGCCATAGGCTGCGCCAGTGGTCAATTTATCCATTCGGTGCATGCTCTCACCTCGCTAGTTGCGGGTGCTGTGTGATAGGTATAAAAAAGCCCCGGAATATCCCGAGGCTTGGTGAAAAATATCCTGCTATAGATTTATGATTTGAAATCTACTTCGCATTTTTGAAAACTTCATGGACAGCATAATTTAGAAGCACTTTTGGATGCGCGCGTTTGATAGGAGCACAAGCCCCCTTACAACGAAAAATTAGTATTGGTTTCCCACACAGATAGGCAGGTTTGTAAATCCAGGTTTTGTGGCCATGTATAGAGGCGCACAAGTCGGCTTTCTTGGCTGGTTTTGCGGGACGGTATCAGTTTGACCAGCATTACTTAGGGGAGCTATTTCTTTGTGAGAGACTTTTTTTGGCTGCTTTTTTATTTTTTTAACAGGCTCAGAATTCACCGTCTTTCTCTCATCCTGAAGATACCCGCCTGAAGAACCATAACCTGAACAGACCTTTTTAGACTGGCTGAAGCTTCCGTCATTACAAACAAATGCACTACCCGAGCAATGTGATATTCCGCCCTTAGAACCGGAGCAAGGCTGACGCCCGCGTGCTGCATCAGCATTTGCAATAGACAGCAGACTAAACACAATGACGATACTTATTTTTTTCATAAATCATCCATGTTATTTGCAATAACCATGTTAAATACATGGAAACATGAATAATAAATGGAGCTGGTCATATAAGTACAGGAAAAAAGAACGGCATAATTAATAGGGGTATTTTACATTCGGCTGAACACTGACAGGCATAGCTAGCAGGTTCGAGGTGCGTTTATTAATACCCACCAGTGCTCATGCGAATGCGCTTTCCAGTCACTCCGGGTTATCCCATCTTCGCAGACTGAAAAGCATTATTCTTGGAGCGGTCAGAGGGAATCGAACCCGCATCATCAGCTTGGAAGGCTGAGGTAATAGCCATTATACGATGACCGCATTGGTACACTGTACTGGAGTCGAACCAGTGGCCTTTGCCTCCGGAGGGCAACGCTCTATCCAACTGAGCTAACAGTGTAAGGTACCGGTTAGCGGAGTTGAACCGCTGACATTCTGATTTTGCAACCAGACGTTCTGCCTGCTGAACTAAACCGGTGGTGGTCCGCCATCGAGGCCTCGAACCCCGTACCTACAACTTAATTGGTCGTTTGCTCTTCCTGCTGAGCTAATGGCGGTTGGTACACCGTACTGGACTCGAACCAGTGGCCTATTGCTTAGAAGGCAATTGCTCTATCCAGCTGAGCTAACGGTGCATTGGTGGCCCTTGCTGGACTTGAACCAGCGACCTGACGATTATGAGTCGTTTGCTCTAACCAACTGAGCTAAAGGGCCAGGTTCATACGGTGCCATCATCCCTGACAGCGAACGTCATGGCGCTTACTTACATGACGCGGCGCATAGTATTTTTTAAGCCATCAGGGTTCAAGAATAAATGATGTGCAATTTTACTCATTGAAAATACCACACAGATGTTTTCGCTCTCTTTGAAAGCAAAAAACCCGCCGAAGCAGGTTAAGTAACGGTAGACATACAAAGCCCATCGTTAGAGAAATCCTAACCAGTTTTTTTGAACTTTGCAAGTAACGTGTCGACATAATTCATAATTACGCTGCTATCTTGTGACATTGCGCAATTGAGCCTCGGCAAATGCCTCTTCCTGCCAGCATTTGGTTACCAGGCGATTAATAATGTCTGCGTACCCGCTGTACCACTGGTAGTTCGAAAGGTCCGGAACGATTTTTTCCACCACTGCACGGGCCAGAGTTGTTGGCACGCGGCTATAGCGATTTCCGTTGCATCGTCCGCACACTTTCATGACCGGAACACCATGCAACTTGGTACGTTTCTCATCAAGTACTGAGCCCTTACCTTTACACCCACGGCATGCAGTGCTCACCTCACCTTTACCACCGCAGTAGTGACACATTACCTCTACAACCTCAGGTTTTATGTGCGCTTCCACTCCCTTCACACCAGGGTGTTTCACCACATCACAGATTGAGCGATGCAAACCAGCACCACTACAATGCTCACATATGGCTTTGCTGGCCGCCGAACGCGAGTAATCCGCAAATGCGAATCTAGCCAGGCATGGCACTATTTCGCTGCGGGCTTCATCGCTAAGCCTCTTGAGTACAGGGTTATTAAGCGCCATGGCGTAATTTATCAGCCCTTCAATTGCTGGCTCTGGTGACTGAATCCCCATCTTCGCCAGGAACAAATTAAAGCCCAGCGGCGCTTTGGACTGCACCATCCCCTGCGCTGCCATAACGTCTGTAATAGTCAGTGCATCACCGACAGTAGCCGGTGCGACATCATTCAGTTTTGGTGACTTTGGCGAATAAAATTTTGGTAATGATTCAAGGTTCATACGGTCTCCATACACTTACGCTTTAACTATTACGCCAATTGCCATCACGCGATCCAGAAAACGAAACACCAGCTCCAGCTGGGTTCCATACTTCAGTTCGAATGCTGCTAAGTCAGCGTGCAATTCGTCGTGACACTCTCTGCACAGAGGGATCACGAAGAGGTCATGGGCTTTTGTGGCTGTACCACCCATACCATGCCCAATGATATGGTGAGGATCGTCAGCTGGTCGGCGGCAGCATTCGCAGGGTTGAGTTTTCACCCATCGGGTATAAACCGGATTTATCCAGCGACGCCGCTTCGGTCGCAGCATGAATGATTCAGGGCTTTCCGGATCAGCGATAAGTTTCAGGACGGGTTTAACCGGCTCTTCGAGCGTATCTGCGTGAGCTCTAACTACTGCACTGACCGCTTTCACTTTCTCTTTAACAATGCTGGTGGCCGGAAGTGAGGGCACAATGTCACTTTCTTTATATACGGACAGGAACGGCTCTTCCGGCTTTCGCAATGCTTTCCGAGCCATCCCTTCTGGCAGGCAATCTACCAGGTCNNTAGTGCTGAAGCAATGACGAATTCCACCACGTTCCGGTGTGCCAGATCCGCAAGTAGCTCTGTCGCCTGCTCTCGCAACTTGTTATCGCAATGCCAGCAAATACGAATTGAACCTGGTGGATAAGGCATGATGACCATTTCGGGGTGGTGGTAATCACCGTGCGGATACTGACAACCATTCTCCCTGAGGAGGGATGCGTTAAGGGACGAAAGGCCACCAGCAGCCTGAATCACCCGCGCATTGGTGAAAAAGGCCAGCAGCGCCTTATCATCACAAAGCGGTTGTGTTGCCGCCGGTACAATACCGGACGGCAGATGCTTTAAATGCTCGGGAACACATTCAATCAGCACACGACCCTGATGGAATAGAGCCATCACATCTGAGCCTGGACGGAATAGCGCCAGGCCGAGACGCGGGGCAATTTCAGGGGTAAGAATCACCCTCATGCCACCTCCGGCTGCATACTTAAGATCAGGCCACCAGCAGACTCAATAATTTCGCCAGCATCCTTTCGCTCAAGCCACAGCTGATTTATGTGCGCTTTGACGATGTCATGTTGTGGGGCTGAAAGATTTTCAGTAACAACCAGTTGATTGAATATCAACCCTACTTCNNTCCAGTGGCCAGATGCGCGATTCATGTAACGGTTCTTTCTTTGGTTCGATTTTCTCGCGGAAGTGAGCCCGAATATTGCGGATATTTGACCATTTATCCTTTTCCAAACTTTCCATGATCGATATAAAGTCAGCATGAGACATCCCGTGCTCTCTCGATGATTCAAGAGCAACTGTGCGGATTCGCTCTGACATATCTGCACGGGTTTCTTCATCATCGAATGTCAAAGATTCCAGCCAGGCGTTTACGCCAAGGAGGATGTTTTCACAAATGAGCTGTTTAGCCCTGTCGATCGTTATTGGGGACACCCTCGCGAATTCAGGTGCATCGATTGAATCCGCAGCCCAGGTATGCGCAAATTTAGACTCACTGAAGGTATATTCTTCTTTATTGCCGAACGCAGCCGCAATGCATGCCCATGTTTCGATACCACTGGTTTCAAGAATGGCCCGTTGGGTCAGGGGCAGTTCCGTTTCTACCTGATCGGTTACCTGAGCTGGTTCGGAAACAGGAAGGACAGTGGTTAGTGCATCTGGCTTACCTACAGCAAAATGAGCCAGTGCCATGAATGCCCGCCCTTTTGCCTCCAGATCGGTGCGCTGGATATAGCTGAAACGCTCGCCGTGCCATGACTTGTCAAAGATGGCAATCACCGCACCAAAACCAGCAGATGATTCGGTTGGTTGCCCTACATCTGGTCGGTACCAATAAGGAAGGTCGAAGCTAATACGCCCGCGAATAAATGCCACATGGTCCGCATCTTCCGGCCACCATGCCTCCCCCGTAGCCGCTTTGATCAGGAACACATAACGCCCGCCCTTTTCTCTCATCGCCATGGCATGGTTAATGANNGGTTAATGATGTGAGTCATTCCGGTTACCGCCTGTTTTTCGTGGTACTGCGAGCGGCTGTATGGCGGGTTTGCATATGCGCCACCGCCAAGCTCGACGAGGCGTTCTGACCAATCCTGAGTTAGTGCGTTGTCTTCTGCTGTATACCAGGTCGGGCACTTTGCGTTGCTATCGTCTGCAAACAGATCCAGAACCAACGGGCCAAACATGGCGTTAATACCCCAGAAAAGGTGATCTGGTGTACGCCACTGATCGCCCACTTCTTTAAGCTCATGGGCCGCTTTTGAACGAAGGGCCTCAAGGTTTTTGCAATAATTACTCGTCATACCAACCCCACTCCCACAAAGTGACCTGCCACAGTCGAGCTATCGCCAGAAGGTCGGCTCCCACAGCGGCTCCGGCAGCTAACAATTTTCTCGCGTAACGTTGTTTCTGATGTCACGTCGAGTAATTCCAGAAACGCCTGGTTTGCGCGGCGTGATAATCCTTTGAGCTGCAGCTCTTCTGCTTTGCTAAAGCGGCGTTCCCACTCTTCAGGGCTGATGATTTGCTGTTTCGGTACCGCAGCTGGAACATGGACAGGTGCAGAGATGGCAACTACAGGAACAGGTTCACCTGCAGCGATGGTGTAGCAGAATCGGTTATTACTGCCCGTCCTGCGGTTTATTTTTCCCTGCATAGTCAGGCGGGTAAGCGCAGAAGACACCGAGGAACGATCAACATCAGGCATGCTTTTAACGACCGCAGAGATCTGGGTGCCTGGGTTTTCACTGATGAATTTAAGGATCAGGTTTTGAATTTGCACTCTCATGCTGCTTCCCCCTGGTTTCCGCGCTGTGCCTGTTCTTTCCAGATAGCGTTCCAGCGGCTAATGGCAAATTCTGGGCGCTGTTTGCGGAGGTTCGCCGTGCTGGCTGCTTTACAAACACGCTGTTCAAGTTCACTTGGTTTGGTCTGAGAAATGGTTCCGCTCATGTACCGGCGATATGCCGCATCACGTTCGGTTGTGTCGCCTGCTGGTACTTCCCCCGGTTTAACCCACTGGCCGTTCACATTTTCAGGTCGCCCAGCAGCATGCCACTTCGTTGCCGACTGGAGGTAGCCAGGGAATTTTTCGTTCTGGAACAGCGTCGTAGGACGCAAGTATTGGGCCATCTTGAGGTCTTGCCCCCACTTCTCCTGGCTGTAATCCACAACCAGTTTCAGATCGTCAACAGTGAAATCTTCCCCCAGCCGTGCACGGATATTCCCTAACGAGGATTTACTGACCTGATACCGTGAACCTGTCACAAGGTTCAGGTGGGAAAGAACCTGTTTAGCCTGATCAGTAATTTCAACTTCACGGTCGGTCTGCGCAGCAGGCTGACGAGAGTCTTTAAGTTCTGATGGATCAGGTTTTGATTTTACTGACGGATCCCCGCCAGATTCTGGAGGGTGAAAACCGCTTTTCTCGTTCAAATCCGACGCGTCAAATTTTGATGCATCAGATTTTGACCCGTCAGTTTTTGATGTGTCAGATTCTGACAGATGAGCAAATGCCGCCGCCTGAAGTTTGGCCACGTTCAGACGGTATACATTCGATGCATTGCGATTGCCCTTTCGCCGCGCAGTACGGGTTAACCAGCCTTCAGTCTCCAGTTTTGCAATGGCGGTTCTGACCGTACTTGCACCGGCACCAATCTGACGCGCAATGGTTTCAATGGAAGGCCAGCAAACACCCTCATCGTTACTGAAATCAGCCNNAGGCGAGCCATAATGGCAACACTGGACAACTTCATGCCAGACGACGCACAACCGTCCCAGACATAAGAAGATAATTTAACACTCACTATCAACCCCCCATCAGTTCAGAGGCGTAGCGTTCTGCTATCCACTGAACCCCTTTCGGCGTAACTCGAGTCTGCGTGAATGCGTGACCAAAATCGGAAGTACCAGTTTTCACCGTAAACAAACCATCGCGTTGACGCAGGGCATGTGGTAGCAGGTTGCCAGACTGACGGAACAGCACCTTGTCACGGACCAGAGTGTCAATCATCGCCTTCTCTGGCATGTTCAGAATCTTTGCTGTTTCGCGCAGACTTTTATTGCCGCCGGCTTCGACGTACTGATTGACGAAAGCAACCTTCGGCGCGTCCTGCTGGACCTTGTTAGCCAGTTGGGCATTCTGTTCAGCCATATCGGCAGCAAGACGAAGTGCCTCAGGCAGGGTCTGCGGAAGTGGCGCAGTTGCACCTTCCAACTCACGCAAACGGCGAATTATCTTCATGCGAAGCATGGCACTGTAGCCCGTAATCAGGCATTCGGTGTGTGCCCTATCAAGGCGATATTCCCGATATTGCTGACCATTCTGGGGGTGTACGAAGTTTTGCGCACACCCCTGAACATCCTCACCGAGCTGTTCATACATGCGCTCAATATCGCGAACCACATCGAAATGGCGCTTTTCTGTCAGCGCAGCAATTTCACGACTTCCCATTGTCATACCGCCAGTCATTGTTACCGGAGCCTGGCTGTAAATTGATTGATTCCTCATTTGCTGAACCATTTAGCTGNNCCATTTAGCTGCCCTCCGGTTGAATACCCCCACAATTGCTATTGCCCGGCTGTGGTTACACGAAATCCACTTCCCACGTAACATGCGCTCATACCGAAACAACGGAACACCCGGTACTGGGATCATCTTGAGTTGCGGTAAATGACAATTTTCGGTTAAATTGCTCATGCGGATTATTTCTCCATACACAACGTAGAGTTTTTCGCCAAGACGCCCGGAGCTGCATACTCGCGGGCGTCACTCTTTTCTGGCGCACAAAAAACACGAAATAAAAGCGTTAAATGTTCCTGCCACTTAGCCATTACCTGATAGCTGTGCTCTTCAATCTGAGCGCGTTCCTCAGCATCAATCACACCATCAGCCGTTGCTTTACGGATGTATTGAGAGTGCTTGCCAATCCATTCGACGGACTCCATCAAACGCTGATTGATGTCGCCGTTATCAACTTCGTCAACATCTGCCAAGGGCACAAACACACCGTTGTCGTGGCGTGCAATTGCATTGGAGATGTAATGAGTACCACCAGCTCGTTGTAAAACCATCGCCCAACCCAGCGGGAAGATTTGGTCGCCGTTGGTTCTTAATCTGTTATGCAGTGCATCAATAGACGGGGTTATGTCATCAGCCTTGTAGATCCCCAGGATTTCAGCGGCCTCTTCATACCCACCTGGCAGATCAGCGATTGTTCTTCTGATTGCAGCCACCAGCCATAAAGGCTGTTTCTCAACTTTTTTCCATTCAGGTTCATTACCCACGGTTCACCCCTTATTCCTGTGGTTACTTTTAAGCAGCTGATTCGTTAGTCTTCAGGTAAAGAGAAGCGTCGTACTTCAACTTTCCTTTGGTAATCCGTTCAATAACGAAGGCTTGCTTTTCTGGTATCACCTCACCCCATCGACAGACTGCAGGATGGGAAATATTCAAAGCATTCGCGGTCTTGGAAATACCACCGAAGTGCTTTACAACGACTTTCTTGAGCATTTGATTCTCCTTAGTTCGACCGTTCAAAGGTAACAAAAGGTACATTAAATAGCAAACAACAGTTACACCAAAAGGATGTAACATTAGTTACATGAAAACAGAAATGAAAGACCGAATTAGATCCCGGCGCGTCCAGCTGGAAATAACTCAACTAGCACTGGCAAAGAAGCTAGGTGTTAGCCGTGTTTCTGTGACTAAGTGGGAAGCAGGAACAACCAAACCAGACGGTGAAAATCTCCACCAACTAGCTATAGCGTTATCCACTACGCCAGAGTGGCTCCTCTATGGAGAGGGAGATCAGGGACAAGATGACATTCGAGTCACGCCCTATTTCAAAGCACCGGTTTCTGTTCCTATTATTTCTGCTGTCCAGGCGGGTCACTGGACAGAAAGCTATGCTTGTTCAAGGTTAACTGATGTGATTTCGTGGACTCAAACGACGGCTGATGTAAGTGATGAGGTATTTGGGCTGGTTGTTCGTGGAGAGTCGATGACTAATCCCAATGGCTTACCGTCCATACCAGAAGGTTCAATAGTAATTGTTGAACCAAACTATGGGCAGCTAGATAATTTATACGGAAAGATAGTGGTTGCAGTACTAGATGGTTCATCAGAAGCAACTGTGAAAAAATTAGTATGGGATGGCCCCTATTCTTATTTAATGCCCCTAAACCCTGCCTTCAAGCCAATTCCAATTGATGGCAACTGCCGAATAATAGGGAAAGTTGTTCAAATAACACAAAATATCTAACCCCCTATAACTTTAAGCCAAAACAAAGCCAGCAAACAATTGTTGGCTTTTTTTATACCCATAAAGGTAACAATAGGTACATTTCACTCTTGACCGCAAAGGTAACTAAAGGTACATTCATCTCAACAACAGCGAACAGGCAGGACGCCCAAGAAGTAGCGCCAGCGGCATATGGAAAACCGAATGATTCGAACAGGACATGGCGAAAGCCGAAAGACTTGAAGGCGTTTTTCTCAGGTTACGCGCTAAAGCATAGCGGGGAGAACCTGGGGCGGAGAGCAAACCCCGCGATTCAGGACATGATTGCCTGAGCATACCAACAAGCCGTCTTGCAGCGTAACTGCACTTTACATCTACCCCGGCGAGGTGGCGCCGCTAAACCGGGGTGGATGAATCGTAAAAACAGGTCGCCTGATCCCCGTTAACGGATTTCACAACGATGAGAGCATTGACGAGCAAGGTTTAATGTCCGGTTCGATTCCAGACACCACGATTCAGTGGCAATGGGCAGAGAAAAAGTCCGTTCAATTCGGACACCGGCAGTGCTCTCTTCGTTGTGGTGAATGCGGCTCAGCGCTCGTGATGAAAGGCTAAAACATCATGTCAGTATCGGTATAGGTCATCGCTGGATGGTTTGCCGCCAGACAGCACCGGGA
>CXWL01026151.1_pt1 | contig 10523 bp, 8 predicted proteins | sample 590931 | NCBI WGS metagenome assembly CXWL01 (sample SAMEA3498368, study PRJEB10139) | groundwater metagenome | biome: water well; material: biofilm material | place: Germany | collected 2015-04-27
ATCATTGGCTACCTGCGGGATCTCGCTCAAACGTTATCTGGGCGGGCACATGAAATCAACTAAAGTTTTTTTGATTGCCCTTGTGCGAGGCCGCAACAATATTCACACTTTACTACGAGGAGATATAGAATGCGAATGCTCAAACTTTTGATAGTTTCATCCTTGCTGGCAGCGCCGGCCTGCGCTCAGACCACGCTCCAGTGGTGGCAATTCTGGACCGATCCCGATGTCCGCCCCGCCATCGAGGGCATGGTATCGGAATTCGAAAGACTGAATCCTGAGATCAAGGTCAAGCTGACCGATCTGACCTGGGCGAATGGACAGGAGAAGATCGTCATCGCGTTTGCGTCCGGGATGGGGCCCGACATTGTGGAGCTAGGCAGTGATTGGATCGCGCAGTTTGCATCAAATGGACAGATTGAGGAGATCTCCGCGCATGTTGCGGCAGACAGCAGCCACTTCCAGGGATACGGCTTGGCCACTTATCAGAAGAAAATCTATGCGAAGCCGTGGGTATTGGGTACACGAGTACTTTTCACCAACAGGGATCTGCTTCGACGAGCAGGCTATGACACGTCATTCGTGCCATTCAACTGGCCACAACTCAGAGAGGCTGCGCGGAAGATTCGGCTTCTCGACAAGCAGACCTATGGATGGGGATCGAACACAGCCGAGAAGCACCGACTATATAAGAAGTTCCTGCCCTTCTTCTGGTCTTCTGGCGCGGAGTTCTTTACCGAAGACGGTAAGTACTCCCTGCTGTCCTCCCGGCATGCTATAACCGCGCTGAGATTCTACAAGGAGCTGCATGATTCGAGCGGGTTTGTTGGAGACCAACGGGCGATCGAGGATGCATTTCTGGACGGCAAGATTGGTTTCATCATTTCTGGCGACTGGCTTCTCAAACGAATCGAATTAGAGAAAAGGACGATCACTTTCATGACGACGCTGATTCCCGGTCCGAAATACCCCGGGCGGTCGTTTTTGGGCGGGGAATTTCTCGCCATAAACTCNNCTCAGCCAATCCCTCCAGCATCGTGGCTCAACAGGACCCGCATTTTACCTCTGACCCGAACCTCCAAACATTTATCAAACAGATTCGTGCTGCTGATTACCCTCCAATTGACCCCAACTGGGTTGTTATCGAAGACCTCCTCGAGAAGGCGGTGGAGGACGCTCTCTTTGGCTCCCGCCTTCCGGCGACTGCTCTTCGTAACGCTCAGCTGAGGATCACAAAAGAAATGAACAAATGAAACGACCCTGGGGCGCCGGGATTCTGCTGGTCTCACCCTGGGTCCTGACCTTCGGCTTCTTCTGGGCGTTTCCCATGATCTATTCTCTGGTCATGGGTTTTTCTGGTCGCCAGCTTCTGGCGCGAGATTTCTTGTGGATAGGCTGGGACAATTACAGGTCTCTGCTCGGTGACGCGGACTTCCTCAACGCCCTCAAGAATACGTTCATTTTTGTCGTAGGTACGATTCCTGTGACAACTGTGCTGTCACTTGTGATGGCGCTTATCGTGAACAAGCGGTTTCCCGGACGGAGCCTGTTTCGAGCGGGCTACTTCCTCCCCTCGATCACATCGCTTGTCGTGGTGGGGCTGATTTTCACAAATCTCTATGGCCGGGGTGGATATCTTGCATTACTGGCGGAAAGTATAGGGGTGCGGTCGCCTGAGAACGGCTTCCTGTATGACGATCGCACGGCCCTCTACGCGATTATGGCCATGGATATCTGGGCATCGGTCGGATACTACATGCTAATCTTCCTGGCAGGTTTGAAGAACATTCCTGGCGAATTGTACGAGGTTGCGGAAATCGCCGGGGCTTCAGAGTTGAGAAAACTCTGGTCGATCACGCTACCGCTGCTTCGTCCCGTCGCCCTCTATGTTATCGTGATCAACTCGATCAAGTCTTTTCAGGTGTTTGTCGAAATCTTCGTGATGACAAAAGGGAAGTTCGGCACCTCTTCGGCGGTTTACTTCATCTACGAGACCGGTTTGACCACTCAATTTCGCATAGGGTATGCCTCCGCTGCCGCCTATCTTCTGTTCATCATTATTGGAGCGTTTTCCCTGGGGCAATTCATCCTCTTCCGGCAAAGGAAGAATCTTACATGGTAAACCGGGGCAAATCTCTTCTCAGCGCAATCCACTACCTCATTCTTGGGGCTGTCCTTCTGAGCATGTTATTCCCGTTGGCATGGATGTTCCGCGTGGCTCTCACATCACCGTCCGCGGGTCTCTCCTGGTCCTCACTTCTGACCGGAAGCATAACCCTGCAGAATTTTGCCGATCTGTTTTCCAGAACGCGCATGGGCTGGTTCCTCCTGAACTCAATCGCTGTAGGGACAGTCGTCACCGTCGGCAATGTGCTCTTCTGTTTCATGGTGGCCTTCGCGTTGGCACGGTATCGAACGCTGGCCAACCGCTGGCTGTTCGTAACAATCATCGGTGTATTGATGATCCCAGCCCACATAACCATCATTCCCCTCTACCTTCTGTGTGTAAAGACCGGAATGTTTGACACGTTTTGGGCGTTGACTCTCCCCTGGCTCGTAACCCCGATCGGGATATTTCTCGTCAAACAATACATTGAAGGAATCCCTCCCTCGATGGAAGAGGCTGCGCGTATTGACGGCGCCGGAGAGCTGCGGATTCTCTTCACGATTGTTATGCCAATCTGCCGTCCTGCGATGGCTGTGCTGGCAATTCAGGTCTTCTTCACCAACTGGAATTCGTTTCTCTTTCCCTATATTCTTACCTCCGACGAGCGACTCCGCACGTTGCCGGTCGGGCTCGCCCTCCTTCAGGGACATCAGGCGATCGATTGGCCGCACTTGATGGCCGGGTCTACAGTTGCCGTTCTACCCGTTCTCATCCTGTTCTTCTTCGTTCAGAAGCGCATTGTCTCGGGTATAACCGCCGGAGCTTTGAAGCAATAGCGACCCGACTCACGCTGCATCACTGCATGCGAAAGTTCTGGACAGAACATAGACTGCAGTGATACATTGGAGCAGTGAAAGGACAGGACAAAATGAAGAATGTCATCATCATAGTTGTGGCAGTGAGCCTGATCGGGCTTTCGTGTGGGGCCAGGAAGGGGTTTGTTGAGAAGCTCGTCGCGGATTCGGAATCTCGAACAAGCTCCAGAATAGACGCACTTTCAAGCAGGGCCGATTCGACGGCCGCAGAGGTTGAACGTCTCGGAAAACTCTCACTCGAACTTGAGAGCAAGAGCGGCTTGACAGTGAATCAGGCCAGCGGCTTCGAGGACTACATTATTGTTTGGAAAGGCGAGATTACCTTCGCCTTTGATCAGGCCGATATCGATGATATCGCGTCTTCAATCATTGGGGAAGCTGCAGCCCGATTAGCGCAGACGAACCGTTCTATCATTGAGATAGCCGGGCATTGCGACGCCACTGGAAACCGAACGTACAATTACTTGCTCGGAGAGCGCCGAGCGAACGCGGCAAAACGATATCTGGCGGACAGATATGGCATCGCACTCTATCGCATGTTCATTATCTCATTCGGTAAAGACAAACCCGTTGCGCTACCGGATGAACGCAGCGCTAATGCGAGGAACCGGCGCGTCGCACTACAGATTTGGGCCCCCAGGCTTGCTGAGCAGTCGAAGTAGCATCTTCAGTCCGAATGGCATGCAATACGGGGTCCTACTTGAAGATGAATTGCACCCCCGCGGTTTCGAAACGCGCCCTCACGGCGATGGTATCAGGAAACTCGGCCTTTGTTTCTGAGAATTCGTAGGGGATCGGGGAGCCGAGCGTCCTGCTCCCATCACGATCGGCATCGATGAATCCAGAGGCGAGATACTTGCCTGAAGGGAGATCGACCTTGAATGACCGATCGGTGAATCGAAAACGGTACTCGTTCTGACTTGCGACCTCCCTGAGAGTGAGTTGAACTGGACCGCTGGCCCCACTCTCCCTAATCTTGAAAACGAACTCGCCTATAATTGAACCAAGCGAGTCGGGATCAATTGTGGAGAAGTTGTACGTCCTGAGCGAATCTCCGAGGGGCTGTCCTGCTCTGTCGATCACTTCGAATTCTGTCACCTGAACCTTATAGCTCATCCCGTTTTCAATCTTCAATGGGCTGAGGTCAAGGTGCAAGGGATCGTTCCAGTGCGTCGCTAGTGGGATCGTAGAGTCTGACACGGTTCGAAGCTGAAAGGTTTGCTCAGTCAAAAACGACGTATCAAGCGGCTCAGAGAAACAGATGCCAATTCTGAGGTCAACAGCCGAGACCGGGGATTGAGCTGGAATAAAGCGATGGACGGTTGGCGCAGTTTTGTCAGTTGTCGAATCTATCCTGACGCTGTCGGCCACTACCGGCCTAACCCCGTGTTGATAAGCGATAGTCAGTCCGTAAAGTCCGACTGGAACATCACCGCCAAAATAGAGACTCAGGACACTTCCCGATTCTTCGCCAGACTCGAGCAGGGCTTTCGCCCGAAAGGAATTAACCGAATCTGGCATCTGCCAAAAGAACGAGAGTCCTGGGTCAAGATTGAGATCGCGGAACGGAATTGCGCGTGACAGGCGCAGGCGTAACAGTTTGTCGCCGGAATACGCGACCGAGACAACCTTAGGAGCGGCGCTGTCGAATGGGCTGAGATCCAGACGGAGGTTCTCTATCGGACTGCCACTGGTCCTTACAGGTCGATCAGGGGCGGCAAATAATTCTCGAATCGGATTATATCGCTCATCATGATTGTTGTCAACAAATGCCAATAGTCGAAACTCGACCGACGGGAGATATTGAAGCGAGAAGAATCCCTTCGCGTTGGAAGTCGCTATGTAATCCGGGTATGTCGAATCATAGGGAATCTGAGTTGCGGGAGAGGGGAGTCGGTAGAGCCCTACAAGCGCCCCTGCGAGCGGCTTGCCATCTTGAAAAACGTATCCTGATACTTGACCGGAGTCCATCGATGGACCAGTTGAAAAGGCGACGTTAATAGCGCTATCAAGCTTGTTGGCCCGCAGGTCGGTAATGCTGGAAGAGACTGAGACGACATATGTTTGATTGACCGCGAAGCTATCGTGGAACTGCACTTCTACGTGATCCGAATGCCACTTCACCTGCGGTTTCAACGGCGGCCGCGGTGATACAAAGATGGCGTTCCGATCGAGTGGTTCAGCGATACGCTCCGAGAAGAATATATTCACCTTGTTAGAAATAGGGGTGGTGACTGAACCACTGACCGGCTCAGAGCGCAGCAAGGTCGGCCCTTTTCGGTCGACTTCTCCCCCGGGTGGAGAGGCGACATTGGCGCAGCCCGCGGTGAGCGCAACGACGACCACAATCAACTTAAGGGGGCGGGAGAAGATGAACAAGGAACTCAACGACCCAACTTCTCCCTTATCACAGCGTTGTCCGGGGCAAGTTGCAGCGCTTTCTCCCACCACACGCGGGCGTCGGCGGAGTCCCCCTTAGCCTTGAGGGCATCACCAAGGTGGTCATATACGACAGAATCCGCAACGAGATCGGCAGCCTTGTGCAGGTAGTCAACTGATTTTGAGTAATCTCCCAGTCGGTAATGAACCCATCCGTAGCTGTCGAGAAACGCCGCGTTGTCTGGTTCGATCGTGAGAGCGCGCTCGATATAACTGCGGGCGCTGTCGAGTTCAACGCCGCGATCGGCCAGCATGTACCCAAGGTAATTGAGCGACTGTGAGTGTCCTGGCGCTTTCGACAGAATTTTGTGAAAAGTGGCCACCGCCTGTTCAAAAAGCCCCGTTCGCTCCTGTGTCGCCCCTATCGCAAAGAGAAGCCGCAATGCATTCTCTTCGGCTACCATATGGTTGACCCCCTCCGTGTAGACCTCGAGTTCGTGCTGCAACTGATTTTGGAGTCGGTAGACGTTTCCGAGGGCGAGCCAGCTGTCAGCGGAAGTATCCGCCAATTGCGTCAGGGTCTTAAACTCGCGCAAGGCCCGCGCGTAGTCCTTTTCTCGAATAGCGATTTGACCAAGATAGAAGTGGTTGGCTGGCTCCCGTTCTTTGCCACTTTCGAGATAGGAGAAGATCGAATCTGCTGACCGTAAAGAATCGGCGCTGAAGCACAGAATAGCCAGACGCCTCATCGCGTCCTTGTCGAATGGCATCAGCTCGCAGATCTTTCTTCCGTGCGGTATCGCGGGAGTCAACGAATCCAGCTTGAGATAGTGCGCGATCATTGCTTTATGTAACAATAGGTTATTATCTGCCACTTTAAGCCCTCGTTCAAGAACGAGTACCGCGGAATCAGGTACCTTCGCCATATCGTAGAGCTCACCGAGCGCAGCGTACGCCATCGCATTTACGGAGCCAGGATTCAAGGAAATAGACATGTGAAAGGCATCACGCGCTCTGACCAAATCTCCTGACTGTGCGCGGAGTTTCCCAATGTCGTTCCAGATGTTGGAATTTGCCCCGGGAGCCGCCTTCACGAGTTTTTCGTACACCCAGAGCAATGAATCAGGCTTGTTCATCTGACGATAGACATTCGCGAGAAAATTGAGCGCACTTACATTACCAGAGTCCAGCTGGATAACCTTGAGGTTCGCTTCTTTGGCGTTTTCACCGTCCCCGAGCACTCGAAAACAGGCCGCGCTCAATAGATACACGTCAGCATTGCGAGGCGCCAACCGTGAAAGTACGTCGAGCGCTTCATTCGGCTTCCGCATATTGTAGTATGTCGTTGCCAAAGCAAAGCCGATCTCGAACGACTCGGGAAAATACTCCAGCGACTTCCTGAAACTTGCCGCCGCATCAACCAGATCGTCGATCTCCGTCAGGAGAAGTCCGTTGACGTAATTGTCGTACGCTCGTGGATCGAGATTGTCGAGTGGATTGCGAAACGGGAGAGGCGTTACCGTGATCCGATTCACGCGCGCGCTCGGAGCTCCCGACTGGTAACTCTGAGGTTTTCTCTCTTCCGCTGAACGAAGAGGGGAACTAAAGAGAAATACCAGCAACAGCGTAAGGGGAATGTTCTTCGAAATCACGATCGTCAAAGGCAGCTCCTATGATCAGTTATACAGATGACTCTCGGGATCGGCGATCACCCGCGCTTCCTCAAAGGTTACTTTTCCGAAAGCTTCAGGTAGCGACGCTTGCCGACCTTGAGTATCAGGAATCCGCTTGAGCGGATTTCGCGTTCAAGCTCAAGCTCGAAATTCGGATCGGTCACCTTCTTCTCCCCCACATACACTCCCCCTCCCTCGATAAGCCTTCTTCCTTCGCCGTTTGATTTCGTCAGCCCCGCCCTGGTCATCACGTGCACCAGGAGAACCTTGTCGACCGAAAGTCCCATCTGGGAGATCTGTGCGAGAGTCAGGACTTCAATGTCATCAGGAAGCTCGCGCTGCGAAAAGACCCGCTCAAACTCGTCTTTCGCTTTCTGACCGGAGCCGGCAGGATGATACATATCGACGAGGACTTCTCCGAGTTCCTTCTTGAAGATCATAGGGTTGATGTCGGAGCGCGACAGCTGCTCCTTTACTTCAGCCACCCTCTCGTCGCTCACGTCTGTTGTCAGCAGAAAGTAGTCGTAAATCAGCTTGTCCGGTATCGACATGACCTTGCCGAAGATCTCCTTTGGGGGCTCGTCAATTCCAATGTAATTCCCAATCGACTTGGACATCTTCATTTCACCATCGAGGCCGACCAACATCGGCAGCGTAAGAATACACTGCGGCTGCACCGCGTAAGCTTCCTGAATCGTTCGCCCGGCCAGAAGATTGAATTTCTGCTCGGTCGCGCCTATTTCGACATCCGCTCGGATAGCGACAGAGTCGTAGGCCTGCATCAGCGGGTAGAACAATTCGTGCAGCGATATCGGGATACCCGCCTTATACCGTTTGGTGAAGTCGTCGCGCTCCAATAGTCGGGCAACGGTGAAGCGGGCCGCAAGATGCATGACATCCAGAAACGCCATCGTCCGAAACCATTCCCCGTTGAATCGAATCTCTGTTTTGGAGCGGTCGAGGATATAAAAGAACTGAGCCTCATACGTTTCAGCATTCTTGAGAATCATCTCGTAGGTAAGCTGAGGTCGGGTCGACGACCGTCCCGAAGGATCCCCTACCATGGCCGTATAGTCGCCGACAATCAAGACGATCTGATGGCCGAGGTCCTGAAACTGCCTGAGCTTGCGTATACCCACCATGTGCCCGAGATGTATATCCGGTGCGGTTGGATCGAATCCCTGCTTGATTCGAAGCGGCCGGTCGTCGCGAATCGACACGGCGAGTCGCGCCTTAAATTCCTCTTCGGGGAGAATATCAACACACCCTCGGGAGATACTTCTCCACTGGCGATCAAATTCCCGCTGCTGGGCGTCGGTCAGGGGCACTTTTCGCAAAGAATCAGATTCGGTCAAAACTCGAACTCCACAATGATATGCCAGTCTCGCGCTTTCGCGAGACAGCGCGGCAGCACCACTTTACTATAACATTCGAGGATAGCACGGCGTCGCTCAAAAATCAACCTGAGATTACTGCCCTGGGGATAGGGCGCATTTCACCCCATAGTGTCGCGGACATCAGCAGGAGTATGCCGTACCCAACCCACCGAATACAGTTCTGCAGACCAGCCACGTGAGATTGAAATGTCAGAAAGGGAAGGGATGTCTGCGCTTGGGATCAGATATCGGGGGCTTCAAATTTCTTCACCCAACGGGAATAGAAGAACATCGCCAGCGCCGAAACCAGCCCAATAGCGGCAAACTGATACCACAGCTTGTAAGGATGATAAACAGACCAGAGCAGATTCGTGGCATCAGCCGGGCTCAGACCGCTAACCTCTGTCAGCTTCTTCATAGCGTCAATTCGCTCGACACCGAAAACCTGATATTGCTTGCCAAGGTAATCCAGGGCAAGATTCGCTTTATCTCCCATCCGATCGTAGACCTCTCCCCCGAACTTCGATCCGTACCACCAGCCGATCGCAAGCGGCACGTTCGCATATCCCATGTACAGCCCCTTCTGTCCCTCCGGGGCGATCACTCCCAGATATTCGTTCATCCGAGGCGACGCCAGCATCTCACCCACTGAAAAGAGCAAAATGCCCACCATGCACATGAAGCCGGAAGCGGTAAACCCGGCCAGCACCAAGCCGAGCGATGACACGATTATGCCAAGCATGATAGAGGTAACGCGCCGCATCCGCGACACAACCCACGAGACAAACACGACCGTCAGTATGATGAGACCAGAATTGAAATTGATCATCCACTCTTGAGACAATTGAGGACCCCGCAGGGAATTGACCTGAAGCATGAAATCCGGTAGATGCAGGGAAGCCACAAGGCTCGAGCTGTCGATCCAGTCGACGATGAAATTGGGAAGCATGTCAAAGAGCTGGTTGAACATCAGCCAGAATCCGGCCATAATCAAAACGAAGAAGACGAGGCGCAGATTAGCGAAGTTCTTGAATGTCGTCACGATTATCTTGAGCGGGCCACCAGTCTGCTCTCCGCCGGCGTGCACCTCCTTGTACGTCAGGAGCATAAAGAAATTCAAGGACACAATGACCGCACATCCATAGAACACCGCGGGCCACGACCAGCCATATAAAAAGTGCGCCAAAGGCGGCCCAAGAAAGCCGCCCACGTTGACCAGCATGTAGAACATCCCCCACCCCACCGAGGAATTCCGCGTCGAAAGCGATTGACACATCGTTCCCTGCACGCCGGGCTTGAACGTAGCCGTGCCGAGCGCGAGGACCAGGCACCCAAACATGAAGGAGTAATAGGACGTCATCGTCGCCATCAGAAGATATCCGACAATCTTGATGAACACTGATATCGCTATTGTCTTCTTGTATCCGTAGCGATCAGCAAAACCGCCGGTAAACATCGGCACCAGCGATTGCACTGCCGCCCACCAGGCGAAGATTTCCCCTTTCTGAATCTGAGTGAAATGCAGCCCGTTCAATTCATCAGCCTGGGCGATGTAAATCGGAATGACGGTGCGCACGCCGTAGTACGCCAGGCGTTCGAACATCTCCATCACGTTCACCATCCAGTAGGACCGAGGAAGTGAACTCAGCGCTCCAATCAGGGGATCTTTAGGCTGGATGGCCGCCGGCGTAGACTGCGATACTGTTGTCGACAAGAGGAACCCTTCGCTTCAGAAAGTCAGATGTCAAGAAAACAGGTACACGCAGACGAGTCAATGCAAAAGAACAGCACGGAACTACTCATTTGTGAAGCATCTCCCCTGTCAAGAAAATCCCCCGGGTTAACGCCGGGGGAGTCATCGAAAATTGTACATCTGAAAGTCATCGCTCATTCTGCCGCGTCAAGCGGCGGGTCCTTCTTACCTACGACCCTCCGGCGAAGCTTTCATGCTTAATGTAGTGCTTAGTCCCCGTTACGTCAAGACATTCTATCGACTCTTTCTCCGAATTGTTCTCGAGGACAGATAAGTGGCAACGCAATGTGGTTGAGAAGTCATCGGCCGGAACGGACGGGAAAACGATAGTCGATCAACGAGTTATCCTCTCCCCAGGGG
>CXWL01126866.1_pt1 | contig 10523 bp, 12 predicted proteins | sample 590931 | NCBI WGS metagenome assembly CXWL01 (sample SAMEA3498368, study PRJEB10139) | groundwater metagenome | biome: water well; material: biofilm material | place: Germany | collected 2015-04-27
CCAGCCACTCATGCCAGTGTTTGAACTGCTTGGCCAGATCCGGGTCAGGCGCCACCAGCGAGGGCAACGGGAACTCCAGATAAGGCAGCGGTTTGCCGGCGGCGTTGAGCATCATCCAGGCCAGTAGCGGCGTAACGATCATCAGGCCGTACAACGCCATGTGCATCAAGTGCGATACGCCCGTCTGCCAGGCAGGTGGGCGCGGCACAATTGGTGGCCGCGGCGCCAGGCGCGCCCACAGGCGGAGCCAGACCAGCAGGAAAATTCCGATGCCGAACAGTGCGTGCCCGCCCAGGAGCACGCCCTTGAGCGCATGGCCGCGAGGCAGTAGGCCTTTGATTTCAATGCAGCCATAGACGCCGACGAACAGCGCCAGCATCAACCAGTGCAGCGTCATCGATAGCCTTGCGTAGCGTTGCGTGATCAGGGGGTCGCTCATGGGAAACACACCTTGTGCAGGAGGGCGGCCTTACGTGGCCGGGAAGAGTCGGCGCCACCCTGCCCGACAAGTCTTAAGGCAATCTGAAGATCGATAGAACGGTCATTTTCGCCACCTTCAGACTTCGTTAAGAAATGCCTTTGATACTCCTCCCAACTTCACTGGGGAGGCGTAACGCCAATGCCCGATATCGATTGGAACACGACATTACCGTTGCTGTTTGGTCAGGCCGACAGCGCACCGTTGCGCCTGGCTCGCGCCCTGCCCCAAGACCCTCAGCGCCCTGACTTCGAAGCGTTTATCCAACAGCGTTTTCGCATCGCCCACGGGGCCGATATCCGCCATTTCATGCCGCAGCTATTCGGCGTCAGCCAGGCCAGCGGTGACCTGTGTGCTGTCGCCGGCGTACGCCTGGCGAGCGCTGAGCCGTTGGACCTGGAGCGTTATCTGGACCATGCGGTCGAGCCGCTGATCAGCGCTGCCGCTGAGCACCCGGTAGAGCGCAGCGCCATCGCCGAAGTCGGCAACCTCGCGGCCAGCGATACCGGCAGTGCGCGCCTGAGCATCATCGCCATTACCTGGCTGCTCGCCATGGGGGGCCTGGAGTGGGTGGCGTTCACCGGCAATATCGGCCTGGTCAACAGCTTCCACCGCCTCGGCTTAAAGCCCGTCACCCTCTGCGCGGCCGACCCGCAGCGCCTGGGCGATGATCGCCACCACTGGGGCAGTTACTACGAAAGCCAACCCTGGGTGCATGTCGGCAATATCCGCGCCGGATTCGTCCATTTGCGCAACATGGGCCTGTTCGCGCGCCTGGGGTTGCCTACCACGATCGAGGACACCAGCCATGTCGCCTGAAACCTGTCGCTTCCACGCCGTACTGCGCGGCCATGCCGAACGCAACGATGGCGCCATCGCCCTGTGGGGTGACGCGATGAAAATGGACTACACCTCATTGTTCGCCGAAGTGGCGTATCGACAGGAGCGCCTGCGCGATGAGGGCGTCAAGGTCGTGGCCCTGGCCCTGGACAACGGCGTGGATGCAATGCTGTGGGACCTGGCGGTGCTATTCGAAGGGTTGACTTGCCTGACTCTCCCGCCGTTCTTCAGTCCGGCCCAGCGCATCCACTGCCTTGAACAGAGTCACGCCGAACGGGTGATCGCCGAGCCTTACCTGGAGGCAGAATTGCTGGCCGGCGGTTACCGTCAATCCGGCGACTTCTGGTGCCGCGGCTTTGAAGGCCGACCTTCCATGCCTTCGGGCACTGCCAAGGTGACGTTCACGTCCGGCACCACCGGAACGCCCAAGGGGGTCTGCCTGAGCGCCGACAGCCTGCTTCGGGTCGCCCGCGAGTTGCACCAGGCGAGCCACATCACCGATCCGCGCCATCACCTGGCGCTGTTGCCCATTGCGATTTTGCTGGAAAACCTCGGCTGCTACGCGGCGCTGTATGCCGGCGCCACGCTGAGTGTGCCCAGCCAGAAGAGCCTGGGCATCCAGGGCGCCAGCGCGGTAGACGCCGCACAGTTGCTCGGGTGCCTGGCGACGCGCCAGCCCCACAGCCTGATCCTGGTTCCGCAATTGCTGTTGATGCTGGTGATCGCCGCCGAGCAAAAGGCATTCAGCCCCCAGGGCCTGCGATTTGCCGCCGTCGGCGGTGCCCGTGTGTCCAAGGCCTTGCTGCAACGCGCACACCGGCTGGGCATGCCGGTCTACGNNAGGTTACGGGCTCTCGGAATGTGCCTCTGTGGTATGCCTGAACGCCCCCGGGGCGCAGCGTCCAGGCAGTGTCGGGCGGCCGTTGCCCCATGTTGAAATTCGCTTGGCCGAAGACGATGAGATGCTGATCAAGGGCTCGACACTGCTCGGCTACCTGGGCCAGCCCGGTCAGCCCGAACAATGGTGGCCCACCGGCGATCTCGGTGACTTCGACGCGGACGGGTTTCTTTACCTCAAGGGCCGCAAGAAGCATCAATTCGTCACCAGCTACGGACGCAACGTCAACCCCGATTGGGTCGAGGCCGAGTTGACGCAGGACGGCGTCATCGCCCAGGCGTTCGTCTATGGCGAAGCGCTGCCGGAGAACCACGCCTTGCTCTGGCCTCATCGCGCCGACTGCAGCGACAGCCAACTGGCCGCCGCCGTGGCGCAGGCCAACGTCGGCTTGCCCGACTACGCCCAGGTACATCGCTGGACACGCCTGGCAGAACCCTTTACCGCAACCAATGGCCTGCTCACCGCCAATGGTCGACCACGGCGCGACGCTATCGTCGCCCGGTATCAAGCCCAACTTGCCCCGCGACTCAACGAGGAAACCTCATCGTGAATTTTTTCGACACGCTTCAAGAAACCACCCAGCAGGAACGCCAGGCACTGTTCAATTTGCCGATTATTCGGGAGACCCTGGAGGGCAAGGTCAGCCTGGAAAGCTATCGCGCGTTCCTGACTCAGGCTTACTACCACGTCCGGCATACCGTGCCGTTGATGATGGCCTGCGGTGCGCGCCTGCCGTCGCGCCTGGAGTGGTTGCGCAAGGCCGTCTGTGAGTACATCGAGGATGAATATGGCCATGAACAATGGGTGCTCAATGACATCGCCGCCTGTGGCGGTGACCAGGACGCCGTGCGTGACGGGCGCCCTGGCTTGCCCATCGAGCTGATGGTCAGTTACCTCTATGACCTGATCGCCCGTGACAACCCGGTCGGCCTGTTCGGCATGGTCAATGTGCTGGAAGGCACCAGCATCGCCCTGGCCACCCATGCGGCCGGCAGTATCCGTGAGCGTTTGCATCTGCCTGACACGGCGTTCAGTTACCTGAACTCCCACGGAGCCCTGGACATCGGCCACATGGAAACCTACCGACGCTTGATGAACAGCCTGGAAGACCCCGACGACCAGGCCGCGGTGATCCGCGCATCCAAGGTGGTCTACGCCCTGTACACCGACATGTTCCGTAGTCTGCCGCGCCTCGGGGAGGCTTCCGATGCGCCTGTCTGATGCGCGCGTGGTGTTGACCGGCGCCAGCGGTGGCATCGGCCTGGCAATTGCCACCGCCCTGTGCGCCAGCGGCGCGCGGGTGCTGGCCGTGGCCCGTCATCGGGTGCCGCTGGAGGGCTTGCTTGAGCGCTACCCCCAGCAGCTGTGCTGGGTCGGTGCCGACCTGACCTTCCTCGCTGACCGCCGTAAGGTGCTGGCCGCCGCCGAAGCCATCGGGGGGGTGAACCTGCTGATCAACGCCGCCGGTATCAACCACTTTGCCATGCTGGAACAGCTGGACGACAACGAAATCAACGGCATGCTGGCACTCAACATTACCGCGCCCATCTGCCTGACCAAGCTGCTGCTGCCGCTGCTCAAGCAAGCGCCGAGCGCCATGGTCGTGAATGTCGGCTCGACCTATGGCTCCATCGGTTACCCCGGCTACGCCACCTACTGCGCCACCAAGTTCGCCTTGCGCGGTTTTTCCGAAGCCTTGCGCCGGGAACTGGCCGACACCCGTGTCGGCGTGCTGTACGTGGCGCCACGTGCGACCCGCACCACGATGAACAGCCCGGCGGCACAGGCCTTGAACGATGCGCTCAAGGCCAATGTCGACGACCCGAACACGGTGGCGCACGCGGTCATCCAGGCGATTGCCAACGAACGTCGCGACCTGTACCTGGGCTGGCCGGAGCGCTTCTTTGTGCGCCTCAACAGCCTGTGGCCGAACCTGGTCGACCGAGGGTTACGTAAACAGCTGCCGCTGGTACGTCGCTTGATCGATAAACCCGTGAAAAAGGACCTGAAACCATGAAACGACTGCTTGCCGCGCTGCTGCTCTGTGCCTTGAGCCCCTTCACCTGGGCGCTGGACACCGCCGACCAGCAGCGCCTGAACGATATCCAGGCACGCTGGGCACAGATCCAATACAACCTGCCGGAGGAACAACGTACCCAAGCGTTCGAACAACTGGCCGCCCAGACGACGGCTTTCACCCAGGCCCGCCCACAGACCGCCGAGGCGTGGATCTGGTCGGGGATTGTCACCAGCAGTTGGGCCGGTGCCCAAGGCGGGCTCGGTGCGTTGAGCAAGGTCAAGCGGGCCAAGGTCGATCTGGAAACAGCCCTCGCCCTGGACCCGAAGGCACTGCAAGGCTCCGCCTACACCAGCCTGGCGGCGTTGTACGACCGCGTACCCGGCTGGCCAATCGGCTTCGGCGATGCCGACAAGGCGCAACAGTTACTGAAACAGGCCTTGCAACTCAACCCGGCGGGCATTGATAGTCTGTACTTTTGGGGAGACCACCTGTACCGGCAAAAGCGTTATGGCGAAGCGCGTGAGGCTTTGCAAAAAGCCCTGCTGGCCGCGCCACGACCCGGTCGGGAAACCGCCGATGCCGGGCGGCGCAAAGAGATCGAAAGCCTACTGGCCGACATCCATAAAAAACTCAACTGACCAGGAGTCCGCGTGCGCCTATTACTGATCGAGGATGACGACGCATTGGGGGGAGGCATTCACCAGGCACTGGCGCGTGAGGGGTATACCGTCGACTGGCTGCAAGACGGCAACAGTGCCTTGCATGCCCTGCTCAGCGAAACTTTTGACGCCGTGGTGCTTGACCTTGGCCTGCCACGCATGGACGGACTGGAAGTGCTGCGTCGCCTGCGCGACAGTGGCGCGACCGTGCCGGTGCTGATCCTCACGGCGCGCGACGCCACCGAAGACCGCATCGCCGGGCTCGATGCCGGCGCCGATGACTACTTGGTCAAACCGTTCGACCTGGCTGAACTCAAGGCGCGTCTGCGCGCCTTGTTGCGCCGCAGCGCCGGGCGTGCCCGGGTGGTAATCGAGCACGCGGGTATCTGCCTGGACCCGAGCACGCAGCAGGTCAGTTATCACGGTGTCCCCGTGCTTCTCACCCCCAAGGAATATCAACTGCTGCACGAGCTGCTATCGCCGCCCGGCCGCGTCATGACCCGTGACCAGTTGATGCAATTGCTCTACGGCTGGAACGAAGAAGCCGAAAGCAACACCCTGGAGGTGCACATCCATCACCTGCGCAAGAAGTTCTCCAGCGAACTGATTCGCACCGTCCGAGGTGTGGGCTACCTGGTCGAGGAGCGTCGATGACTTCGATCCGGCGACGAACCCTGACCCTTATTATTGGCCTGCTGCTCACCGGGCTGCTGGTGATCAGCGTGCTGAACCTGCATGACAGCAATCACGAAATTGCCGAAGTCTACGACGCACAACTGGCGCAAAACGCGCGGCTGCTCCAAGGCGTCATGAGCATGCCGCTGGCCAGCAAAGACCAGGCAGACCTGTATCGCGCCTTCAATAAAGCCTTGGGCGAAGCCATGCCCAAGGTGGATGGGCACCCTTATGAAAGTAAAATCGCCTTTCAGGTGTGGAACCCGCAGGGTGAGTTGCTGGTGTTTACCGCCAGCGCCCCTTCCTTCTCGAAGCCGCCCGCACAGCCGGGGTACAGCAACATCAACGACCTCAATGGTCGGCAATGGCGCGGCTTCGTGCTCAAGGACAAGGACAATGGCCTGCGCATCTGGGTGGGCGAACGCGACGATGTACGGTCCGACCTGGTGCAACGCATCGTGCGGCATACCCTGTGGCCCAATGTGCTGGGTAGTCTGATCCTGGCCGCGATGGTCTGGCTGGCCATCGGTTGGGGGCTCAAGCCGCTGGCCGATATGGCTGCCACGTTGCGTGCGCGGCACTCTGGCTCACTGGAACCGATGCAACTGACCCCCTTGCCCACGGAGCTGGAGCCCATGCAGGCGGCATTGAACCGCATGCTGGCGCAGATCCAGGAGATGCTCGGCCGTGAGCGCCGCTTTATCGCCGACGCCGCCCACGAAATGCGTACGCCCCTGGCGGTATTGCGGGTGCACGCGCAAAACCTACTGGAAGCCGGCACAGACACCGAACGCCGCGAGTCCCTGGCTTTTCTGATCACCGGCGTCGACCGCACCACCCGCCTGGTCAACCAATTGCTGACCATGGCGCGCCTTGAACCCAGCGCCACACAGCCATCCGTACAAACCATCGACCTGGCAACGACAGTGCGTGAAACGCTGATCCAGCTGACACCCTGGCTGCTGAGCAAAGGCCTTGAGCTGGTGTTCGACGTGGACGATGCGCCGTACCGCGTGACGACCGATGCCGGCGCAATCAACATCGCCCTGACCAACCTGGTGACCAATGCCGCGAATTTCTCTCCGGAACACGGGGTCATTACGGTGAGGTTGTGCCAGGTCCCACAGCGTTTCGTGCTGACTGTGGATGACCAAGGGCCCGGCATTGAAGAAAGTGAGCGTGACCGCCTCTTCGAGCTGTTTTACAGCCGGGGCAACGCCGAAGGCGCCGGCCTGGGCCTGACCATCGTACACACCATCGCCCAGCGCCTCGGCGGCCAGGTACGCCTGGAAAACCTGGCGGCCGGAGGGCTGAGAGCAACGCTGGAAATCCCGCAGTCATGACCGACTGTGGGGGGCACGTTGATGCGTCACTTGAGGACGACAGCGCGCGCCAATGCATTCAAACGAATGCATGCCGTCGACGCGACAGCCAATGCCCCGCTCCGCGAGCTGAACCGTGCCTCAGGGTTCCACAGCGCCATTTATCTGGGTAAAAGTACCCAGGTCGCCAGTAGCGTGACGTGGTGAACAGCACTGAGCGGGCGCCCCGAGCCCTTTGTCGGCATACATCCGTTTGAGTGTATCCGTACCGCGCGGGGTGCGGTATCTGCTATCGTCCAAGGACCTCATCTCCTCCTCATCGCGTTGCTGCGATTTTCTGTGAGCATGCTCTGCGGCCGTGTCAACGACGCGTCCGGGCCTTATCTGCACGGACAACAACGCAGTGGACAAACCAGCTGTTGGCACCTCGCCCGAACCCCAATCGCGGGCCGAAAAAATCGTCGAGTTCAAACGGCAGAAAACCCTGCTCAAGACCGGCGCCCTGCAGGACGCGATCTTCAACAGCGCGTACTTTTCCAGCATCGCCACCGACGAGAAAGGCGTCATCCAGATCTTCAACGTGGGCGCCGAACGCATGCTCGGCTATGCCGCCGCCGATGTGGTCAACCGCATCACCCCTGCCGACATCTCCGACCCCGTCGAACTGATCACCCGCGCCGCCGCCCTCAGCCTTGAGCTGGACACGCCGATCACGCCGGGTTTCGAAGCGTTGGTGTTCAAGGCCTCGCGTGGCATCGAAGACATCTATGAGCTGACCTATATCCGCAAGGACGGCAGTCGCCTGTCGGCCATGGTCTCGGTGACCGCCCTGCGCAACCGCTACGACACCATCATCGGCTACCTGTTGATCGGCACCGACAACACCGCGCGCAAGCAGGAAGAAGCCGAGCGCAAAGGCTTCGAGCGGGCGCTGGAAGAGAAGAACCTGGAGCTGGAACACGCCAGCCACATGAAGTCCGAGTTCCTCGCCACCATGTCCCATGAACTGCGCACGCCGTTGAATGCGGTGATCGGTTTTTCCGAAGCGCTCAAGGATGGCCTAGTCGGCGAAATGAGCGACACCCAACGCGAATACATCGGCGACATTTTCACCAGCGGCCAGCACCTGCTGTCGCTGATCAATGACATCCTCGACCTGTCCAAGGTCGAGGCCGGGATGATGGAGCTGGAGCTGGAAGCCGTCGAGCTGGCGGGGTTATTGGCCAACAGCCTGCTGATCGTGCGGGAAAAAGCCGCGCTGCACCGCATCCAGTTGAAACTCGAAAGCCCCGAAGACCTCGGTTGCCTGGCGTTGGACCTGCGCAAGACCAAACAGATCGTCTACAACCTGCTGGCCAACGCCGTAAAGTTCAGCGAGCACGGCAGCTCAGTGACGCTGACGGTGCGCCAGGTGCCCCGCGAACAGGTCGGGCAGATTTCAGGCGAATGGCCGGTGTACAGCTTTGCCTTGCCCGATAGCCCCCACCAACAGTTCCTCGAGTTGAGCGTCAGCGACACGGGCATCGGGATTGCCGAGGACGACATGGGCAAGTTGTTCAAGGCATTCAGCCAGATCGACAGTAGCCTGGCGCGCAAATTCGAAGGCACCGGCCTGGGGCTGGCGATGGTCAAGCAATTGACGGACCTGCATGGCGGCAGCGTCGCCGTGGCCAGCCGCGAAGGCTGTGGCGCACGCTTTGTGGCCTGGCTACCGCTGCACCGCGCCCCGGAGGCAGCATGGCCAACATCCTGATCGTTGAAGACAATGAGGCCAATATGCGCCTGGCGCGCTTATTGCTCGTGAATGCAGGTCACGCCGTGCTGTGGGCGCCCGATGCCGAAACCGGCCTGACCCTGGCCCGCGAACAGCAACCGGCGCTGATCCTGATGGACATCCAGTTGCCGGGCATGGACGGCCTGGCCGCCACCGCGCTGCTCAAGGGTGACCCGCTTACCGCACATATCCCGGTGATCGCCCTGACGGCCATGGCGATGAAAGAAGACCGTGAAAAAACCCGGCTGGCCGGCTGTGACGCCTACATCATCAAGCCGCTGCGTTACAAAGAGCTGTACCAGGTGATCGACACCTTGCTGCAACAGCACACCAAACCCCTCATATGAGTCCTCTCCATGGCCAGCCAACCCGCGACGCTGTTGATCGTTGATGATGAACCTCAGGTTCGCAAGCTCCTGGAAACCTTGCTGCAACACGAGGGCTACCAGACCCTCACGGCGGGCAGCGGCGAAGAAGCCCTGCAATTGGTGGCGCAACAGCCACCGGACCTGATCCTGCTGGACATCATGATGCCAGGCATGGACGGCTACGAAGTCGCCAGCCAGTTGAAAGGTGATGAAACCACGGCAGGCATTCCGATCATCATGTTGTCGGCCCTCAGCGAACCGAGTGCACGGGTCAACGGACTGGAGGCCGGCGCCGAGGAATTCATCAGCAAACCCGTGGAGCGTGTCGAGCTCTGGTTGCGGGTACGTAACCTGCTACGGCTCAAGACGCGCGGCGACTGGGTGAGCCATTCACGCGAGCTGGCGCAACGCCCTACCGGCATGAACGTGCATGACCTGGCCCGGCAAGACTTGGAAAATGCCTTGCGCCAGGCCGTCGAACACCATGAATTCACCCTGCATTACCAGCCCAAGGTCGAAGTCGCCAGCGGCCGCTTGTGCGCCCTGGAGGCCTTGCTGCGCTGGGAACGGCCGGACTATGGCGCCGTGTCGCCGGCCGTGTTCGTGCCCATCCTGGAAAGCCTGGGTTTGATAGTGCCCGTGGGGCGCTGGGTGATCGAACAGGTGTGCCGACAGATCGCCGAATGGNNGAGATCGCCGAATGGCAACAAGGGCCGATTGGTCCGGTGGAGGTGTCGGTCAACGTCTCCGGTCATCAGTTGATCGAAGGCGACCTGATTGCCGATATCGCGCACTTGCTCAAGCAACACCAGGTCGAGCCGCACTGGCTGGAAGTGGAACTGACGGAAGGCTCGTTGATGGAAAACACCCAGCACACCATCGCCAGCCTGCAACGCTTGCACACCATGGGCGTGAAAATCTCCATCGACGACTTCGGCACCGGCTACTCGAGCCTGGCGTACCTGCGGCGGTTTCCCATCGACACGCTGAAGATCGACATCGCGTTTATCCGCGAAGTCACCAGCAACCCGCAGGATGCGGCGATCACCCGCACCATCATTGAACTGGCCCACAGTCTCAACCTGCGGGTGGTGGCCGAAGGCGTGGAAACCCAGGCGCAGTTGGCGTTTTTGAAAGAGGCCGGCTGCGATCAGATCCAGGGGTACCTGTTCAGCCGGCCGTTGCCGGTGGAAACCTTGGAGCGCCTGTTGCTGGAGCGCTTAGAGGGGCCGTGAAATCGGCGTGGGCGCAATCACATTGAACCTGCACGCGACGCTTGCTCTCAAACCAGGACAGACCACGGCCCGGTAGATGTCCGATGACTTTTATTCTATGGATGGCCGTACTGGGCGCCGTATTGCTCACACTTGCCCTCACCTCCTCTTACCTGCGCTGGATGCCGGTCACGACCTCGGCGGTGTGCCTGCTCCTGGGCGTAGGGATCGGCCCGCTGGGCGTCGACCTGTTGCACCTGGATATCAAGCATTCC
>CXWL01031947.1_pt1 | contig 10521 bp, 4 predicted proteins | sample 590931 | NCBI WGS metagenome assembly CXWL01 (sample SAMEA3498368, study PRJEB10139) | groundwater metagenome | biome: water well; material: biofilm material | place: Germany | collected 2015-04-27
GCTGGTGACCTGGCGAATCCGCATATGTTCGGCGGACGCATGGCATCGGCCAAATTCAAAGTCATAGCCGCCAATACGAGCGACAATGTCTACATGACGGAAATTGACGTTCGCGATCCCGCGAACAACCCGATTGGCGCCTCCAGCGGGAGCAATACCCTCACGCTGGTCGACAACATGAACCCTGTTCTTGTTTCGGTTACCGCCAACAATCCGGCAGGCGACAACACCTACTCGGATGGTTCCCCGGCGGGCGGCAATCTGAAGCTGATGCTCACCCTTTCGTCTACAGACAATTGGGATTTGGATCAGTACCAGTATCGCCCCGACAGCGGCGCCTGGGCCAACTGGGTTACGGTTGCCGGACCTCACCCGGATGCGGCTGATGTTTCGGGCCCGCTTTGGTACGACTTTGTCTGGCTCGGCCAGGCTCCTGGTCGGCACATCGCGGAAATCCGTGTCAGGGATATGTCCGGCAAGTTCTCGAACGTGATTAAGGTCGTGTACTTCATCGACTACACCCCGCCGGCGGCCCCGGCTATTGCCATATCAGACAATACCGGTTGCTCGTTAGCCCCGACCCGCTTCACGAATGATTCGCTGGTCAAAGTCACGATCACTCCCGGTGACGCGACCGCCGATTCGATGATGTTCTCAGAATCTGGTGTTACGACGAAAGTAAAATACCAGGCTGTCAGCACCTTCAATTTGCGCCCCGGACTGTATATCAATCCGCATACCGTGTGGGTCAGATTGTACGATAAGTACAACAACATGGTTGACTGGACCCCCAGCAATACGATCACCGTAGACCAGGTGGCCCCTGCTACCGTCGGTCCGCTGGCGATCAACCTTGGCGCTTTGAAAACCAACAGCAAGAATGTGACATGGACTATCGCTGATTTTGGAATGGGCGGTTATAACGGCCAGTACAATATCAGCGAAGATTCGATTCAGATGAAGTCCTGCACAAGTCCGAACTGGAAGGGGATCACACTCGCCAACTTGACGCCGTGGCCGGCTGCGTTCACCCTGAGCGGCGGCAATGGTCTCAAGAAGGTGTACCTGGTGTCGCGTGACACAGCCGCCAATGTCAGCACACCCAGACTGATGGGCTCGATTACCTATGACTCGATCGCCCCCGTGCTGACCTCTTACGATCTGGACAATCTGTCCGGTGGCAGCTGCACACCGACTGGCTCTGTCCGGGCACGCTATGCCTGGACTGGCGCAGATGCGGCGACCCTCGAGTATTCTGATGATGGTGGCACGACCTGGGGAGCCTGGAAAGCCCAGACCGGCATTGCTTCGCCAGATTCCGCGTTTGGCGGTGTGGCGGCTACGCCGGGTTGGCATGTGCGCTGGATTCGTCTCGTCGATGACATCGGCAACATTGGTAATGGCATGAAGGATAGCGTCTTTTTCGATGCTGTTGCTCCAGCCTATACTACTATTGCCTGTGTTGACGCCGCTGCGACTGCGACTCCTGATCCGGTCTACCCGGGTGCCACGAACAGCAAAACCTTCAACATCAATATGACCGGTGTCTCGGGTGATGTCTCCAAAGTAGAAGTGTCCACAGGCGGGCCCTACTACAATCAGGCATTCACGCTTGCCGCCGGAGCATTGACTGTGTCCTACCAGGACACGGCGGCTGTTCTTATCTGTCAGTGGAACAATCTCAACGTCAGGCTGTCGGATTGCGCCGGTAATATCGTTGTGGCGCCCACATCGTTCTATTACGATGCGACTATTCCGTATGCCGTAACCGTAACCGGTCCGGCGCTGACCAACGTGTTGGCCAACGTGTTGACCATCGCCGCTTCCGATACCTGCGGTATGTACCAATACCGAATGGCTGACGGGCCGACTACCAGCCTCCCGTGGGTGGCGTGGACTCCGGGGCCCTCGATAACTCCGACGGTCACGCTCAATGCCTCCCCACAAGGGAACCATACGGTGAATGTTGATGTGTCCGACTATGGCGGTAACATTATCTCCAAGTCAATCGTCATCAAGTTGGACAATGTTGCTCCGGGCGCCGGTACTGTCACTCTGACTTCCGGCAATCCGCTTGCGGCTCCTGGGTGGACGGACAGCCAAACCGGAAACAAGGCGACTACGATCAGCTATGCCCCGGACACGAAGTCCATGTGGATCCAGAATATCAGCGCCCCGCTTCTGGCCACCGGCTGGATGACCCCGCCTCCGGCGGCTCCCTATACGCTGAACAGTCCGATCGTCGGCGGTACCAACGGCGAGTTGGACACAGTGCAGTATTGGTTCGTGGATAGCGCTGGTAACCAGGGTGGACCGTTCAACGCGACGATTCGTGTTCAGGTGAGCGCTCCGACCGCGCCGTCATTGGCGACCGGTACGCCGGGTGGCGATCCTAGTGGCACACCGAAGCACTTCACCAAGCTGGAGTGGAACAAGGGTCCCGCGAACAACCCTGGTCAGAAATGGCGTATCAAAGAGAACTTCCAGAATCAGTATCCAATCTATCCCGATCCGATTCCGCCGCATCCTGCCAACTTTACCGAAGGCATCTTTGTAGCGGAACCGACTGATTCCTTCCACCTGTTTGACAACCCTGCGCCGGATATCTACTCGTTCTCAATCTGGACGTTGGGCAAGAACGGTATGTGGTCCGCCGAATTGGCTCCGAATATCCAGGTCGAAGCTACCAACTACATCCTTGGCGATGTCATTGACCCCGCGAACGATGGCTGCGTGAAGTTCTCGACCGAATTCGGACTTATCGGCTCGGCCTACAGTTCCGTCTTTGGCGATCTGAACTTCAATGACGTCCTCGATGTCGCACCGACGGTCGGGGGTGATCCGCTCGGCATCCCGATCCCGGATCAGGCAGTTGACTTCGATGATCTGGTCGTTCTTGCCATCAACTATGGCAACCATTTCTGCACCGGCTCACTGGCTCCAAGTCAGGATAATGGCGCGGTCAACCTTGCGAAGGTTATCGCCCGCGCTCTTGAGGTCTCTGCGACCGTTCCCGCCAGCGTCCGTGCCGGCGAGGAAATCAGTGTCCCCGTTACGATCACCAATCGCGAGGCCGTACGTGGATACCATGTTGTGCTCGATTATGACCATGCCAATTTCGATCTCGTCCGGGTCGAACAGGGGAATGGTTATAAGGCGGTCAACGAGTCGTTCTTCTATGCTGACGCGAAGACCAATCGCATCGATGTGTCCGGCGTGGTTCTCGGTAACCGCGTGACGTTCACCGACGACGAAATCTTCCGTGTCGTATTGAAGGCCAAGACGAATTCCACGGTTGATCTGAAGAGCGTGGAATTGAGCTTCCGTGACAACGACAACAAGGGGATCCAGGCCTCCATGGTCCTGAGCAAGACCTCGGTGTTGCCGACGGAGTTTGCGTTGTCGCAGAACTATCCGAATCCGTTTAACCCGACCACCTCGATCGAGTTTGCGTTGCCGATTGCCAGCACGTACCGGCTGGTAATCCTGAACGTGCTTGGTCAGGTTGTGAAGACCTTTGAAGGTCAGTCGGAAGCTGGCATGGTCACCGTGACCTGGGATGCCAGCACATCAGGCTCCGGCGTCTATTTCTACAGATTAGAGGCCGGTAGTTACGAAGCCACTCGAAAGATGGTACTGATTAAGTAACCAACCTTCCGGGTGTGGTAAGACGGGGTAGAGGGGTGACTCCCCCCCTCTACCCTTAAACTTGCGGACCCGGTAATCAACTTCTGGAGGACAAATGTGTCGTGCTCTTAAGTCTTACCTGGCCTGTGCGGTCGCACTGTTCTGCTTTGCTATCGGCGCGGGTAGTGCCCAAGGCGCAAAAATCTTTCTGGCTCCGGACACCGTACGCCTCACCGGATCAGTAGGCACTCTCATCGATTTGGAGCTGCAAGTGGATGCGGCAACAACCAATCTGAAGCTTTATACGATCAGCATAAATTTCGACCCCACCAAACTGGACACGGTCTCGGTCCTGGAAGGACCCCTGTTCCCGGCGGTTGCCCCCAACCCCGTTTTCAGCAAGCGGATGGAGCGACATGATTCCGTGCTGGTGATCGAATCGTTCATTCTCGGCTACCAGTTAGTGGCCAACGGTCCGGGCACTCTGGCCTATATCAGGCTGAGAGTTCTTGACACCGGAAAAGTGACTCTGAGCATTCGCGGCTACGAAATGCGCGATGCAAATAACAATTTGATACCCAGCACGGCCGCTGGGTCAGTACTATTTCTGGATTACCCGCCAGAGCCGTTCTCGTTGAAAGTGCCGACTTCAAATCAGGCGCTCGCTGTCCCGGGGTGTAACCACGACAGCGTTACCTTCAGGTGGGGGCGCTCAAGTTCGGTCTACGTCGGTGAGACCGTGACCTACAAACTGGAGGTTTGCAAGAACTCGGCGTTTGGGCCACCCGTGTTTAGCTACTCAGGCCTGACCGACACCGCCTTTCGCCCGCAGATCCAGGGCACAGGCAAGTTCTTTTGGCGTGTAACCGCAAAGGGATCATTGCATCTCTATGAACGGCACTCGACACCTTTTCTGGATTCATTTACGGTGAGTCTGGTCGATGCAGACGGTGACGGAATCGGCGATGCCTGCGATAATTGTCCTACGACGGCAAACGCCAATCAACTGGACACTGACGGCGATGGGGTCGGCAATGTCTGCGATAATTGCCCCACAACGGCAAACACCAATCAGCTGGACACAGACACTGACGGGATCGGCAATGTCTGCGACAACTGTCCGACAACCGCCAACTCCGATCAGCTGGACACCGACGGTGATGGGGTCGGCAATGTTTGTGATAATTGCCTGACAACGACAAACACCAATCAGCTGGACACTGACGCTGATGGGATCGGTAATGNNTGACGCTGATGGGATCGGTAATGTCTGCGATAATTGCCCGACTGCGGCAAATACGAATCAGGGGGACGGAGATGCCGACGGGGTCGGTAATGTCTGCGACAATTGCCCGACGATGGCAAACGCGAATCAGCTGGACACCGATCATGACGGGATCGGCGATGTCTGCGACAATTGCTGCGCGGGAACGACCGGTAATGTCGATGGTTCGCTGGATGAAGTGGTTGATATTTCCGATGTTTTTGCCGTCGTCGATTACCTGGGCGCGAGTATTCCGCTATCCGATTGTGACACCGAGAACGACGTCAACAAGGATGGCACAGTAGATATTTCGGATTTGTTCTCACTGATTGACTTCCTTGCCGGTGCGGCGCCTTTGCCGTTGTGCTAGCAAATGGTCTCGCTTATGAACTGAGGAGCCTCAGGGAGGTACACCTCAGGCTCACTCGACTTTGCATCCGGCGTGCGTGCGGATCGCGCATCTGCTCGTCGCCGACATGGAAACCGCTATCGATGCAGTGAAGCCGGATAGTCTGCGCGGGCGAGCCCAAAATGGGTTCGTTTTCTCACTGCATGTTTTTCGCGACACTCCAGTGTTAGAGAACTCCCCTCAACCGCCCTTCGGGCAGTTCTCCACAGCGGGGAGAAGGGGTGTGGGCATTTGCGCTTTGTCCATAGGCGAAGTTATTCCTTTCATAAAGGGGCGCGGGGCGGAAATCACGGCGGAAATGGGGGTGATTTTGTAAATCCAAGCCAAACGGGCCAACAGGTGCGAGGGACGGTTGTTGCGTCAGGACGCGATTGACCGACGGGTACGATGAGAGTAACTTGGATTGATGTCGAAGAACCCAGGCCAGAGAGTCAGCCCGATCCCAGCGGGTAGCAGAATCGGAGGTAGCGCTTCGGTTCAGGCGTTGTATCCTTTCTTTGGGTTTACGCTGATCGTTGTGCTGTACAACTGGCTGTTTCTCGGTCAGGGATTTAATGCGACCGACGAGGGATATTTGCTGTCTCTGGGTCAGAGAATCGCCAACGGCGCAATCCCCTATGTCGACTTTTTTTTCCTGCGAACGCCGCTCTCAATATATCTGCAAGCCTGGTTGCTGGAGCTCTTCGGTGACAACTATACGGTCCTTGCAAGCCGCATCTATTGGAGCGTACAGATGTGGCTGGGAGCGATTGTGCTCTCAGGCGTGTATTATCGAGTCGTCAGCCGGTTTGAGACATTTCTTCTGCTTTTGGCAACTTGGGTTATTTCTTCTCTACTGCTCTCATTTCCGTGGTATAGCTACGATGCAGCCTTTTTCGCAATCGTAGCGGTCGTGTGCTTAAGTAAGCGATGGTTCTTCGTGGCCGGCATTTGCGCAGCTCTTGCAGGTCTCACCAAACAGAATTACTTCTTCCTTGTCCCGCTTGTCCTTGCAGGTGTGTGGGGGATTCAGTTTCTTGCGGGACGTATCAGGATGATAGGTTTCAAGTCCACACTTGTCGTACTCCTTGGTTTCGTCGTGCCAATCTTCGCTTATGCCATCTATCTGGGGGCCAACGGCTGGCTGCATCCGTGCTTGACGGATGTGTTCAGCCTGCCTCAGGAGGCCTCCAGGATGACCGTGTCCTGGACTCTGTTTCAGGACAATCTCGCGGCAATCGTGACCGCTGTTCCCACGATCGCATCGATAACCCTGTTGTTCTACTATCGACCAAGAAGCTACCTGATGGGAATAGGAGTTCTCCTATTGTCGGTAGCATCGATGGCCATCGCAGTGATGAGTCACCGCAGTTTTGTGTTCTGTGTGCTATACGCCAACTACACTGCCGCTGTCCTGATACTGATTTCGGTCTTTCGTTCTGGGCGATCGGAACGCGATGACAGGACATCGGCCGTAGCGCTTATGACCATCGTAGGTATTGTACTGCAGTATCTTGCAGGGTTCAATTACTACGGAGTCGAGTATGCGTATATGGGGGTAGGTGTTCTTGTGAGTGCGGCCTACGTCGGCTGGCAGAAATTCAGCCCGTCTCCCAGTCGGAACCTGATCTCCTTGCTGTTTATGAGTGGTTTACTCCTGCTGGGTATGTACCACAAGTATTCGTTTGTGTATCGTGACGGCCCCCGAGGGGAGCTGAATACTCCATTCAAGACAGAGAAACTATCGGGGATCATTTCGGCGGCACGCAACGTACAACAAGTCGACTCACTTGTTGCGCTCATACGATCGGAGACTCGAGAGCAGTCGCCCATATTCGTCTTTCCGGACTTTCCCATTCTTTACTATCTGACTGATCGTCGAAACCCCACGCCCATCGAATGGTACGCGCCTCTCGAGCTCGGAGAGAAGTCAATCCAAGCGGCTCTTGCCGGCTTGCAACGAGCCAAACCGAGCATAGCGCTTGTGCAAAAGTATCCCGAAGGGGACTTTAGTCGTGTGGGCGATCAGACCTATTATTCGAGATTTCCACGCTATGTGTCGATCGCTCAGTATCTGGATTCGACTTACACTGTAGCGGGCAGAGTTGGGGACATGATGGTGATGAAAAGGAGGATGGGCAAGTGATACGAGAAATCCTGGCGAAGTCGCAATTCTTCTCGCAGCTTGACGAGAAGTCGATGGAGGAAGTGGCGGCTGCAGCGACCTCGATGTCGGTCGCACGGCACGCGATGATCTTCTTCGAAGGGGATCAGGCGCACGCGTTCTATATCGTCGGTGCAGGGAAAGTTAAGGTATTCAAGCAGTCGCCGGACGGTAAGGAACAGATTCTCATGATCGCGGGGGTCGGAGAGTCGTTTGCCGAGGCCGCGTTGTTTTCGGGCGGTCGGTATCCGGCATCGGCGCAGGCGCTTGAAGAATGCGAGCTACTGGTGATGAACCGCGAGCGGTTTGTCGGGCTCATGGGGAGACATCCGGAACTGGCGGTCAATCTCATCGCACGGTTGTCGGGACTCCTGCGGAAGATGACGGCGCTGGTAGAGGAACTGTCGCTGACAGACGTTTCGACTCGGCTGGCGCATTATCTGGTGGCGAAGGTCCGGGAAGAGGGTGCAACCAGTGAGAATCGGGTCACGCTGACAGTCAAGAAGGGGGTGCTGGCGTCGCAGCTGGGGACGATCCCGGAGACACTGTCACGTTCGCTAGCGCGATTGACACGGGAGAAAGTGATCGCAGTTGATGGGCCGCATATTGAAATCCTCAACCTGCCGCGGCTAACCGAGTTGGCGGGAGGCTCGGATTAGCAATTTCTACGGTGTCGCTCTGCTCACAGAATCTTTTTGAGATACTCGCCGGTGTATGAGGCGCGAACCGACGCGACCTCTTCCGGTGTGCCGGCCGCGATGATTTTGCCGCCGCCGTCGCCGCCTTCAGGGCCGATGTCGATAATCCAATCGGCAGTCTTGATGACATCGAGATTATGCTCGATCACCAGCACCGTGTTGCCACGATTGACCAGCTCGTTGAGAACACCCAGGAGCATGCGAATATCTTCGAAGTGCAGGCCGGTGGTCGGTTCATCGAGGATGTACAGCGTGCGACCGGTGGCAAGCTTGGAGAGTTCAGCCGCGAGCTTGACGCGCTGGGCTTCGCCGCCGGAGAGGGTCGTGGCCTGCTGGCCGAGATGGATGTAGCCGAGACCGACGTTGGCAAGGGTGAGCAGTTTCTTCTTCAAGCGGGGGATATGCTCGAAGAAGTTCAGAGCTTCCTCAACGGTCATATCGAGAATGTCGGCGATCGATTTTCCTTTGTAGGAGACTTCGAGCGTTTCGCGGTTATAGCGTTTCCCTTTGCAGGCCTCGCACGGGATATAGACATCGGGGAGGAAGTGCATTTCGATCTTGATGATACCGTCCCCTTCGCACGCCTCGCAGCGTCCGCCGCGCACGTTGAAGGAAAAGCGTCCGGTCTGGTAGCCGCGCGCCTTGGCCTCGGGGAGTGAGGCAAAGAGATCGCGAATGAGAGTGAACAGGCCAGTATAGGTGGCGGGGTTCGAGCGCGGGGTGCGACCGATCGGGGATTGGTCGATGTCGATGACTTTGTCGATCAGGTCGAGGCCGTCGATGGAGGCATACGGCAGCGACGGAGTACGACTGTTGTAGAAATGCCGCGACAGGATGCGGTAGAGAGTTTCGTTAACGAGGCTCGACTTGCCGGACCCGGAAACGCCGGTGACGGCAACGAACAGACCGAGTGGAAACTCGACGTCGACCTGTTTCAGGTTGTTGCCCGTGGCTCCGGACAACTTGATGGCGTTGCCGTTTGCCGTGCGGCGGGAGGCTGGCGTTTCCAGTTGTCTGACGTGGGAGAGATATTGGCCGGTGATCGACTTTCGAGTCTTGCGGATATCGTCGGGTGTACCGGAAGCTACGATCTCGCCGCCATGCACGCCCGCCCCGGGGCCGAGGTCGAGGACATAGTCGGCAGATTCAATCGTCTCGCGGTCATGCTCGACAACCAGAACGGTGTTGCCGATATCGCGCAGTTCGAGCAGAGTGTTGAGCAGTTTCTGATTGTCGCGCTGGTGCAGGCCGATCGAGGGTTCGTCGAGGATGTAGAGGACGCCAACGAGCCGGGAGCCGATCTGGGTGGCGAGACGAATTCGCTGCGCCTCGCCTCCGGAGAGGGTTGCCGCTCCACGGCTGAGCGCCAGATAATCGAGTCCGACGTCGCACAGGAAGCCAAGCCGTTCGCGAATCTCCTTGAGGATCTGGCGGGCGATCAATTGCTGACGCTTTGTGAGTTTGATGTCCGTAAAGAACTGGCGGGTCTGTTTGATAGACATATCGCAGATGCTGTCGATGGTTTCACGATCGAGAATGACCGCGAGGGCCTCGGGGCGCAGGCGGGCGCCGTTGCAGCCGGGGCAATCGCTGACGGTCATGTAGTGTTCGATCCACTGACGAATATCCTGCGAATCGGTTTGGCGATAACGACGAGTGAGGTGCGGAATAACCCCCTCGAAACGAGAGCGATAGGTTCCGGCACCGCGCCCTTTGCCGGTCAGATGTTCGTATTCGAAAGAGACTTCCTCGCGACCGGAGCCGTAGAGAATGATCTCCTGGATTTTTGCCGGCAGGTCGGTGAAAGGGGTGGAAAATTTGAACTTGTAGTGACTGGCCAAACCTTTGAGCATGTAGCGATACCAGTTCGACATGTCGGCTCCTCCCCAGGGGTGAATGGCGCCATCGTTGATCGAGAGGGAATGGTTGGGGATGACGAGCTTAGGGTCGATCTCCATCTTCTGGCCGAGACCGTCGCACACTTTGCAGGCTCCGAACGGGGAATTGAAGGAGAACAGCCGAGGGGTTGGTTCTTCATAGCTTATGTTACAGTTCAGGCAGGCAAACTGCTGGGAGTAGAGCAGGTCCTGATTCTTGATATTGATCAGGACCGTCCCCTGCGCCATCTTGATGGCGGTCTCAACCGAATCGGCCAGACGACGCTTCGAGGAAGGCTTCGCGACGAGACGATCGATGACCGCTTCGATCGAGTGCTTCTTGTTCTTATCGATTTTGATCTCTGAGTCGGACTCGATGACGTCGCCGTCGATGCGCAGTCGCAGATAGCCTTCGCGACGGGCTTCGTCGATAATCTCCTTGTGTTCCCCTTTCTTCCCGCGAACCAGCGGTGCGAGAACCATCAGCCGGGTTCCCTCTTCGA
>CXWL01023585.1_pt1 | contig 10520 bp, 11 predicted proteins | sample 590931 | NCBI WGS metagenome assembly CXWL01 (sample SAMEA3498368, study PRJEB10139) | groundwater metagenome | biome: water well; material: biofilm material | place: Germany | collected 2015-04-27
GTCAGTATGCGCTTTATAATAGAAAAAATCGGGTTTGGCTGAACAATCTTTCTAATCAGGAAAACGATTGGTGCTTGTACGTGCTACCAGCATGAACATTACTGGAGAGAAAACATATTATCACGGTACGGGCTATTTTCTTACCAAAGACCTCGTGTTGACTGCTAAGCATTTTCTACCCTCTTCACTCTGTGATTTAAAAGTAAGACCGGAAATACCGCTAGATGAGAAGAATCCCTGGCTGGAAGCTGAATTGGCCCCCGTTTGGATGGGAGAAACATCCGATGCTGTGCTGCTTAAAACTAAAAAACCGATACATGAGGTCGACTTGCCACTTTGGGGTAAAGCATCATTTGAAGAAAATGAGATGTGGGATTCTGCCGCTTATCCTAAGGCTGCAACTGATAAAACTGAGGACGGTAAAGTTTTCAAAAGTGCTGGCCTTACAGGTACTCTGTATGCTTGTGGTGGTGGTGGACAAGGTGAGCAAGAATTGGAACTTGGAGTTGAACATGCATCTAAGGACGCATGGAATGGTGTCTCAGGTGCACCTATCTTTGTTCGTGATGAGTTAGTGGGTATTATCAAGTCTTATAATAAAGGATTTGAAGGTACACGACTCTATGGTGAGCCGATCAAACGTATACTTAACGAGCCTGAGTTTCAGCTTGCGCTCAAACCTCAATGGCTGCCGCCTTTCCCCAAGCAAGTTTGGACGCTTATTCTGATTTCTGAAAATGGCAACGAAGAATTTTCTGAAAAAGTTAAGAGTGCTATTGATCGAAGGGTAGAAACGATTAATAGAGTTACTAGTATTCCTGCTGAAACTGATCCAAGTTTTGTTGAAGTCGTTGTTACTGATGCCTTGAAGGAGCCCACGCGCTGGCATGAAGTGGTTCGAGCTCTATGCATGGCACCAATCATGGTAGTTGATGTCACCGATTATCAGCCTGCTATCATGCTGCTACTAGGTATCCGTGCGGTGGTTCGGCGTGGCGTGACAATTGCAGTAACTTCGACTGAGTTGGATGAAAGCTTACTGTCGGAACTGCCATTCAATATCCAGGAAACTAAATTAATCTATCCCCAACCAAATTTTGATATAGACCATCCTCGCCATCCCATCAATAGAATCGGCGAGGCAATCATAAAAGGTTTGACCCAACTTCAGGAACACAGTGGATACCTCGACTTACCAGCATATGAAGCGGTACGTTGTCCAAAGCCACAAGTTTTTTCAACCGATACCGAAGGCCAAACAGCGAGTGCTAGCGATGTCGAGATAAAGGGGATAACTGCACGAAAGGCTGAGCCAGAACGGATATTAATGCTTTGCTCGTTTCACGAACAATATCGAGGACATTGGCGCTTCGTGTCAGAAAAAATTATCATGACGTTCAGGGGAATCGGCAAATCCTTAGAGCGTATGATTGACATTTCATCTCCACGATTGGTTGGGCAAGCACTCTATGAAAACATTCGTTGGACTCCATGCTGTATCGTAGATTGGACGCACTGGCGTCCTAATGTGTTCTTTGAACTGGGTGTGCGGCTGGCGTGCTCCGACATTGGTCCAGTCTGTTTGATTGATGAGGAGGAAAAATCTGCCTTAGAGAATGGAACTTATCCAGAACAGAAAAAGCTACTCCTCAATTTACTTTGCCCTATTAGCTATAAACTTGGTGGTACATTGGGTTCATTTAAGGATGCCTATGAGAGATACAATTCTTTTCTGAAGAGTGGTGAAAAAAACTTCAATTCAAATTTAACTATATCACACAACGCCACTTATCGAACGGTGGTCAAGGCCTATGACTGGGGACAAGAAGCATTCGCGAGGCTTCCACATGAAGAATTACGTGGCAATATAGAAGCTCAGCAAGGTAAAGATCCAGAAAGGGACGGTTATCAGGCTCTTTTCTCATCTAATGCTGAATTTAGACGGGAAATCCAGCGGAATGGTCGGGAAAGATGGATCGCTGCTTGGTGTTACTTTAGAAAGCGTTTTATACCAGACGACATGGAGAGCGGTGAATTTAAAAACAACATAGAGCTAAGAAAGCAACTGAGTGTATTGACCGAGCGCGTGGTGCAAGAATTGCGTAGTCAGACCGACCCGAATTACCAGAAAATTTATAAAGAAGCTGTTGAATTGATGGATAGACTCGATGAACTATAAAAGTTGAAGAGGTAGGCAATGGAAAATCTTTTGGAGAGAATTCGCGAACTTAAAACCAAGGCGAAAAATCGCCGTGATTTAGAGCGCTATGAGATTGCTATTAAGTTTCTGGAAGAGGCTATTCAGATACTAAAATCTGCTTTTGAGACTGCATCAGCGGATTGGAAACCGCAGTTTGCGACGGAATTGGCTGATTGTTACGGATTATTGGGCGGCATCAATCGCCGCTGGGCGTTGAGTTCGCTTGATCCACACGAGCGACTGGAGCGTCTAAAGGCGTCATTCAACGCCTATGATACAGGGTATCAAGAATACGAAGCCCATGAAGAATATAAGATCGCCAATTCATATAACATGCTAAATCGCCTGATAAGTTACCTGTTGTTAAATCCCACATCTTTGGACAACATGCCTCTTGAGCATCCTGTTGGCAAAACGCTATTGATGAAGAAAGAGTTAGAGAAAGCTGGAGAATGTATCCGCCAGCAACTAATGCTGGAACGGCGCGGTGACATTTGGGCACTCGCAGATTTGGCATTGGTGAATTTGCTGCTCGGTCGTGAAACGCCAGTAGCTTCGTATAAAGATTTTCTCGCTGCGTCTCCACCGGATTATGCTTATGATAGTGCTCTTGCCGTATTGAAACCTCTTGCTTCACTGCATTTGACAGTGGCTGCTCATTTAAAAGAAGCAGTCCAACTTTTAGAAGCTAAACTCCAACAATTACGAGGCTCTTGATCATAAAGGAGAGTATTTACAGAATTAAGATTTAATTGGTGATAAAGTCTTAGCCCTTGTGCAGGGGTTAGCCAATTATGAGCATTACATACAATTGAGTAATTTTTTGCTACCAGTACTTTTTATTGAATGGAACTTTTGTATTCCAGGCATGAATGCAGTCGGTAACAGTCAAATATTTTAGGATATTGTGCAGCCGTCACGATGGATAGGGTGTTACGGTGTTGTCATCCCGCGTTAGTAAATACATCAGCTTGGGATGAATAAAGAGTTTTTCGCGCCCGATGGTTCTTTCCTCAAGCACGCCGATGTCTGCCAGTTGTTTGAGATAGCGCGAAGCGGCTTGGCGTCCGGCGATGTTTTTTTCAACTAAGTTCTGAATCCGGCAGTATGGCAGATCGAAGATCAAATCGACTAGCTCGCGACTGTAGATTTTTGGTGCTTTTTGTTTCACATGTTCAATTGTGAATCCTGAGAGGGCGCGGATCGCGGCAATCTTTGCGGTGGTCCAGCGTGCCGTGTCCTCAATGCCTTTTAGTAAGAAGACAATCCACGGTTCCCATGCTTGGTTGCGCGTGACATCGAGCAACAGGCGGTAATACTCGGTTTTGTTCTTGATGATGTGGCGGCTGAGGTAAAGAATCGGCAGCGTCAATAAATCTTCCTGGATCAGAAATAGACTATTCAGCACGCGTCCGGTGCGGCCATTGCCATCGGTGAACGGGTGAATCGCCTCAAATTGGTAATGCCCGGCTGCCATACGGATCAGCGGATCGATTTCGCGTGTTTCGTGCAGGTAGCGTTCCCAGTTGGTTAATTTGGTGCGCAGCAGATCTTCCCCAACGGGCGGCATATAAATCACTTCGCCGGTGGCTTGATTGGACAGTGCCGTTCCGGGTACGCGCCGCACTTGCATGTCGATGCCCTTGATGCGGGTGCACACTTGTTCCGCCGTCTGGGTGTTCAGCGGGTGCTGCTTTAATGCCTGAAACCCTTCCAGCAGTGCATTGCTATAACGCAGGGCTTCGCGTGTAGCTGGGTCGGCATACTCGTTTGCGCTTTGAAACTGAAACAGCCGGTCCGTCGTGGTGACGATGTTTTCGATTTCCGAGCTGGCTTGGGCTTCGAGCAGCGGTAGGGCATTGATCAGAACGCCCTGGTTGGGAATGAGCTCGGCTGCTTGCTTTAGTTCTGCCAGCGCTGCTCGGGCAGCAATGCACTGCTTCAGCACCGTGCGTGTTTCCAGCTCGGCTGCCGGAGGCAACAGCGGTAGGTCGTTGTAAGGTTGATCCGGACGCCAGGTAGTCATGGTTTAATTTTTGCATTTTTGCGACACGTCGTCAGTTTATGTCGTTCGCAGCGACAGGTCAATCGAATATGTCGCAAATTTCAAGTTTTTGCGACATATCAATCAGACATTAAACCGGAAATGCATCACATCGCCATCTTTAACGATGTATTCCTTGCCCTCGAGGCGCATCTTGCCTGCTTCTTTGGCACCTTGCTCGCCGTTGTAGGCGATGAAGTCGTCGTAGCTGATGACTTCGGCACGGATGAAGCCTTTTTCAAAATCGGTATGAATGACACCGGCTGCCTGCGGCGCGGTATCGCCTTTGTGGATCGTCCAGGCACGGACTTCTTTGACACCGGCGGTGAAGTAGGTTTGCAGTCCGAGCAGTTCATAACCCGCACGTACCAGGCGATTCAGTCCGGGTTCTTCGAGGTTGAGATCCGCTAAAAAGATTTTCTTGTCTTCGTCAGGCAGTTCTGCAATTTCTGCTTCCAGCGCGGCGCATATGGCGACTACCGGGGCGCCTTCTTGTGCGGCATATTCTTCTACACGGGTTAACAGGGGGTTATTCTGAAAGCCGTGATCATCCACATTAGCCACATAAATGGCCGGTTTTGCGGTCAATAAACAAAGCGGTTGCAATAAGAATTTTTGCTCTTTATCCAAGTCCATTGTTCTGGCGGGTTTGCCCTGGTCAAGATGCGCTTGCACCGTTTCCAGTAAAGCGCAAAGTTTAATGGCGTCTTTATTACCGGATTTAGCCACTTTGGATTCGCGCTGAATGGCTTTTTCTACGGTGGCGAGATCAGCCAGAGCCAGTTCGGTTTGGATAACTTCAATATCCGATATCGGATCCACCTTGCCCGCGACGTGTATGACATTATCGTCTGCGAAGCAGCGCACCATATTGACGATGCCATCCGTTTCACGGATGTTGGCAAGAAACTTGTTACCCAGACCTTCGCCTTTGGACGCACCGGCAACTAATCCAGCGATATCCACAAATTCGACAATCGCTGATTGTATTTTCTGCGGCTTAACGATTTCGCTGAGTTTTTGCAAGCGCGGGTCTGGGACTTCGACTATGCCAATATTCGGATCTATCGTACAAAAAGGATAATTTTCTGCAGCAATTCCCGCTTTGGTCAATGCATTAAACAAGGTGGATTTGCCGACATTGGGAAGACCCACGATTCCGCATTTAAGACTCATGACCGGATTCTCATTAAAATGGATTAAATAACGATTGGTTGGAAACTTTTATAGTATTCTTATACTTTGGTGTGTAATTTCAACATGGCAGCTTCACAAGCGCCTTGCGCAATGAGCGGCCATACTTCCAGACTTCTGACTATGGCCTCATCAATTAATTGTGCTTCTTCCTTTCTGGGCGGGTGTAATACATAGTCAACCACGGCATTACGATCACCCGGATGACCTATGCCGATTCGTAATCGCCAGAAATCCTGGGTACCCAATCTTGCCGAAATATCCTTGAGGCCGTTATGACCACCCAAACCGCCGCCTTTCTTCAGTTTGGCGATGCCAGGGAGTAAATCCAGTTCATCGTGGACAACGATTATTTCGTTCGGCTGAATTTTATAGAACTGGCACAAGGCAATGACCGATTGCCCGCTTCTGTTCATATAGGTTTGTGGTTCCAGTAGCCACAAATCCACATCTTTCTGGCGGACTTGTGTGCACAATCCATGAAACCGTGCTTCCGGCCTTAGCGGTACTTGCAGCGTTTGGGCTAATCGATCCACCCACTCAAAACCGGCGTTATGCCGTGTTCCGGCATATTCTCTGCCCGGATTACCCAATCCAACAATAAGTTTCATGGTGAAAAATTATCCGGCTGCTGTAAAAACGGATTCAGAAAAGAAAAATCTGCCGGCATGTGTTTTATCCCAGCAGATTTGTCAAATTTTCAGATCAGTTAATTGTTTTTCTTTTATCTGGCTATTTTTTCTCTGTGCCTGCTCCCTCACCGGCGGCGGCTTCATCGGAGAGCGCGGAACGCGGAATCACAATCGTTGCAACCGGTGAATTATCACCTCTGGCCAATGCAATAGTTTCAACTCCTTTGGGCAGTACCAGATCACTTAAGTGAAGTGTGTGCCCTGCAGTCAGTTCGGACAAATCCACCGAAATAAATTCTGGCAGATCATCTGGCAAACAACTGATATCGACTTCGGTAAGGATGTGCGTAACAATACCGCCGGAGGTTTTTACACCAGGTGAATTTTCTGCATTGATAAAGTGCAATGGAACTTTCATGTGTATTTTCTTGTTTTTATCAACGCGTTGAAAATCCACATGCAACACTTGAAGCTTGAAAGGGTGCATTTGTATATCGCGTAACAATACCTGTTCTTTTTTCCCTGCAACACTTAACGACAAGATGGATGCATGGAAAGCTTCCAGTTTAAGCTTGTGATACAAATCGTTGTGATCCATTTCAATAGACTGCGGTTCTTGTTCGCCACCATAGATGATTGCTGGCACTTTACCAGAACCACGCAGGCGGCGGCTCGCACCCTTTCCCTGCAATGTGCGCTTATCGGCACTGATTTCTATTTTCATCTTTACTACTCCATAATTATGATTTGTTCGCGACCAAACAAACCGGTTAAAAAAACGGAATCAATTTATTCCATAAATAATGAGCTCAAAGAGCTTTCATTGCTGATGCGTAACATGGTTTCTGCCAGCAGATTGGCGATGCTTAACTGGCAAATACGGTCACAAGCCATGGCATCTTCACGTAATGGTATCGTGTCAGTGACTACCAGTTTATCCAGCGCTGAGTTCTGGATGCGTTCTACTGCGTTGCCTGATAATACCGCGTGCGTGGAATATGCAATCACTGATTTCGCGCCATGCTGTTTTAATGCTTTTGCAGCTTCACACAGCGTATTGGCCGTATCCACCATGTCATCGATAATCACACAGGTACGGTCTTTTACTTCACCGATGATGTTCATGACTTTTGCTTCATTGGGTTTTGGGCGCCGCTTGTCAATGATTGCCAGATCGCATTCCAGCCGCTTGGCGAGATGCCGGGCACGGACTACACCGCCGACATCGGGCGATACCACCACCAGATTTTGATAATTATGCTTCCAGATATCCCCCAGCAAAATGGGCATACCATAAATATTGTCGACAGGAATATCAAAAAACCCCTGAATCTGATCTGAATGCAAATCCATAGTGAGCAATCGATCAATGCCAACAGTTGTTAACATATTAGCCACTACTTTGGCTGTGATCGGTACGCGAACAGAGCGCGGTCTTCTATCCTGGCGCGCGTATCCAAAATACGGAATTGCAGCAGTAATACGACCGGCAGAAGCACGTTTCAGGGCATCTACCATGACCAGTATTTCCATAAGGCTGTCATTGGTCGGTGCGCAGGTGGACTGCAGTACAAAAACATCCTTTCCGCGTACATTCTCAAGGATTTCCACCATGATTTCACCGTCACTGAAGCGTCCAACAGTGGCGCGCCCCAGATGGATATTAAGATGCTTGACAGCATCCTGAGCCAGTTTGGGATTGGCAGTACCGGTAAAAACCATCAGACTGTCATAAGACATGTTATTTCTCTGAGATAATCAGTTTGGAAAAAAGGAGCGCTCGTCTCTTTTGTTAAAATGCGTTGCTTTTAGCGATCCGGGGTCTGATACAAGCTTGTTTCTGAAAAATAAACTGGCTGGGGAGGTAGGGATCGAACCTACGAATGCCGGAATCAAANNCTTGGCGACTCCCCAAAATCTTTATTTCACTGACTTGTGCATGGGATGACAATCTAATCCTTTTGCCACAAAGCCTTTCATATCATCAGGAATTTGTGCAAAAGCGGTCTGAGCTGCGAGCTCTGTCGCAAATTCAGCAAATACACAAGCACCTGAACCACTCATTGCCGCTATTGTAGTATTTTCTAGCCGCTTTAGCCAATCTAAACATCTTGCTACTTCAGGATACGTCCGGCAAACTACTAATTCCAAATCATTATGACCTTGCCAGACAGAAAAGGGCGGTATTTTGATGGGTATCGTGCTGCGTGTCAATTCCTTACTTGCAAAAATCTCCGCAGTCGAGACATGGACCGGTGGCACAAGCACTAAATACCACGCGAGCGGCAATTCAATGGCTGCCAATTTCTCACCGATCCCCTCTGCAAAGGCATTTTGTCCAAAAATGAATACTGGTACATCAGCACCCAACTGAAGCCCTAATTCGAGCAATTGCTCCCGGTTTAAATTGAGTTCCCACAACTGATTCAGTGCTAACAAAGTAGTTGCTGCATCAGAACTTCCGCCACCCAGACCTCCCCCCATTGGAATCTGCTTCTGCAGATAAATATCGGCACCTTGTGTAGTACCTGTTTTCTGCTTGAGCAACTTAGCGGCGCGGACACACAAATCTTTATCTTCCGGGACACCGGAAATGGGATTATGTAGTTTGATAATGCCATCCGTGCGCAAACTTAAACTTACTTGATCAGAAAAATCTAAAAACCGGAAAACTGTTTGCAATAAATGATAGCCATCCTGCCTGCGGCCGGTGACATGTAAAAAAAGATTCAGCTTGGCTGGGGCAAGGAATGTAAGCATGAATTTATTTAAGAATAAACGGTTATGGCTTTAGTGTAAGAATAATTTATTCGACTTTCCAATCATCGACTACCAGTCTGATTTTCAGGTTCTGATAGATTAAATTCAATACTTTGGGAAGCGGTATTAAATTTATCTGCGCGGGAGCGAAGCTACTGTAGTGAATGTGCCAGCCATCTTGCCGGATGGCTACAATCCGGTCTTTGCTATCCAGATCCTTTTCCGCTGCGGTAACTGGCGAATGTGTGCCTTGTATCCAGTATTGCAAACCATTAAGCGGCATGCGCCAGCCCAGAATTTCTTGCGTTAGATTCTCTACATCCGCTGCATAAAAAGCTTCAAGCTTTGAGGTAATCAAACGCACACCTTCGTCATCTTTTGTAATTTCAGCCACCGCCTGACCGAGCGGTGTAAACAACAGAATTTCATCGCTTGTTGCCAAGTGCTGCCAGCGGAAACTGCCGGAGAAACTTTGTTTCTCATCCTGTATGGATATCCTGCCGAGGATATTGAAATCAGTGGCTGAACCATTCTGGGTATTTGCAGCTGGCTCAGTTAAAATAGTTTTGACAACTGCGTCCGCTTTGGTTTGATCGGGCAGTGTCGCACAACCGGGAAAAAGAGTGACAATACAACATGTCAGAATCCACGGAATAACATTCCATGGACTAATTTTGAACCCATTCACCGGTAATTTAAAATCTTTCAATTCAATGTTAAAACTAGCTGATATCAATCCATAAATTACCAATGTGCACGGGATAAGCCTCAGTTTAATTATTTATGGTCTTATTGGTTTGTTGATAATCAGGCAGTACGATATTGAGTTCCAGTGTTTCCTGATTCTCATCTTGCTCAAAATTGACTGATATTGCATCCTGATCCACATTCACATATTTGCGGATAACCTCTAAAAGCTCTTTTTGCNNTAGATGATCTAAAATAATCCAGTAAGCTCATTTTCTTCCTCCGAAAAGCCTCCTGAGAAATCCTTGTTTACCATCAATAAATCGATGTGGACGTTTCTCCCCTAAGTATCGCGCTACTACATCGGCATAAGCCTGACCTGCTTCACTCTTTTCATCCAGAATTACTGGAATGCCGGCATTGGATGCGGACAAGACTGATTTTGATTCAGGAATAATACCCAATAATTCCAGGGATAAAATTTCTTGTACGTCTTCAAGACTCAACATTTCTCCTGATTTTACTCTGTCAGCATCATACCGGGTAAGTAACAAATATTCCTTGATCGGATCTTCATTGCGTTCAGCTCGGCGTGATTTACTGGATAAAATACCTAACATACGATCTGAATCTCTAACCGAAGAAATTTCCGGATTGGTAACAACGAAGGCGTCATCCGCAAAATAAAGCGCCAAGTTTGCACCTTTTTCAATCCCCGCAGGAGAATCGCAAACAATATATTCAAAGTCTTTGGATAATTCGTCTAATACTCGGCCAACGCCTTCTTCAGTCAACGCATCTTTATCGCGCGTTTGAGAAGCAGGGAGAATATAAAGCAGATTGCAGTTTTTATCACGAATGAGTGCTTGGTTGAGACTGGCTTCGCCATTGATAACATTGATAAAGTCATAGACAACTCGCCGCTCACACCCTAAGATCAAATCCAGATTCCGTAAACCCACATCAAAATCAATAACGGCTGTCTTGTGACCGGCTTTTGCCA
>CXWL01006728.1_pt1 | contig 10518 bp, 12 predicted proteins | sample 590931 | NCBI WGS metagenome assembly CXWL01 (sample SAMEA3498368, study PRJEB10139) | groundwater metagenome | biome: water well; material: biofilm material | place: Germany | collected 2015-04-27
GTGGCTGTGGTCGAGAGTGCAATCATGATCGGCTAGGCGATCAACTCCCGCAGCGACTTTCGCTTGGTGACTCGTCCTGCGCGGTGGTCTTTTTCGGAGGCGTCCAGGGCGGCGAGGAATTCCTGCCGGTACAAACCGATCGAATCGCAAAAGGACTCGAAGTTTTCTTTGGAGATCTTAAACTGAAAGCTGTCTTTTGTTCGCTTGATGACTTTGGCTGCGAGCGCCATGTTGTACCTCTTGAAAGATGGAGTTTACAGCCTTCCCGCCCGAGAGACAATCTCAAACTCATTGAGACCGGATTGGAGAAATCCTCAATCAGGGGGCACTACACAGGGTGATTGTCCTGATCCGGATTTAGTCCGGCCAGTCAGTCTGCGCCCGACAATCCGCTGAATCCCGCGCAGGCCTACGCGCCGGATAATCCCTTCAACCCGGCCAACCGCTTCGATCCCGGCAATCCCATCAATCAGTCGAATCGCTACGCGCCCGACAATCCCTTCAATCCCGCCAACCAATACCATCCGGACAATCCCCTGAACCCCGCCAATCGCTACAATCCCAACACCCCCTTCGCCCCTGACACCTTCACGCAACAATCGTTAGCCTGGCCCTCAGTGTTTTCCCTACTCTGGACTATTCGTTAGCAGCCATGCTGTTCCTTTGGAAGGGCCGGGCCACCATCGTTCTTGCTATCTTTTATCGGACCCGTGTCGCCGGAATATAAGGGCCTATCGAGCACGCACCCTCTGTGCAAGAAGGTGGACTCGGAACGGTGCATCAGTTGTTTCCAGAGGGCCTTCAGACCATAATACAGATCTTGATTGTGGCTCTGGTGGCCTAACAGGGAGGACGCGATGTCGACAGCTGAGCGAATTTTCAAAGAAGCCCAGAAGCTTCCAGACACACTTGCGCAGGAAGTGCTGGATTTCATCGAGTACATTGAAATCAAACATGGTCTGAGAGACCCGCTCACGGAAGAAGTGAAACAGGCGCAGGAACCGGCCATGCGTCATGTGTGGGACAACCAGGACGACGAGGTCTGGAATGGGGTGTAAGTTTCCAGCCCTGCTGGACACGACCGGTAGAGCCGTGAAGGGAGATAAATCATGACGGACAAGTCGCAAGCTATCGTAGAACAAGCTCTCAAACTCTCGCCCACTGAACGCGCAGAAGTGGCCGAGAAACTGATCGTCAGCCTCGATGAGGTTCCGGATGCCGATGTAGAGCAGGCTTGGCAGGAAGAAATTCAGAAGCGGTTACAGCAAATCGAACGTGGCGAGGTGAAGACTATTCCTTGGGAAGAGGTGCAGAAGCGCCTGCAACATGGCCGGTGAACTGCCCCTCGAATTTCATCCCGCTGCCCTCGACGAGCTGGAGAGGGCTAAAGCATGGTACGACGCACAACGGCCAGGCCTCGGATCGTCGCTCTTCCAGGAAATCACCATCGCCATCTCCCGAATACAAGAGACCCCAAACTCCTGGCCGGAATATAAGCAAGGAACGAGACGCTTCCTTGTGCATCGATTTCCGTTTGCAGTCATTTATGATCAACGCGCGACCGGTCTCCTTGTCGTTGCCGTGATGCATATGAAACGACGGCCGGGGTATTGGCGGTCTCGATTAAGATAATCGTGCGAGACTTGTCTGACCTGAGACAACTGATTTGCGGCTTGCCTGCGCGTCGGATAATCCCTTCAACTCCATGAATCTGTTTGATCCCGGCAACCCCGTCAATCCGGCGAATCGCTACGCGCCGGACAATCCCTTCAATCCCGCCAATCGCTACAATCCCAACACCCCCTTCGTCCCGCTCAACCGTTTGCGGTAACAGCCGGACTTCGAACATATGGAAATGATACCGGAAGCCTGACGCTCTCCCGCGCGGTCGTTGACAGTCGGGTAAGGCGCTGATATTCCATGCATCATGATGATGCAGATGGAGGGCGTATGAAAATGATCACATTGAGAAATCTTCCGGCCTCGCTGGACCGTACGATCCGCCAACGGGCGAAGCAGAAGGGTGTGAGCGTCAATAAAGTGGTCATCAGCCTCTTGCAGGACCATCTCGGCGAATCGGAGATGTGGCTGGTGCGCCGGTATCATGATCTGGATGGACTTGCTGGATCATGGAGCAAGCAGGAGGCTGAGGCGTCTGAACCCTGTCATGCTGGAGGGAGCTGCGGGTTGGATTCCTACGAGGCCGCGCCAGGCAGAAAAACGAAGACCGGCTGAGATAGCTCCTGGCTTCTTCCTGGGTGTCGATTGTGACCGTGGATGATGAAACGGCAGAGCGGTATGCGGTGATTCTGAACGGCTTATGGACAGCCGGGACCCCGATTCCCACCAACGATATGTGGATCGCCGCGTCGGCCATGCAGTATGGCTTGACGGTGGTGACCACGGATGCCCACTTTCTCAAGATTCCTCAAATTCTCGTGTCTCATACCGTGCCTGCCAAGTCATAGAGACATTCGGCTTTCTCTGCAGCGACAGACCTGCCTTCGCCTTACTTCAGACCTGTCGTTGGGGCCAAGAAACACTTTCAGGAACCATTCTCATCCACAGCGTGGAGAGACGCTTCTTTGCTCACGGGTTTGTTCTGACAGCGGGTTGCCGGAAGGCCGAATGGAACCGAGAAGGAAGCTGTGAGTGGTGCGCCCGACAGGACTTGAACCTGTAACCTTCTGATCCGTAGTCAGATGCTCTATCCAATTGAGCTACGGGCGCATGGTCTCTTGGGTAAGAAGGGACGAGTCCCCCAGACAGCAAGAGATAGGGCGTGGTTATACATGTCCGGGCTCGTATGGGTCAAGTCAGTGCGGCGTGATTCTGCTCACGCATGGTCGCCACGATCTGAAGGGAGCGGTCATCGGCTGATCGCGACCTCCTGTGAATAGGAGCTTTGATTGCCGCTTGTATCCACGGCTGTGAGGGCAAAGTAGTAAATCGCGCCGGGTGTCAGACCGCTGATGGTCGAAGAGGTCGTCGTGCCTACTCCGATTGAATTCGAATAGCTCCTTGAACTGGTGCCATAGTGCACGCGGTAATACGCCAGGTCAGATTCGGTATTCCTGTTCCATGAGAGAGAGACCGTTGCGGTTCCGGTACTGGGCGGCGGGGTCGTACTGGTGGTGGATGTTGTCGTGGTGGAGGAGAAGGTGATGGTGGGGTCGAAGGCGGTCGAGTCGTAGGCGTTATTGCCGTCGGCCCCCCGATTGATCACAAAATCCAAGGCGTCTCCGGCAGCCAGCGTGGTGGTCACGTTGAAAGTGACGCCGGTCGTGTTGCCGTTGGCGAGGGGTTGTTGCCAGAGGACGGTGGTGCCTTTGCGAATCGAGACGGTGACGCCGCCTCCCCCGCCGGAAGCGATATCGCTGGCGGTGCCGGTAATTTGCACGGTGCCGGCTCCCGGGGCGACCCAGCGGCGAACCGCGTCGCCGTTGTTCCCGGGATGGCCCCAGCCGGCGGCGAGGAGCAGGTAAGTTTCGGCACCCTGCCAATAATTGGCCGCGGTATTAAAGCTCAAGCGATTGCCCTGGGAGTCGAGATAGAACCAGTTGCGCTGGCCCTGCACGCTGGAAAAATCCGTCGAGGCCCGGTAGGTTGTGGTGCCGGTGGTCGTGGCGCCTGTAGCGGTGGTCGACGCGGTTGATCCAGCGGTCGTGGTGGTGCCGGAAGTCGCCGAGGCTGTATCTGTCGAGGGCGATGATGCGGTGGTTGTAGCGGTGCCTTGCATGATGGCGCCGATTTCCGTTGCGGTCATCGCACGACTGAAAACGCGGACATCGTCGAGCGTGCCTTTGAAGTGATAGCCGGCATCGCCTCGCCGGGCCACGAGTAACGGCGAGGCGTTAGTCGTCCTGATCCTGTTAATCGATAGGCTGCCCGCCGCAACTCCGTCCACGTACAGCCGCAACGTGGCATTGTCATACGAAAGGACCAGATGGTGCCATTGCCCAACGCTGATCGCAGCCCCTTCTAGGTAGTAGGCATTTTGTACTCCTCCCCCGATGTTCAGGAGGGCAAGCGGCTTTCCAGCGGTAGTGATAGCCAACCCATAATATCCATCCGATCCTTCGTGGAGGCCCACGTTCGCCAGCGTGGAGTTCCAATCGGTATTGGCAAAGCTTGATGGCTTGGCCCACACTGCGAGAGTCACTTTTTGCGGCGATAGCGGGCCGGGATTCGAGACCTGCAGATAGTCGTTGGTGCCGTCGAATGTGAGTCCTCCCGCCATCTTACCCGCGCTCCAGGTGGGGCCGTTGACCAGTGTGCCATGGAGTCCGTTGCCGGTTTTATCGCCGGCAATTGTTCCGGCGCCTTCCTCGAATGGCCAATGACCCATGGCGGTGGCGTCGGTCGACGCTGTGGAAGTGTGCGTGGTGCTCGACTTGAGATACAGGGTGGCCGGGCCGCTGAACGGCGGAGTGAAGACTTGCGGGCCTCCGGGAGCGCCGACGGTGCCCGTGGCCGCGACCGTACCGGTTGTCGGATTGAACCATTCATAGTTGTAGGTGCCTGACACAAGATCCACGGAGAAGTTCCCGGATCCCGGCTGGTAGGCCACATACTCGCGGCCCGGGCTGGCCAGGCAGTAGCCGGTCGTCGAGAGCGCGCTTCGAGGCGCCATGGCGGCCAGGTCCATTCGTGTGGCGTAGGAACGTGTGTGTCCCATGGCGGATCGTCCCGCTGTGAATCCGGCTGAGCCGAGCATGTCTTCCATGAGGATGGGGTGGTGCCCACGCAGGAAACTTTTCCACACCCACATACTCGTCGCGGACGAATTGTTTTGAAAGAGCGCGTAGCCGAGATGGTCCGTGTCGAGGAGGCTGATTTTGGTTCCGTCTGTGGCTGGAGGGCTGCTGATGAGCGGGTCGCCGGCGTTATCGAGCGATCCCGCTGCGAAAGACAGCCAATCTGCCGGACTATTGAGGAGGGCGGTGTTGCCGCTGCCTTGAGCTCCGGTCATTCCTACGGCATGTTGGGAGGTCTTTCCTGCCTCGTATGTTCTGATCAGTGCCGCCATGTGTGATTGCCACGCCGGGTCGCCGGGCTGGTCGGCATTGGAGATTTCGAAGATGACGTTGTTCAGATCGTTGACTGTGTCGACGACCTTTCTGACGTAGGCGTCTTGAAGTTGTGTGACGGCGGCAAGCTGCAGGGTATGCGTTTCTTCTCCGTTGCCGTTGCCGTTCGAATCTCCGTTGATGCCGTTGACGTTGTTGCCCGTATTGTAGGGGTGGTAGCGCCACACGTTCCGGCCGGGAGTGAGCGTATTCGCATTCCAGACATCCCGGAAATTAAACAACATGATGCTGACATAGATGCCCCGGTCTCTGGCCGCAATGACACGTGCGCGTAATCGATCAAAGTACCCTTGATCGAATTGCGCCAGGTTGAATTTAGGTGATCCGTCTGCTGCGATACCCGGTCCTGTGCGTGCATAGGGCAGAGGGGTGGCTTTCTGGTACCAGGGGGTGGTTCCGGTAAACCCCGGGGCCGGCATGAGGGCGACGTCAGCCTGGGGAGATTCGGCGGTCCACAGGCGAATAAAGTTGTGATTGTTGGATTGCAATTTATCGAGGTAGGCCGAAAAGTTAAACGTGATCGAGTTCCCGTCCTGAAGATTGTGCCAGACATGTGATCCGGTCAAGTAGACGGGGCGTCCTGTCGCGTCGGCGAAGTATCGCGGGTTTGTCGGATGAATCCGCAGCGGACCGGAGGTCGGGCCGGTTTGCGCTTGCAGGGTTGTGGCGAAACAGGTTGCGAAGAAGACGGCACCAAGGACACGAAGCATATTTCCAGGCATTAGTTACACCATGATCCAGAGTGATTTGTTACAACGACGATGTCGATTAAATGGGCCGTCCGCGATGTGCAGTCAGCAGGTCCAGTGATCAGAGGGCAGGTGATCCACTTTTCAACGCCGACAAACAACCGAGAGAGAACCCTTGCGGGGGTGGCTTGAGCAATGACCGTGCCGTTGTCTTTGTGAACGAATTTTCTTCGAAAAACCCGTGAAATGCCTGCTAAACGGCTTGTGAAAAGGATGTGCGCCGCGCGGCTGCATGGAGAGCCGATTTGCCGACTGTAGGATTGTACGTGGAGGCCTTCACTGCGAATGTGGCGGTGAAAACCATAAAAATCTTTTGCGATAAGCCTCGGATTGCAGTCAGTCGGGGCACTGAATCGAAGTTTGGGGAGAGCGGCGTTGGTCATCTGTGAGATCTGAAGCGTGATCTCAGGAACTGTAGCGGATGGGTTGCCGGCGCCTTTGGTCTTGGAGGGAATGGAGCGGATGAGCAAAACGCTATTCAGCGGCTAGGTGCTCAGGTATGATTTGAAAGATTCTCCGTTGTGAAGAAATAGGACGAAGCAAGGTCAACCATGCAAACTCATGAAACTGCACCTCATTGTCATGATGGCGGAAGCGTCTGCTCGTCCCCCGGGAGTTCATGGAGACTATGGGGCGCGCTCATTGTCGGCACGATCTTGGCGGCTGTCATCGGTACCTGGTTGGTGTGGTTTTCTTTCGTAATCCAACGGCAGCACAATGAGGCGGATATCCGGGCGGCTTGTCAGCGTCTGATGTCGGAGACGGTCGAGCGGTGCGTCGATACGGTGGTCATTCAGCGGGGAGGGATGAGACGGTGAGTCAATCTGCGATGCGCAAGGGTACAATCTTCTGGATTTTGATTGGGATGAGCCTCCTATCCGCTCCGGTATTCTCCTCGGCTGAAGAGGGTGAGCCGGCGTCCCGGCAGCGCGTCGAGTTTTCGCTCAGATCCTGGATGTTTACGAACGGCGAAACCAAGTGGAGTCACGATGCCTCGGGACTCGATTCCCGGTTGGGTAATCCCACATCGAAGCTGACCTACAAAGATAACAATACCCACATCATGGAACTCGGGGCCAAGATCAATTTATCGCGCCGCTGGTTTCTGCGTGGTGAAGTGGGGTTTTCGGTCGATTTTGATCGGGGGAAGATGGTCGATGATGACTATCTTTCAACGGGCGGCCAGCATCTCTATTCACGAACCAATAGTGATACGACCGGACACGGCACCTGGTATCTGAACCTTGATGGAGGCCAGCGGGTTGTAGAGTTCTCTGGTAGCAGAGGGTACCTCGATGTTTTTGGCGGGTTTCAGTATTGGAGAACGAAGTACGAGGCGCGAAGCGTTCGCCAGGAAGTCTGCAATCCGTCGGGCGTCTTTACCTGTAGCGCTGCCGGGACGGTGAGCAATCAAGGGGCCTTGGCGATCGTCAACACCACGCATTGGATTACCCCGTTCCGTGTCGGCGCTCAGACGGAGTATCGACTCACCCGGTGGTTCAGCCTTGAGGGAAAGCTCGCAGCGAGCCCGATCAGCATTGTGTATAACGAAGATCGGCATGAACTGCGCTCCGACCTTCAACGTCCTAGTTTTACGATGTGGGGGGTAGGGATGAGCGCGGATGCCGATGCGGGGATGAAATTCATGCTGGCGCGAAATGTCGCGCTGACCATGGGCTATCGTGTTTGGTGGAACCGGACATTTACCGGGACCTGGGAAAATCATCCGGTGGGATCCACCTCAGACACAGCACCACTTCGAGAGTTCCAGACCATCCGCCACGGGGCCACGGTCGGGCTCACTGCAGCCTTCTAGCCGTATCTAAAGCAAAAAGAACTATCGTCAGCGGCGCGGACGTCCGGACGGCAGCGTGTCCTCTTCATATTGCAGGAACAGCCGTTTGGCCTCCGGGTGGAGTTGCCCCGGCTGGCCGTAGGGAATGCCGGCGGTGCGGAAGAGCGGTGTGAGCTTGCCGTTGGGGTGGAGAAAGCCAGCCCGGAGCGGCACGGTCCGTTTGCTGTGGCGCACGAGGCGGCAGGGTGAGGGCCGGATGGACGTGAGCCAGTCGGCGATGTCCTGGGGGTTGCCGATCGAGGCGGAGAGCAACAGCAGCTTCGCTTGCGAGGGGCAGAAAATGATGGTTTCTTCCCACACGACACCCCGTTCCGGATCGGCCAGATATTGCGATTCGTCTAAAATCACCAACCCGAGCGTATCCAACCGTACATCGATTTCGCCACTGGCGGCGTCGTAGAGCAGATTGCGGAGAATTTCCGTGGTCATGATGAGGATGGGCGCCTGACTATTGTCCTGCCGATCCCCTGTCAGAATGCCGACGCGGTCGCTCCCGAAGATCTTGGAGAATTCGGTGAACTTCGTATTCGAGAGCGCTTTCAGCGGAGACGTATAGATGACGGTCCGGTTTTCGTCCATCGCGCGGCGCGCGGCTTCTACGGCCACATAGGTCTTCCCGCTGCCGGTCGGCACGCTCACCACCACGTCTGTTTCTGCCAGTCCTGCCAATGCTTCCACTTGCCAGGGGTCCGGCACAAAGGGCTGCGGACTCGGCACGCCGAGTCCTTCCAGCCAGGCGGCAAGGGAGACTCCCGGTTCTGTTGATTCCGGTTCATGCGCCCGATGCGGCCTTCTGTTCGGAGGAGGTGCTGTGTGTCGAGGCGCTGTCTGTCGGGCAGGTGTCGGCGCGACGTGTGGCGGTGTGTGCCGTTCACTGATCAGCGCTTGTAAGTCGGATTCGAGGCCTGCGAGGTTTTGTGACGAGTGTTGCAACAGCAGTTCGATCAGACGGCGTTTGCCGGCCCGAAAGTGCCGGTGCACGCGTCCGCGCGATAATTTGTGGAGGACGGCAATCGGTTGCTGCGCCAGGAGCTGCTCGAGTTCGTTGCTCGTCATGCGCAAGTCTCCAACTGTCGGTGTTCGGCCGTCCGTTGAGAGCCGATGTTTGCTATGTGCGTTCTCATGGCAACTCCTCCAGCACGCCGCGGCGTATCAGTGCGATCGCCTGGGACGCCGAGTCTGCCAGACCGGGATGGGTAGAGCGCAGGGTGTGCAGCTGCGACAGGAATTCGAGCGTTCGGGCAAGCAGGCGATAGATGTCACCTTCTGCCATGGTAGTCGAGCGGCAGAGACCGATCCACGTCAGACTCGGGTCGGATACCCAGCGCTCGGCGACTGCGGCGATGTCGGCGCGCAGCAACGGGGGATCTTCATAGGGAGAGAGGCTTTCCGCTAGCTTGCGGACTTGCCCAAGCAGCGAGCTGAGTCCGGTGCTGACCCGCGGGAAGGCTCCGGGCCGGTCGTCGTCATGGGCGATGCTGGCCATCACGCCGGTGAGTACGGCCGGGTCCGCGCCGGCAAAGGCTTCGGCCCGGATCAACTCGGTGATGAGCAGGGAGTGATCGATGCGGATGAGCCGTGCCCATTCACCGTCGTCCGTCAAATGCGAGGTGGGGCTCAGATAGCCGAATTTCTGGAGTACTTCGATCCGTTCCTGGAACCGGTGCCACAAACTGGTGCGCAGCGCCTGGATCGATTTGATGTGGCGCTGTTGTTCCTGCCGCAGACGGGAGGCCACGATGTAGTCCTTCTGGCAGGCCGGGCGTGAGGAACAAGTCGGGCAGGGGAAATCACCCAGGCTTTGCACGATGGCATCGGGGATCAGTTCGGACTCTTTCGAGACCAAAATCGGCAGCAGGGGCAATCTGGTCGGCAATTCGGTCAGTTGGTAGAGCAATTCATCGAACGATTCCGGGGTGCACCAGGGATAGCCTTGCTGCTCCGTGCATTCGAACAGGCGATCAAACACATCGGTGACGATGCCGGCAGGGGATTCGGTGACGGCTCCACCGGCCCGCAGCACGGTGACCATCGGGCTCTTTTGTCCCTTGCTCCGGTATTGGCGCAAGACGATGCCGCGTCCTTTACTGAGCCCGACGACCCGGCCCGGCGTCATGAAGTGGAACCGCGCCGTGACTTCCGGAGATTCGTGGCGGGCGATCTGGTGTCGATGGGGTTTTTGCCGCCGGGCTTGATCGAACGTGTGCCACTGGGTAATCCAATCCGTGCAGACACGCGGGCCGAAGGGCTCCATTTGCGTGTGCAGGACGTCCAGTTTTCCTTCGAGCACATTCGCGCGCTGGTTGAGCTGGAACTGGGCAAAGCTCTTGGCCAGAATCGCCTGAATCTGCTCGTGCGGGTGCGCTTTCAATAGATTGAGGACCATCGGATAACTGATCGTGAATTGGCTGTCGATGGCTTCCGGATTTCCGGTGAATCCCTTGGTCAGCACATCCAGGTCGATATAGGGAGACGGGGTCACAACGGCGAAGCCGACGTAATCTTTTCCGCGGCGGCCGGCCCGCCCGGCGATCTGCTGCACTTCCCCGATGGTCAGATCCATGAAGTCCCGGGCCTTCCGGATGCTGGATTGCGTGATGACGACGGTGCGCGCTGGAAAGTCGACGCCGGCCGCTAAGGTGGTGGTCGCAAAGACCGCATCGAGGCAGCCCTGCCGCATCAATTCTTCAATCGCGATTTTCCAGGAGGGGAGGTGGCCGGCATGATGGGCCGCCACGCCGATCCGCTGGACGGTCGGAATCAAGGGGTGTTCCGCGATGCTGGGATATTGGGCGATGACCCGCTCCAGCGCGGCGGCGATGGC
>CXWL01010178.1_pt1 | contig 10518 bp, 7 predicted proteins | sample 590931 | NCBI WGS metagenome assembly CXWL01 (sample SAMEA3498368, study PRJEB10139) | groundwater metagenome | biome: water well; material: biofilm material | place: Germany | collected 2015-04-27
CAATTAACTGCGATTCAACAGGAAGAAACCTCGATTTTAGCAACCAATTTTTACACTTAAGCCTATTTTTACTACTTTGCCTTTAAGAAAATAGGAGGTTGGGTGTATATCTGCCGAGATGTATCTTTTGGAGGGTTGTATAACATTGTGTTGGGAAATCACGTTGACATCAATCAGGGGTGTAATCTATACGGTGACTTTGGCATTACTATCGGTGACAATACCAAACTATCTCCCTACGTCCAACTGTATTCGGCAAACTACAAATATAAGAAGGGTATCCCGATCGGCAGTTTGGGAGTGACTGGAAAAGAGATAATAGTCGGGCGAAACGTCTGGATCGGCGCCGGTAGTGTCATCCTTCCGGGAGTAACGGTTGGAGACAATAGTATTATCGGGGCATTATCGCTAGTCAACAAAAGTATTCCCAAAAATGAGCTCTGGGCAGGAAATCCCGCCAGGTTTGTAAAAAAGATCTAGAAGTTTCTGACTTTGATTTGGATAATCGTCAAAAGTAAGCAATAGTATAGCCATAGCCCCGCTTGATCTACGCCGGAGATATCATTTTTCAACGCTTGGATTATCAAGTAGATGGCTGCCAACAAAGAGAGGATGACACTGACTCGATTGGACATCTTATTTGCAAGGATATAGGTGAGCCATACTAGGAAAAGGGTGAATTCCAGGTAAACAGGAATCTGAAGATTTAGAAAATAAGCCGAGAGTAGCAAGAAAGCCGGGACAAGAATCGAACGAACTGAGTTGAGCAAATACAACACCAACGGTGAAAAATAAAATACCAGAGGAAAGGCTGTCGAGTAATTGGTAAGAAGATTAAGCATTTTCCAGACACCAAATTGAACTTTCATTGATTTCGACGGAGTCTGGTTTGTCGGAGGAAAACGATACTTACCGACAATAACTGGGTTGATTGTATCTATCGAAACATGATTATTATCGGTGCCCGAAAGTGATTCCAATTGGACTGTGTAGATCTTATTTTTTGAAGTTGGATTCAGAGGGAAGCCGAAAGGAAAAAGCTCGTGGTTTTGAAATTGGTCCGTCTTGTAATTATTCGCGTAAACCCAATCTTGAGCGTCTTTCGGCTTTATCCGGAAGGTGATGACATCATCATTTATTTTTCCATAGGTATTGAAACGCACCGCAACGATACCCAGACCATCATGGAGTGCCGCCAACTCGAACTGAATTACGTTTCCCGCAAACATTGGTGTGTTTTTTTTGATGCCGCCGGCATGTTCGCTGACTAATATGGACAAACTCGGTTCGTGCTTGTGCAGAAAAGATGCAAAGGCGATTACCCCATATAGGAATAGGGACAATATAATGATGGCGGATCGTCTATTTCTCATTTTATTTTCTTGGTTTCGATTGACGGATTAGATATAGCAACATGAAAAAAATACTTACTAATGAGATTGGCAGCAGTTTTGAATACACCTTTTGGGGATAAAACTCGATGATATATTCTGCCGTATTCGAATCCCCTTCCGGATCGATCATCCATCCGTTTACCAATTGATTAACCAATAGATGATGATAATTTAACTTTCCACTAACACTAGTTGATATTACCCAGCCGGGATGGTAAGTCTGGTTGAACACTAATAAATATTTTCCATTGATATTTTCTGCTTTAACGGAATATTCTGTGTCGGAAATTTTTTGAAACGTAAGTTCGGGAAGTGTTTGTCCGTAATTATCGACACGATTGGCACCGCAGGCCTCGTTATTGAATCCAAGGGAAATCGGACAACCCAAAAATACCACCCTGTCTTTTGCATCTTTGATACCGGGTATAAGCTCGCTTAATGTTTTTGTTGAGTATTGAGGTGAAACGGAAGAATAGATGAGAGGATATGAATCCTTGATGTGACAAATCGAGGTAACCGCCCAATCGGAGTCGCTTTGAGTTTTGATGGACTGACATTCTTGCCTAACCCCATCGCGGTCAAGTGGCGAATTGTAAGTGGATTCGAGACCGGACCGATAGAAGAGATTATCTACCCCATAGATTCTGAATAAAGCTGTTAACTTGTCTACCTCGCTGCTTACGTTTATGTAACTTTGGGTGAGGCTTGAGACGAGAGGGTCGCTCTTTTCGGTGTAGTAGATTCCTGAGGCGAGCGGCGAAAAATTGCTCTGAATATCGGCAACTCCCCAAAAATCGCGGGCGAATCGCTTGTCACTTCTTGTAAAGATAAAACCCCCGGTGGGCAAAAAGACATTCGTCTTTCCAAAAAGAGGGATCAGGTCCGGCTCCTTTTCTAAATCGGGAAAGGTTAATAGACTGACCCGGAAGTCTTTGTATTCTGTATCCTGGGGCGAGGGATTGCCGGTTAGGGTGTACAACCTTCCCAGAAAGAAGGGGGAGGATGAGATTATCAACATGAGACAAATGACAAACCGGAGGGCCCGAATTTTGACGAGACAAAGCGAGAGGGCGATTCCCATTGAGATGCCCAGAGAAGTAATTACCAGGAACCGACTGACGTCCCGGATTACAGTACTTAAAGGAATCTGGGCAACGAAATCACGGTTGATATATAAAGTTGGGGCGACAATTATCAACAAAAGCACTAAAATGTAAATTGACAGCTTTTTTTTGAGGGAGGAAAAAAGAGGCGTCGCCAGACAAATTATGATAGGAAGATAAGAAAATATGGCTAGTGAAGGCGGAAACGCGGTTTCGAATTCTTGATTGTATAAACTTCCCCAAAGACGAAGTTGATTGGGTATCGAGAGGACCTCGGAAAACCTTTTTAGGTCGACTGCGGAGGTGCTGCTTATTATATTATTGGGGCCAAGGATAAGAGGCAGAAGCCAAGGCAGGTGAACGATCAGGACGATCATGACTATTCCGATCGAGGCAAAGCCGAGTCTCATGATACTTTTTAATAGATTTTCTCTAGTGACCTGGGCGATGAAAGTGCAGATGAAAATGAGGGGAAGCCAGACGATTGATTGGGACTGGAAGAAACTTATGGCCGAGATGAGACCAAGGGCGATAATGTATTTCTTTCCCCCCCCCTTAAAGTAGTCAAGGGCGATTTGGACAAATAGAGGAGCCAGAGCTAAAAAAAGCAGGACATAGTTCCAGCCCATGTTGAGGTAATTAAAGACGATGGGGGAAAAGAGATAGCTCATGGCTCCCACAATAGAAGCGAATCGGGACTGGGTAAGCTTCAGAAACAAGCGATAAGAAAAAAAATAGATGCCGATGATGGTCAAAAACAGGCCGGTCTTTTGAAAACTGACTCCATCCAGTCCGACACTGGACCAAAGACGAGCCAGGATCTGAAACAGGTAGAGATTATTATGAGAGACTTGTGTCCCGAAAGGAATTTCAACGCGACTCCAAACCGAAAGGGCTCTGTCGCCAAAGACCCGAAGCTCTTGGTTGGAGTAGGGTAAGGTCCAGTCGCCTCCTACGATGAGCCCCGGCCCCAGGAGGGGAACAATGAAAACAAGGAGGATAATGAATAGCGGAACTAAATGAACCGCTTTGTATGGGAAGTTCATCCGCCTTGAATCTTGTTAACGGTTTCCTTTGTAGACAAAATGCACGGAATTACTTTCTTTTGAGTCTATTCGTTCAACGGACAACTTGCCCGTATTTGTCGATGAAGGATCCGTCCTAAAGATGATTTCCCGGTCTGTCCATTTGATAATCCGCTGATTTTCTCCGGCCACAAGCACAGTTCCGGAAAAAGGAAGGTCGTTGAAATTCCTACCCACAATGGTGACGTCCACCCAGGGCTCTCTGGTTTCGTTTGGCTTGACATCCATAATCAAAACATCATCTTTGATGGAGGTGGTCCCGTCAATAACTAAATTTTGGCCTTTCCAAACAACGAACAGTGCAATTAGAGTAACCAACAACTTATACTTTGAGTTTCTGACAAAGTGGACAAAGACGGGAAGCGATAGCAGATAGATAACAGCCAATATCCAACCGGTGCGGGCGAAGAACACTTTGTATTGGTACCTGGGAAAAAAGCTCAGGTACCACTTGATAGTATCATTGACCGAAGTAGCGCCTGACCAGAGAAGTTTGCCGATCAGAACAATAGCGACGGTTTTGTAGACTAAGGGGGGAACCTTTCTTAACAAGAATATCACTCGTTCGTATTCTGTCTTCATGAGATGTCTTAGTATTTGGATGAGACCGATTCTTTCTGACTTTTTCACCGTAGCCATGAAGATGAAGTCGATGACGCTGATGAACAAAAAGGTGTAAGTCCAGGTCGCCGCCTCAATCATTTTTGGTGATTTGAACATATCGAGGACGACAAGTAATGACAAGGGGACCAGGCTGATAAGTGCCGGAACCTCATAGCTTAGACCGTCAAATATCATAATGATCCAGACCAAGGCTACTGCTGTGACGGCGATGTCTAGATCAAGGTGGGTGGTGGTCAAGTCTTCGAAGATAAAGATACAGGTGAGAATGGCAATGAGTCCTTGCCAGCTCTTAGTGATCGAAAAAAGGGAAACAATAAAAGGAAAAAAGGCTAGAATGGAATAAACCAGAATTCCGGGTATCTCGATCGCTTCGGGCAACTTAAGGACCGAGAAATCAGCTAAAAGCTCGGAGGTGAAATTACGGGCACGGAAAAAGTCATAACTACTGGTAAATGCCTGGTTGCCACTTTTTACGACAATTCGACCGCCGGCGTTGCTGCCTTCGTACCCAACCTCAAATCTGTAGGTATTCCCCTCGGAATCACTTATGGGGATGAAACTAAAAATGGCAGTCTCTTTTTTTGTCAAAGTTCCGACCATGAGCTTCGTTTCATAATGCCATTCCTCCTGACCGTTTTTTCTAAGCCGGAAGGTAATCTGGCCCTGTTTAAATTCGTTCGGGATATAAAGTTGAAAGGAGATTTTATTTAAGTTCTGTTGACTGGCCCTAAACTCTCCAGAGATGAGGGTTTTGTTTGTTGGTTCGATCGTATCTGAGATTAGGGCTTCTCGACTATGGCGCATGTTTAAAGTGGTAATTCCTGTTTCGGCGTCGATATGTCCGAGAAGTAGAATCAAGCCGACGAAGAAAAGGGTGACCGATAAAATACTCCACTTCATGGCTGCTTCCTCCTTTCAAAGAAAAAGAGCCCTCCCCATCCCAGAACGGCCATCAGCAAGAACAAGAGCGAAACCCTGACAAGCCTGGCGAAGAGGATGTCGGGGTGAAATTCGATAATATATTGGGCAGAAGAAGTCCCCTCGAAGGGAATATGCCAGCCATTGACAAGCTGGTTTACTAGCAGGTGACTGCGGTCGATGTTTTGACCACTCTGGTTTTTAATAACCCAGCCCGGATGATAGGTTTGATTAAGGACCAGGACAAAATCAGAAGCAATGTTGTCAACGGTAACGCTATATTTTGTCGGCCCAAGCAGCTCGAAAGCTATCTGTGGGGAGGTTCTTTTCCTAAGCGGTGGCTTGGCGGCGTCTTTACAAATACCAAGATCAGGTTGTTCGACACAATCAATGGAAACTAAGTAGTCCGAGTCAAGGTTTGTTCGAATAAGGCCATCATAAAAGGCTGAGGAGCTAGCGATGATGGGGTTGCTGCTGGCAAAGAGTAGTGGGTATGGGTCGGGGATATCACAGACCTGGCCAATGGACCAGTCGGAGGTGCTAAGTCCGGTTTGCCTACATCCAGGCATAGTCCAGTCATGGCTTGGGCTGGATGGGTCGGTCGGGCCCAAACCGAGGCGAACAAAAATCTTATCAATACCATAGATTCTGGATAGCTTTTTCAGGACGGTCTTGTTGTTTTTGGCAAGCTCAAGATAGTACTTGGTGAATTTTTCTGTTTTGGAGTTGCTTTTGTCACTAATCAAAAAACCAGAGACATTCGGGGTGTAGAAAGTTTCCAGGTCCCCCGTCCAGGAAAAAGAAACTTTGAATCTGGGGTCATTTTCGCTGGAGACAAAGCCGCCAGTGGGGAAATATATCCCCCGTTGGGTTTTTTCGCTGACAATTAACTCTTCGTTTTCTTTCCAGGGGTTTTCCAACATCCTAATCCGTTGGTCCTTACTAAACTCAGAAACACCGTAGACAGACTTTCCCGGAGTGGTCAATCTATTCAACAGGAAAGGGTGAATAAGCAAGGCCAAGGCAATTAGGAGGTAAAACTTTGCCCCCCCCAGCTTTATTCTCTGCCAGAAAAGACAGATCCCAAGTGCTAGTCCGAGGTTGGTAAAAATGATAAACCGGCTGCTGTCACGAATGATGATGCTCAGAGGAAGTGCCGCTACTGGATACCGAAAAATATAAAATAGTGGAGCAATCAAAACCAAGAGAAGACTTAAAAAAACATGGCTCTGATAATCTGGCTTCTGGTTCTTTTTCTTGAGAATGACTAAGAAAATAACAGCAAAGATCGGGAGATAGACAACGGGTTTTAATATTTTGAGGAAAGATAACTCGAACTGCTCGTTCCAGAGACTGCCCCAGGCGATCAATTGATTGGAAAGACCGCTGACGGTGCTAAACCTATGTATGTCGTTGGTACCGGTGGCGGCGGTGATGGTTTTTTCCGGGAAGAGAGCGACTGGATAGTACCAGGAGCCATGAACAACCACCATCATTATTCCGATAGCAAAACTACAGACCAAGAACTTGGCTAGAGTTTTTCTCCAACCCATTTCGGGGAGATAACTAATCGAACAAATCACCAGCAGGAGCGGAATCCAGAAGATACTTTGGGCCTGGAAAAAAGCGATGGCGGCGATAATGGAGAGTCCGATAAGGCTGCTGTAGCTGTTCTTTTCGACAAAATTCATCCAGAGGTGGATAAAAAGGGGCATTAACCCCAGGAATAAGAGGACGTAAACCCAGCCCATGATGAAATAATTGAAAACAATAGGAGAAAAAAGATAGGCTAGGGCACCAATTAGTGAGGCGGTGAAGTTTTTGGTGATCCGGTGAAAGAGTCGCAGGCTTGAAGAAAAAATCAGTAGAACCAAAAAGATGACGAAGAACTTTTGAAAGATGACCCCCGAAATGCCCATAAAAGAGACTAAGTGGATAAGAAGCTCATAAAGATAAAGATTCTTATGAGCAATTTGCGAGCCGGTGGGCAGGGTGTAGTCATTCCAGAGACGATCCCAGGTCAGCCCGTAGTGTTTAAGTTGGGTGGATGAGTAGGGAGAAATCCAGTCACCGCCGGCGATTAGTCCCGGACCCATGAAGGGCCTGACAAAAACAAGATATATCAGGATTAGAGATAGACAGAAGTAGATTATTTTCGTAAGCGATTCCTTCATAGCCGAGGTTCTTTCCTAGTGTACTTTAACTAGTCGCCGGTGGCCAGACCTAAAAGTATCCCGACTGAATTCTATAGACGTCATCCCAGGTCGCCACCCCTTCCTTTATCTTTTTGGTCGGATTGGAAACCACTTCGATGATTTTATTGGCGAACTGAACCTTCTGGAAACTCCTGACAAAGTAGACAGCTTTATACTTCGAAAAAATCGCTCTTAAGGCAGGCAGATCATAACAAACTACAGGCGTGTTAAAAGCCAGGGCTTCCATAATCACAATCCCAAAACCCTCCTCTTTGGACGGTAGGACCAAGGCCTTTGATTCAGAGATTATTTTATTTTTAATATCCTCATTGACGAAACCGAGATAATTTACTTTTCCTTCGAGACGGAAGAGTCTAATTAGCCTGTTTAGTTTGTCCAGGTCTGCTTCGGATGTCCCACCGATCATCACCAGGTTGAGATCACTGTTCTCTTTGTCGAACTGATGAAAGATCTCGATCAGATCGAAGGCGCCTTTCGTGACATTCATTCGACCGATAAAAACTATCTGGTTTTTTCTCTTGACTGTATTCCGCTTAGGTTTGACTATGTTTATGCCGGCGCCAGAAATGACGATCTGCGAAGAAGAGAAACCTTCCTTCATCAACTCTTCTTTGCCAACTTCGGAAAGAACGAATATTTTCAGTGCGATTTGTTTAATTATTTTGAGACTGATTCCTTGCAATAGACCGGAAAAATAACTGACGACATAATTGTTTCCAGGCCGAGCCGCCGGTAAAGGGTTCCGGTGGAAAAAGTTGGCTAAGACCTTGACCTGTCGATTTATTTTCTTAATTACCAGACCCGGAAATGCATTGCAAATAAAATCTCCGGTTAGGTAGACAGTATCCCCAGCCTTGACGTTTTTGATCAGCCATATTATGGTTGTCCATGACCGGATCAGATAATGAAGGAGGGTCAAGGCACCCCCCAGAAGATTCGAGGCGGTTTCTGATTTGATCCTGAAGCTGTCGGTATTGATATATTTTCCATGCCCCAAGGACCTTTCTAATTCAGAGTGGATTTGTGAAGGGGCGAGAATGGCCAGATCTCCTTTTATTCGCCTGGCAATTTCTCTGGCCAGCACATCTCCCCCGGTCGAAACTTTTTCACCGATGAATTGATTGGCAATAAAAATTATCATTCCTATGGTGAAGGGAAGTATACAAACTCAACTTCTTTACTGCCAGCGGTAATTCTGTATCCTTGTAAAAATCCGAAGGCTGGGAAAGCTTTCGATTTGTCTTTTCCGTCAGTAGCAAACCATCCGGGATAATATAAGTAAGGATTAACATAATAAAAATCACATTCGGACGATATCTTCAACTTATTACTGCTAATAACTTCAAGATTCGGACTTTTTTGATTTTTGCAGGCAGACCCGAGAGGTGGTGGGACTAATTGTTTGTCTGAATTCAAAATAGAAATCTTATTCTCAGAAATGATGTCAGTTCCCTTCGTGATGTCTTCGTAAAATTTTGCATCGTCAACTATATCGAAACCAGTAAAGATATTATCAGCGGGTGTCTGATTAACAGATGTTGTATCTTTGTCGGTACATGAGTTTACCCCAGCCAGCCTAAAGACTGGTCCGGAAACATCCTTCATACTCAGACTGACCGACTCGACCCAATTGGTGTCCCGGCCCAGAGCCGCATTCACGACCCTGAGGAGTCTTTTGGGGAAAATGGGGTTATAGCCATTAATGTTTTCCGAATTAAGAAAAATTCCTTGATTGATATTGAAGTTGCCAAGACTCACACAGGAACCGTTAAGTTTATCGAATAGGTTTCTATTTGATAGGTTTTTGTTGACCTCTTCTGATGGCAATAGTTTCGCCTCGGGTGATAACTGGATGAACCTAAACGAGTAAGACATTAACTCCAGTCCTAAAAGAATCAGTATCGCGAGTCCTTTCTTATTTATCATCTTCTTAGTAACTAACAATGGCAATTCTATCGATTCCTATTTGCTGACTCTTATTGTCAGGGCTTTTGGAAATGCGTAGGTAAATTTTTTCTTTGAATGGGAGAATGATGAGAGCATGGAATGGCAAATCAAGCTCGTATTTGTCACGACGGGTCTTATTTTTATCGATTAGTTTGGTCCAGCTCGATCGATCGATGGAGTATTCTACTAATGTATTCTTGCTCCAGCTTCCCATAGGAAATAGGTTGGCGACCATCTCAGTTATACCGAGTTTTCCGATTTTAACCTCAAATATAAGTGCTTCCTCAGATGGTGATTGGGTTGAAAGGAAGCCGGTCGCCACATTATTCCAACTACTTCCACCAAAAATATTAATTCCATTTAGTCGGCCTGGGTCGATCTTATCTTTATGAAGGCTTTTCCCGTAGAGTTTCACCTCTTCATCTCCAAAATCGTCCATGAAGTAGATGTTCGTCTTTTCGGAAAAATAATTTCTAAGTATGGTTGTACTTGTCGTGAGAATAGAAATCGAACTCAGGAAGATAAAGGGCATGACCGCGATCCATCTGTCTAACTTTAGTAATGTGTTGACCCCGTAACCAGCCAGTATCGAGGCGGCGAAGACTGAAATAAAGAGGTGCTGGGCCGGTATCCTGATATAACGATAAAAACTGAATAAAGAAAAAAATCTGCCAAAGATAGGGGTGTTTTCTCCTAGAGATAAGAGTATGCCCAGAGCTAGTAGTCCGAAATAGAAAATTACTGCTTTTTTTCTTGACAGGGCGGCAACGAGAATGAGGAAAAGCGTTCCCAAACCTACAAATCCCGAGAGTTCCCAATACCCAAAGTTTCCATAGTAGATAAAGTCATATAATCTTGAGTCCTGATAGATCGGGTTACCTAGTTTATCGGGAAAAATAAGGGTGACAAGATTTTTAACTGGTAGCGAGTAAGAAGAGCTGAATTTGTATGATATTTGCATCGATCTCTGAGATTCTCTAATTACCTGGGAAAAGTTCACATATACGAAATAAAACAACGCGAGAAAGAGGGTGATCACTAATAAATTTTTCTTGTTGGAAACTAAACCCCGAACGTGTTTCTTGTGAATAAACAGAAGCCCGACCAGCCAGGTCGCCTGAATTACTGAGCTGAAAATGAAAACGTTGATAAACCCAGAAGTCAGCTGAAGATAAATCGTTGCAGACCAAAGCAATAAAAAGCGGGTTTTCTTACATCTTATAAATATAGT
>CXWL01020791.1_pt1 | contig 10517 bp, 5 predicted proteins | sample 590931 | NCBI WGS metagenome assembly CXWL01 (sample SAMEA3498368, study PRJEB10139) | groundwater metagenome | biome: water well; material: biofilm material | place: Germany | collected 2015-04-27
GCTCCCACGAAAGCTCGCTCCCTCCAGGCCCCGCCCGCCCCTTGCCCTCGCCCGCCCGAATCTGCCCGACACGCGACTGTTAGCATTTCGTTAACTCGGTGGGAGCAGCACATGACGATGACGCGGCGGTTCGGGTTCAAGCTCACGTGGGTGCTGGCGATCAGCCTGATCGGGCTGCTGGCGATCGCGCAGGTCGTGGAGACGCCGGCCGGATTTGCGGTCGCAAGCCTGAGCCAGGAGCTGAAACACGGCCGGCCGACCGCGGTGGTGCGCTTCACGCGGCCACTCGACACTTCGCAAGCGTTCGACAGCCTGGCCACGATCACCACGCCGCAGGGCGGCGCGGTCAACGGGTCCTGGAGCTTGACGCATGATGCGCAGACGCTCGAGTTTCCGTTCCTGCAGACACTGGCGAACTATCAGGTGCGCATTGCGGCCGGCCTGCGCGCGGCGGATGGCACGACGCTCGGGCGGATCTTTGAGGCGCCGTTGACGACCAGCGCGCTGCCGGCGACCGCTGCATTCCTGAGCAGCGGCAGCGTAATCCCACGGCTCGGTCACCAGGGACTGCCGATCGCCAGCACCAACATGGAGGCAGTCGATGTCGAGTTCCTGCGCGTGCGCCAGGCCGACTACTCGCGATTTTTTCTCGGCTACCCGTTGAGCTACGGCCGCTGGCCCGGCGTGCGCCGCCAGGGCAAGCGGCACGGCGGCGATGACGACTTCGAGAGCGAGTGGAAGAGCGACCTCCAACGCGTCACCGACTTCACCGACTCGGTGTATCAGCAACGGTTTTCGCTGGAGCACCCGCAGGACGAGCGCGCGCTCACGTATCTGCCGGTGCACACCATCGACGCGTTGCGCACGCCGGGCGTGTACATGGCGGTGATGAAGCTGCCGAACGCATTCCCGAACAACTGGCAGACGGCCTTCTTTTTCGTGACCGATCTTGGCCTGCACGCGCGCCGCTACGACAACAAGCTGTGGGTGCACGCGGCCTCGCTCTCCAGCGGCAAGCCTCTCAGCAGCACCCGGATCAGCGCGCTGGGCGAGTCTGGCAGCGCGCTCGGCGAGGCGGTCACCGACAAGGACGGCAACGTCTGGATGGACGTGGCAAAGCAGGGCGATGGCCGCCAGGACGGTGAGAAGCAACCGGAGAACGACACCACCGAGCTGTTGCTGCTCACGGCCGAGCACGATGACGACGTCGCCATGCTCCCGTTCAACCAGCCGGCCATCGACCTGTCGGCACTGCCCGTCACCGGTCGCAAGCAACAACCATTCGACGTCTTCAGCTGGGGCTCGCGCGACCTCTACCGCCCTGGCGAAGAATTGCGCGTGCACTTGTTGCTGCGCGATTTCGACGGCCATCTCACCAAAGAGCCGCGGCCGCTGTTCGCCGAGCTGCTCGATGTCGACGGCGCCAGCGCCAACAAGACCGCGCTCGAGGTCGGCCCCGGCGGCTACGCGAGCTACACGTACAAGCTCGCTCCGAGCGCCAAGACCGGGCTCTGGCAGTTGCGCCTGTCGACCCATGGCAATGCCACGGACGCGCCATTCAGCGTCGACCTGCACGTCGAGGAATTCTTGCCGCAGCGGCTGAAGATCGACCTCACCAGCGCGCAGCAACGGCTGACGCCGGGCGAGGCGCTGTCGATCACGGCGCAATCGGCTTATCTGTATGGCGCGCCGGCCGGCGGCAATCGCTTCGTCGTCTCGATGGTGCTGACGCCGGCGCTGCACCCGATCGAGGCGCACAAGGACTTCAACTTCGGCGACATGAGCGCGCGTTTCGACACGACGCCGACGCAGGTGCTCGACGACGTCTTCGACGCCGCAGGCCTGATCGATGCCGAGGTGGACTTGAGCGCCGTCGCGCGCGACAAGGGGCCGATCGAGGTCAAGCTCCTCGGCGAGGTCCAGGAAAGCGGCGGACGCGCGGTCAACAAGGTGCTGAAGCGCGTGATCTGGCCGGCGCCCGTGCTGCTCGGCGTGCGCCCGCTGTTCGACGACGACAGCGCACCGGGCGACTCCACGGCGAAGCTCGACATCATCGCCAGCGATGCCGACGGCCAGCGCCAGGCCGTCGCGGCCGTCAAGGTGCGCGTGCTGCGCGACTGGCGCGACTACAGCTGGTACTACCGCGACGACAACAGCTTCGACGTCAGCGTGATCAGCGCCACCACGCTCGAGAGCGAAGACACGATCGAACTGAAGGCGGACGGCGCGCCGTTTCAACTGTCGGTGCCGATCAAGTGGGGCGGCTACTGGGTCGAACTGATCCACCCCGACTCCGGCGTGGTCACGCGCTACCACTTCTCGGCGGGTTGGAGCTGGGGCGGCGACTCCGAAATTGCGCGCGAGCCGCGCCCGGATCAGGTCAAGCTCGAACTCGACAAGAACGCCTACAAANNCACGATCCATGCGCCGCATTCCGGGCCGGGCTTCGTGCTGGTCGAGGGCACCGGACAATTGTTCGAAGCAGCGATCACCGCCGATCCGGACGCAACGATCGAAATCCCGATCGACGAACGCTACAACTCGCACGATCTGTACGTCAGCGTGGTCGTCCTGCGCCCCGACAAGGCCAAGGACGCGGTGGTGCCGTCGCGCGCCGTCGGCATGATCCCGCTGCCGCTCGATCGCGCCGAGCGCAGCGTCGCGATCAGCCTGGCGGCGCCGAAGCTCACGCGACCCGGCCAGACGCTGCGCTTCGGCGTCGCGGTGCCGGCGCTGAAGGGAAAGACGGCTTCGGTCGTGCTGACCGCCGTCGATGCCGGCATCACCGGGATCACGCGCTACGAGGTGCCCGATCCGGCCGGCTTCTTCTTCGGCCAGCGCCGCTTTGCGCACGATCTCTACGACGTCTACGGCCGCGTGGTCGAGAACTTCGCCGGCAAGCGCGCGCAATTGCGCTACGGCAGCGATGGCGAGGCGCCGGAGCTGCCGGAGATGCCACGCGACCAGCTCGAGATCAAGATCATCGATCTGTTCCAGGGCCCGGTCACGCTGGATGCGGCAGGCAACGCCGTGATCGAGATTCCGGCGCCGGATTTCGACGGCGCGCTCGACGTGACCGCACTGGTGTTCGCCGACGACCGCTATGGCCGTTCGCGCGCCGAGAGCATCGTGCGCCAGCCGGTGATCGCGCAGTTGTCGGCGCCGCGCGCACTGGCGCCGGGCGACAAGGCCACGCTCGCGCTCGACTTGCGCAACCTGAGCGGCGCCGCGCAAGAGATCGCGATCAAGCTCAGCGCGACCGGTGGCGTTGCTTTGCGCGACTTGCCACCGGCCAGCGTGCAACTCGACGATGGCGCCAAGCAGGTCCAGCTCGTCGGCCTCGATGCGCAGCGCCTCGGCCCGGCCGAAGTCCAAGTCGAGCTGACCGCGAAGGAAGGCAAGGTCAGGCGCAGTGTCGCGACCGTGGTGCGGTCGGCCTACGCACCGGAGCGTCGGATCGAGCCCCTGACCTTGACCGGGCCGACGGTGTCGAAACCCGGCGCGACGCTGACAGCCGGCTTCCTGCCCGGCGCGAAGCTGCAGTTCACGCTGAGCAATCGACCGCTGCTGCCGTTTGCCGGCGCCGCGATCGAGATTACCGAGCGACTCTGGTGGTACTCGTATCTGAAGCTCGACGTGCAGCGCGGCCATGCGTACCTGCTGCTCGACGCCGCTGCGCGCGAACGCTTCGGCGTGCGCAAGTTGGATGACGCTGCGCGCCGAGCGCTGGTACAGGACGCGATCAACCGCGCACAGACGGCACAAACGCCGCTCGGCCATTTCAACCTGTGGGGCAACGACGGCTGGGTCGACACACGGCTGACACCGTACGTCGCCGAGTTCTGGATTGCGGCGCGCGCTGCCGGTTACACGGTCGATGCGGCAGCGCTGGAAAAGACGCTCGCGCGCATGCAGCAGGACCTGCTCAACGGCGGCAATCCGTACATGGGCAACGAGCACCACGAGGCGATCAAGTTTGCGAACAACGCCTACGCCGCCTACGTGCTGGCGCTGACGAACGCGGCCCCGATCGGCACGCTGCGCACGTTGTTCAGCGAGCACGCGAAAGACGCCAAGACGATGCTGCCGCTGGTGCATCTCGGCCTCGCGTTGCGCCTCATGGGCGACAACGCGCTCGGCGATCAGGCGCTGGCGCTGGCACAGAACGGCACCTGGAACAGTCCGTTCGGCATCGGCGACTATGGCCCGGACGACCGCGATCTCGCGTGGACGCATGCGCTGTTGCTGCAGTGCAACCTGGTCACGCCGGCGTGGAGCCAGAAGTTGGCGCCGCTGTCGCGCAACCTCAGCGGCCGCAGCCGCGACAAGCGCTGGAAAGGCAGCTACCTGAGCGCCGACGAAGCGCTCGCGCTGGTGCGCCTCGGCGTCCGCATGCTGGCCGAACCGAGCGCGCCGCTGACCGGCAGTTTCGTGAGCGGCAACACCAAGGCCACGATCCAGTCGACGCGCCAGTACACGGTCGAATTCGAGGCCGCGGATCTCGTTGAGACCGCGGCGACGATCACGTCGACCGGGCAGGTCTACGCGGAATGGAACAGCGTCGGCTTTGCGACCACGCCGCCGAAGGCCGACCAGAGCCAGGTCGTCATCACCCGCGAGTACTACACGCTCGATGGCACGCCGTTCACCGGCCACTCGCTGAAGCAAGGCGATCGCCTGCTCGTCCACATCAATGTGCAGGCCGAACGCGACATCCGCGACGGTGTCGTCGTCGACCTGCAACCCGGCGGCCTCGAAGTCGAAAACCTGCACCTCGGCGACTTCGCCGAGCTCGCGAACGTCAAGATCGAAGGCCAGCCCGTCACCGGCCTCGACTACGGCAGCACGCTGCGCCGCCAGGAATATCTCGACGACCGCTACCTCGCCGCCATCGACTTCTCCGCCTGGCACGGCGGCAACATCCACCTGTATTACGTCGTCCGCGCCGTCACCCCCGGCGACTACGTCGTCCCACCTCCCTTCATCGAAGACATGTTCCGCCCGCAGATCCCCGGCAATGGGGAGAGCGTGATGGGCCGGTTGCAGGTGGAGTAGAGGTGGACGCACATGGACGCGTAGCCCGAACTGCGCGCGGCTCTTTGCGCGCTGTCCGGGAGGGAATTGCCGGGTTCTTCCCGGCCCGCAACGCGTTGCGGGCGTTCAGAGCAGCGCGCCGCTGCGCGACGCAAGCGCTGCTCTTCATTCCGGTGAGCCGCTACGCGGCATCCGGGCTCACGAGTACTGGGCGACCGATCCCGGTGAGCCGCTACGCGGCACATCGGGCTACGCGAATCTCGCTACTCTGCGCGCTGCCGCTACTCACGGCCTTGGCGCTCGACTTTTTCTTCCCCCTGCCCCTGCCCGAGCTCGCCTCGGACCTGAGCCAGGTCGTCGTCGATCGCGAAGACCGCCCGCTTCGCGCTTTCCCCGCGCGCAGTGGCGTCTGGCGTTTCGCAGTCACTCAGGAAAGAGTCGCGCCCGACTACTTCCGCGCGCTGTTCGCGTTCGAGGATCGCTGGTTTTTCCGCCATGCCGGCGTCAATCCCGCCGCGCTGCTGCGCGCCAGCGGGCAGGCGTTGCGGTCGGGGCGTGTGATCAGCGGCGGCTCGACGTTGACCATGCAGGTCGCGCGGCTGATCGAGCCGCAGCCGCGCACGCTGGCGGGCAAGGCGCGGCAGATGCTGCGCGCGCTGCAACTGGAAGCGTACCTCAGCAAGCGCGAGATTCTCGAGCTGTATTTGAACTACGCCCCGTTTGGCGGCACCGTGCAAGGCGTCGAGGCGGCGAGCTTCGCGTACCTCGGCAAGCCCGCGCGCTCGCTGAGCCTGGCCGAATCCGCGTTGCTGGTCGCGCTGCCGCAGGCGCCGTCGCGACTGCGCCCGGATCGCCATCCCGAGGCCGCGCGGCGTGCGCGCGACAAGGTGCTCAAGCGCATGGTCGAGCTGGCCGTGATCAGTCCGGAAGCGGCGCGCGAGGCGATGCGCGAGCCGGTGTTCGCGCGCGCGCTCAGCGTGCCGATGTGGGCGCCGCACCTCGCGCAGCGGCTGCGCAGCGAGAGCCCGACCGCGGCCGTGATCCGCACCAACATCGACCTGACGCTGCAGATGGGACTCGAAGCGCGCATGCAGGAGTACTTCGGCCGCCTGGACCGGCGCGTCTCCGGTGCCGCAATGGTGATCGATCACCGCGACGGCGCCGTACTCGCATATGTCGGCGGCGTCGTCTTCGGCGATCCGAAACGCGCCGGGCACCTCGATCTCATGCGCGCACAGCGCAGTCCTGGTTCGAGCCTGAAGCCCTTCATCTACGGGCTCGCGCTCGACGATGGCCTGATCCACTCGCAAAGCCTGCTGCTCGATGTGCCGCTGAGCTTCCAGGACTTCGCGCCGCACAACTTCGACCGCCAGTTTTCGGGTCCGGTCGCCGCGGCCGACGCACTCAAGCGGTCGCTGAATCTGCCAGCGGTACAATTGCTGGATCGCGTCGGCCCCGATCGCTTTGCCGCGCGCCTCGAACACGCGGGCGTACATCTGGCGATGCCGGCCGGCGGCGTGCCAAACCTGAGCCTGGCGCTCGGCGGCGGCGCGACGACCTTGGAAGCGCTGGTCGCCGCGCACTCGGCACTCGCGCACGCGGGCATGAGCCTGCGCCCGCGCCTCACGCGCGCCGACGCCCCGGAGCAACGCAGCATCCTGTCCCNNGTCGGTCGGCCGGACGGCACACCGCTGCCGGGCGCGATGGGCGCCGACACCGCGCTGCCGCTGTTGCGACAGATCCTGCTCGGCATGCCGCGGTTGTCTGCTCGCGAAAGCGCCCCGGCCGGCGTTGCGCGCGTCGACATCTGCTGGCCGCTCGGACGCGCCGCGGCATACACCGCGCCCGGCGAGTGCGCGCGGCGGCGTTCCGCGTGGGTCGTCGATGGCCGCGTGCCGCCGACGCTGACCGCACCGGCCGAAAGCGCGGCCTGGATGGCGCAAGTCGATGTCCGCTTCGATCCGGCGACCGCGACGCGCCTCAGTCTCGACTGCGCACCCGGGACCGGCGTCCCCACCCGCATTGCGCGCTGGCCGCGCGAGCTCGCCGCCTGGCTTAACCCGGCGCTGTCGCGCGCACAGGCCTTGCCGACGCTGCGCGCCGACTGCGCCGCCGACGGCCTCGACATGCTCGACTCGATGCGCATCCACGGCCTGCCCGAACGCGCCCACTTGCGCGCCCTGCCCGGCAGCCGCCGCGGCCCGAGCGCGAGCCTGTACGTCGACGGCACCGACGGCCCGGTGCGCTGGATGGTCAACGGCCGCCTCGAAGCAACGCTGGCGGCAAACCAGCGCTTCATGCACCGCTTCGCCGAGCGCGGGCCGAGCGAGGTACTGGCTCTGGCCGACCACGGGCGTTATGCAAGGTTGCAGGTGAGCGTGGATTGAGGGGCACGCCCGCGATCTTTGCCTTTGATCTGCTGGCAGAAAATCAAAGGCGCGAGGCCCTTGTGGGAGCGGGCTCGCCCGCGATCTTTGCTGTTGCTTGGTTTGCCGTGGTTTCGAAGCCAAACCAAGCAACAGCAAAGATCGCGCGCAAGCACGCTCCCACAAGAGCCGAAGCCAAACCAAGCAACAGCAAAGATCGCGCACCCACAAATCCTCCTACGGCAACTCCCCGCCCGACCACGGATCGATCGAATACGAAAACACCTCGCTCAAATGGCCCGGCTGCGCATCTACGCGCTCGATCCAGCGGCACAGACCTGGGTAGACCTCCAGCGCGAGTCCCGCGTCCCCCGCCAGATGCGCATACGCAAACACCGAAATATCCGCAATTGAATAGCTGTCGCCAACGAGAAACTCGCGCTCCAACAGCTCGCGATCGAGTATCCCCAGCACCTTCAGCGAAGCCGCGCGCTTGGCCTGGACGAGCGCCTCGGGCCGGCGTGCGAGCTTGCCGGTCAAGGTCCAGTGGCGCAGCGTGGCGACGCTCGCCTGCACGTAGTCGCCCTCGAACGACAGCCACTGCAGCACCTTCGCCTGGGAGAACGCGTCATCCGGCAGGAATGCCGTTTCGCGCGCCAGAAACCACAGGATTGCGTTCGATTCGGCGAGCACGCGGCCGTCGTCGAGCCGGAGCGCCGGCACTGCGCCGGTCGGATTGATCGCGCGAAAGTCCGGCGTCTGGCCCGCGCCTTCGAAGATGCTGACGTACTCGCTGCGATACGGAATCCCGAGGTGCGCGAGCAGCTGCCGCACCTTCCAGGCGTTCTGCGATGGCCGGTAGTCGAAAAGGGTCAACATGGGATGGTCCTCCATCGGGGTCGATGGAGGCACTCTCGGCGAAGTGTGCGCGGCGGGCGCTCCGAATCTTGCGCGGTATCTCGTGCATACGATTGCGGACACCCGCGGCCCCACACGACCGCGCGCATTGCCCGCTAATATCACCGTCAGCGATCGCAGAGAACACCAGTGAGCCACTTTCCAGTTTCACGCAGGCGGGTGCTTCAGGCCGGCATGGCTGCCGCATTGCCGTGGAGCCTGTGGTCCTGCGCTGGCGACCCGGATCGGCCACTGCAAGTCGGTGGCCTGCCGGTCACCTGCAATCTCACGTTGCCGGTCGCGTGCGTCGCGCGCGAGGCGGCGAATCAGGCTGCCGCCGCGGGCGCACCGCGCTTCCACTACGAGTACAGCAAGTTCAGCGGCTGGCCGGAGATCAAGGAATCGCTGATGACCGGCCGCATCCAGGCCGCCTACATGCTGGCGCCGCTGGTCATGGATCTGGCCGACAAGCAGATCCCGGTAAAGATCGTGTCGCTCGGGCATCGTTCGGGCGCGGTGATCATGGTGCGCACGGAATCGCCGTATCAGGATTTCAAGCACCTGACCGGCAAGCGCATCGCGATCCCGAGCCGGTTCGCGGTCGACTTCCTGTTCCTGCGCAAGATGCTGGCCCGCGAAGGCATGAGCCCAAGCGACATCGAGGTCGTCGAGATGGCGCCGCCGGACATGCCGGCCGCGCTGTACGCGAATGCGGTCGACGCCTACTGCACCGGCGAGCCGTTCGGCGCCGCCGCACAAGCCGCGGGCTACGCGCGCCCGCTCAGGATGACGCGCGACGAATGGCGCAACTACATCTGCTGCGTGCTGACCGTGCGCGAGGAACTGATCGCCGAGAATCCGGCGTTGATCCAGGATCTGGTCAACCACGTGCTCGGCGCCGGCGTCTGGCTCGATACTGAGCAAGGCAATCGCGACAAGGCAGTCGCGATTGCCGCCGGCCGCGACTATTTCAACCAGGATCCAAAGATCCTGCAGTTCGTCATGGAGAATCCGACCGACCGCGTGACCTACGGCGATCTGCGCATGCTCCGCGCGGAGTTCGACGAGCTCATGCAACTCTCGATCGACGCCGGCACCATCGCGCATCCGATCGCGTACGAAAAATACGTCGACGAACGCTTCGCACGCGCCGCAAGCGCCGCGACGATCGCGATCTGAGAGCGGCGATGAATCAGAAGCGATCCGCAGATGACGCAGATGTCGCAGATAAAGGCAAGATCAGTCAATTGATCGAGAGCTTCGCCAGAACTCCTGCCGTTGCTCTTTATCTGCGTCATCTGCGTCATCTGCGGACCGCCTTGCTCCTGACTTTGCTTTGCTTCTCCCTGCAAGCGCTCGCCGCCGACACCACGCTCAATGCCGGCGTCTTCGACCCGCCGCGCATGGCGCCCGAGTTCACGCTCGACGGCTCCGACGGCGCGCCGCTGACCTTGAGCGCGTTCCGCGGCAAGATCGTGCTGCTCGGGTTCGGCTTCAGCTCGTGCACGCAGGTCTGCCCGATCACGCTGACGACCCTGGCGCAGGCGCGCAAGAAGCTGGGGCCCGCGGCCGCCGACGTACAGGTCGTCTACATCACCGTCGATCCCGAACGCGACAACGCCACGCGACTGAAGCAGTACCTGTCGGCGTTCGACCCGGCCTTCATCGGCGGCACCGGCACGCCCGAGCAACTCGCCGCGGTGCGCCGCGAATACGGCATCCTCGCCACGAAACAAGCCGGCCCGGATGGCGCCTACACGCATTCCTCGTTCGTCTACCTGATCGACCGCAAAGGCAGCCTGATCGCGCTGATGACCTATGGGCAGGAGCCGGATGCCTATGTGCACGATTTGAAGATTTTGCTGGCGCGGCCATGAGCAACCTTTGTGGGAGCGGGCTTTGTGGGAGCGGGCTTGCCCGCGATCTTTTCGCTCTTGGTTGGGAGATCAACGGCAAAGATCGCGGGCGAGCCCGCTCCCACAAGGAGCTGTAGGTGTCTCGCCCTTTCCGCCTGCTTCTCCTCCCCCTCGCCGCCCTGCTGGGAACGCTCGCCTGGGCCGCCCTCACCCCGGTCGAATTCCCCTCGCGCGAAGAAGTCTTCGAGATCCCGAAAGGCACCTGGGCGCGGCGGATGGCCGGCGACAAGGTCGAAATCCTGCCCTCCGAAGTCCGCCTCACGCTCGGCGGGCACGACGTGCTCTTGCTCAAGAATCTCGATGA
>CXWL01112650.1_pt1 | contig 10517 bp, 12 predicted proteins | sample 590931 | NCBI WGS metagenome assembly CXWL01 (sample SAMEA3498368, study PRJEB10139) | groundwater metagenome | biome: water well; material: biofilm material | place: Germany | collected 2015-04-27
TTGATGGGGCTGGTGGGGCTCGGCACGATCATCTTCATGTTCACCTACGTTATCCCGCGGCTGACAAAGATTTACGTGAATCTGGGCGAAGCCCTGCCTTTGCCGACGAGGATATTGCTGGCGACCAGCGACATTTTGCGCAAGGGCTGGCCGGTCATCATTCTGGTTTTGGCCGTCGGCGCTTTTATTTTCCGCCGGCAAATAAATACGGCGACCGGCAAGAAGATCTGGAGTCAATTTCTTTTACGGCTTCCTTTGGCGGGGAAGTTCATCGTCAAGGCGGAATTGACGCGTTTTTGCCGCACGTTCGGATTGCTTATCCGCAGCGGCGTGCCTATTTTAAGCGCCCTTAATATCGCCGTTCCGGTCATTGAGAACGAGGTCATCAAAGAACAGATCAGCCGCAGCTATCAGGAACTCGAGCACGGCGGCACGTTGGGAAAAAGTTTTAAAAATGCTCCGGTGATCCCGCTGTTCATGAGCAATCTGGTCCGCGTGGGCGAGGAATCCGGAAAGCTCCAGGATGCCCTGGAGGAAGTCGCGGGCAGTTATGAACGGGATACCGAGGAAGCCGTCCAGATCATGAGCAGTCTGCTGGAGCCTTTAATGATCCTGGTCATGGGATTGATCACCGGTTTTATCGTGATCGCCATGCTTCTGCCGATATTCGACATCAATACGATGATGAAATAATGGAAAGGACGCGCATGATCCAAAGACCAGAAAAGACCTTCTGGCCCCGCCACCGGCGGGGCTGGCCGGGGATATTGTCCGGCATTATTTTGGCAGCGCTCCTTTGCGCCGGATCCGCCGGCGCGGCCGATCAGTTAAGCTGGAAAGAATTGAAGGGCGCGCATTTTATCGCCTATTTCACCGATGAGGAAAGTTTCGCCCGCGATGTTCTGAACTCTGCCGAGAAATATTATACCCGGATCGCCGGAGAATTGGGGTACGCGCGCTATCAGGATTTCTGGACATGGGAAAAAAGATGCAAGATCTATGTTTATCCCGACCATGATTCCTTTTTGAAATCGACCGGCGGGGCCGAATGGTCTCATGGCTTGGCGGAGTACAACACGAAAACAATTTATAGTTACGCCTGGCACGAAGGTTTTCTGGACTCTTTATTGCCGCATGAGATCGCTCATTTGATCTTCCGTGATTTTATCGGGTTTAAAGGCGAGGTTCCTTTGTGGCTGGATGAAGGCGTTGCCCAGTGGGAGGAAGAGGCCAAACGCCCCCAGATGAGGGCCATGGTCAAGGAAGCTTATGAAAAAGGCGGTTTATTAACCATTAATGACATGATGAAGCTTGATATCCGCAGGCTTAAAAATAAGGAGGGCGTCCATGTCCGCGCCGCGCTGACCCAAGACGGGAGTCCGGGGGTCGTGTTTTTGAGCAGTGATAATCTGGTCACTACGTATTATTTGCAATCGGTTTCCATGGTCGGATTCTTGATCGAGAAATTCGGCGGCGAATCGTTCACGGCCTTTTGCCGGGAATTGCGCGACGGCAAAACTCTCGAGGATGCCCTTAAATCCGCGTACACGACGATAACGACCATCGTGGAGTTTGAGAAACGATGGAAAGAATATTTGGATCAACTATAATGAAGGAGGTTGTCATGTCCGGGTCTTCAAAAAATAACCGTAATGGTTTTACCCTGATCGAACTGATGCTCGTCGTCATCATCATCGGCGCGCTGGTCGCGATGGTCATGCCCCGTCTGGCCGGACGCGGCGAGCAGGCCCGGGCCGCTACCGCCAGGGCCGATATCCAGACGAATATCGCCACCGCCCTGAAGCTTTATGAGCTGGATAACGGCAGTTTCCCGTCCAGCGAAGAAGGGCTCAGCGCCCTGTTGAGCAAACCCTCCTCCGCCAGCAACTGGAACGGCCCGTATCTTGAGCGCAAGCCGATCGACCCCTGGGGCCGGGAATATAATTATAAATCTCCCGGAGAGCACCGCACGGCCGATTACGATTTATACTCTTTCGGCAACGACGGGGTGGAAAGCCAGGATGACGTCAAGAATTGGGACTAAAAATGGATTTACCCTGATCGAGGCCATGATCGCCACGATCATCCTCGCTTTGGGGACGACTTTTTTATCACGATCGTTTTTTATCACGCTTGATTCTTATAATTATTGTTCGCGCTATTTGCAGGTCATGTCCTGGGCGGATGAAAAGGTCTGGGAAGCCCAGGAGAATTTAAGCCGGCTTGGCGCCGCGGCCTCGCTTAATAACGCGGGAAGTTTTACCGAGAAAGGAAGAGATTTTAAGTGGTATCTGGCTTATTCTCCTTTGAACGCGGATGGTTCGTTGTACAAGGTCGACTTCGAGATGTTCTGGCAGGAAGGGGCGCGCAAGGCCAGGATCCAACGCGGTACTTATGCCCGTTATGAGAAAAAAGAAGAATAGCGCGGGAATGACCCTGATCGAATTGCTGATCACCCTGACCATCTTATCGGTCATTTCCACGGCCATCTACGCGTCGCTTAACAGCGGTCTGAAGATATGGAAACGGATCAATCAACCGCTGGCGCATGAAGATCTGGATATTTTTTTCGATCGCTTCGGCCATGATCTGCGCAATTGCGCGCGGTTCACGGGGCTTACGTTCACGGGTACGCAGGAGAGAGTGGAATTCCCGGCCATCCTTCCCAGCCCTCGTTTTGGAGGCGATGTCATCGGGCGAGTTAGCTACGCGTATGACCCGCAGGCAAAGACCCTTACCCGCGTCCAGCAGGATTTCAGCCAGATCCACTCAGGAGAAGAATCGTCCAAAATACAGATGATCCCTGATCTGGGGTTGGTCAAATTTCGTTATTATGTGTATGACAAAGAAACCAAGGAATATTCCTGGCGGGAAGATTTTCTGGAAGGCGATTTTCCGTTAGCGGTCAGGGTAGAATTGGAATCAGGCGATGAACCACAAGCGCAGAGTTTTACCAGGACGGTCAGTGTTCCGCTCTCCGGCTGATGTCCGGGGCAGCATATTGATCCTCACGGTCTGGTCGATCTGTTTTCTAAGTACCTTGGCCGTCATTCTCGGGTTAGGGGTCCGGCAGAAATTGCAGCTGGTCCAGCGGCTTGATGAGCGGGACAAATTGCATTTGGTCGCTGCGGCGGGAATCAAACAGGCCATTGCCCAGATACGGCAAGATAAAGAGAGCACGTTTTACTCCTTTGAAGATCGGTATGCCGACGACCCTTCCGTTTTCAAGGAGATAGCGCTCGGGGAGGGGCGCGTGGACATCCGTTATGACCTCTTTGATGGGGCCTCCGGGCAGACGAAGGTCCGTTACGGGCTCGCCGATGAGGAAAGTAAGCTCAACATCAATACCGCCGACGCTGAGGTGATGGAGCGGCTTTTTAGATTTGTTTTAAATGTCGATGAGATGCGCGCCCAGGATCTGGCCGCTTCTATCGTCGATTGGCGCGACGCCGACAGCGAGCTAAGCACTCCCGTCGGCAGCGCGGAAGATCCGTTCTATCGCAACCTGGCGTACAATCCTTATGAGGCCAAGGACGCGCCGCTGGAGGCCCTGGATGAATTGCGCCTGATCAAGGGCATGGATGCCAACTCCATGGAAAAATTAAAAGATTACCTTACTGTCTTTGGCGATGGTAAAATAAATATCAACACGGCTCCTAAAGCGGTCCTTCTCGCTGTGGGAATGAGCACGTATCTCGTGGACAAGGTCATGTCCTACCGTTTCGGCAAGGACGCGGCCTCGGGGACCGAGGACGATAACGTTTTTGACCTGTATTCCAATATCGTGCCGCATTTGAGCCAATTTGTCAGTTTGAGCGATTCGGAGGTGGCGGACTTGACCCGGATCGCGGACCAGTTCCTGAAGGTGCAGTCCGAAAATTTTATGGCGCGCGCCGCGGCCCATTTAAATAACCGGCGCAATACGACCGAGGTCGTCGCGGTCTTCAACCGCGGCGGTGATATTCTATACTGGCATGAATTTTAGTTATGGCGCAACCTGTCATCGACATTAAAAAAGTTCTCTCCGTACCGAATGTCCTTCATGCGCATCCCAAGGAACAGGTCGGGATCGATCTGGGGGGCAATCATCTGAAGTTCGCGCGGGTCATCATTCACGCGAACAAGCGGGAACTTGTCAATATCGCCCACCGCGACGTCACGGGTATGTCCGAAGAGGATATTTCCAAAGCGGTGAAGACCGCCATCGAGGATATGAAGGCCGGCGATCCGGAAGTCGTGGTCACGATCCCCGCGCATCTGGTCATCACCAAGAATATCGAGATCCCTTCCACCGACCCGCGGGAGATCATGGCGATCGTGAACCTGCAGGCGAGCCGGCACACACCCTATTCGCGGGAAGAGATCATTGTCGATTATATCCATGTCGGGACGTATAAGCAGACGTACAGCCGGATCCTGCTTCTTATCGCATCGCGTGAGGTCATCAAGCGGCAGTTTTTGATCGTGGAAAAGGCGGGATTCAAGTGCGCCGGCGTGCTCTTCGCGCCCGAGGCGATCGCGGCGACCCTGGATAAATTTTTGAAGTTGAGCAGCCGCGATGTTCCCATCGGCAGTCTCCATGTGGATGAAAATTCGACGGATTTTATGATCATTTTTAAGGACAAACCGGTTTTCATCCGCTCCATTCCGGTGGGGACGCAGCATTTCTTTGAAGAGAAGGAGAGGTACCATCTGAAGTTCGTTGATGAGGTCAGAGGTTCTCTGGAAGCCTATGAAAGTGAGTCCATCGGGAAGGCGCCCCACATGCTGGTCTTGACGGGCGCGGTGGAGGCGACCGAAGGCCTTGATGCCATGCTTGCCGAAACGGCGCGCGTGCCCGTGCACGTGATCTCGTATTTTCGGGCGGCCATTTTTTCGGATGAGATCGCTCAGAAAATTGCTTCCGTCAGGCATTTATCTTTCTTGAACGCCATCGCCTCCACGACCGCCGTGCCGCCGCCGAAGGTCAGCCTTATCCCCGAGGAGATCCGGATGCGCAAGAATATCGAGGAGCGCGGCAGGGAGTTGATCAAAACGGGCATCTTCATCCTTTCGATAGCGCTGGTGCTCTCGATGATTTTTATAAGCAAGATCTATATGAAGAGCCTCTTTCTTCAGAATTTGAAAACGAAATACGCGGCCATTGGTGAAGAGGCTGCGAAGCTGGAGAAAAGTTTCGGACGCGCCACGACGGTGGCCAATTATCTTTCCACGCGCGGCTATTCGCTGGAAGTGCTGGCGGACCTGGCCACGCTCGCCCCTTACGATCTGGAATTGGCGGACATCCGTTATGACGCGCAGGGTAAATTCTCCCTGGGCGGCACGGCGGATTCAATGTCCGTGGTCTTCGCGTTCGTTGACAAGCTGGAAAAATCGTCTTATTTCAAGGACGTGAAGACGAAATACACGACCAAGCGCAAAGCGGGCAAGCGCGACCTCGTCGATTTTGAGATCGGGGCCACGCTGGAAAAGAAGTCGAGTGGATAAAACAGATGCTTGATCTGCAGACGATCGGTAAAAAAATCGCTAACCTTTCTTCGCGGGAGAGGCTGGTCTTCAATCTTTCGGCCGCTTTTGTTTTTTTGATGATCCTGGACCGAACGGTCATCTCTCCGATCTTTACGCAGATAGAGGCCTTGAACAGGGAAACCAAACAGGAGGAGGCGACCATCAAAAAGAATTTGCGCCTCCTGGCCCAGAAAGACAAGATTCTGGCGCAAAGCAGCAAATTCGAATCGTACTTGAATTCTTCGTTGTCCCAGGACGAAGAAGTGACGGCCATGCTCAAGGAGATCGAGGATCTGGCCAACAAAAATTCCGTCTATCTTATCGATCTCAAGCCCGGTGACGTCAAGCAAACCGGCGCCACCAAGAAATATCTGATCAATTTGAGCCTGGAAGCGCAGATGGACCAGCTGGCCGTATTCATGTACGGCGTGGAAAGCTCCGACCGGCTTTTTACGATAGAGAAATACCAGATAGAACCCAAGTCGCGTGAATCCAGCGTGGCGAGGTGCACCATGATCATTTCGCGTGTCGCGCCGCCGTAAAAAAGTGTCGTACGTCGTTCGTGAAACCTGCCTGCCGGCCGGCGTGAAGCGGGCGACGCAATCTAAATTAAGGAGGGTATACTCATGAAAAAAACGATGATGATGATTTTGGTTTTGGTCGCGGGGTTGAGTTTCAACGCCTATGCGCAGGCAACGGGGCTGCTGGATATCCGCGATAAAGTCCTGAAGGAGTCCCGGGAGATCAAGGCTTTGTTCTCGGATACCAAGGATGTGATCCTGGTCAGCAGTATGGTGGATTCCTGCATCCTGACCACTTCCCAGCTCGACGCGTATTTTTCCCAGTTGGGGATCTTCAACACCATTAAAAAAGATGACGTTACCCCGGCCGCCGTCAATTTTCTTGAGCAATGGTTGAACGGTATTAAAAATACCAATGACCTCAACATCAAGAGCCTCAACGCGGTCACCCAGAACATCCAGGCCAAGACCAAACTTCATCTGGAGCGGCTGACGGGATATTTCACTGATCTTAACGCGCAGATCGACCTGGAATTGGCGAAATTGGCCGCGTTAAAGAACGCGCTGGGTATTTAATTCCCGCGGATCCGCGTCAATTCATTTGTTCTTGGGACAGTAAAATAATTTTATGCGCATTGCGATAACAGGGGCAAGCGGTTTTATTGGCACGGCCGCGGCAGCGTATTTTCAGGCCCGCGGGCATGTCATAACGCGAATCAGCCGCCAGCAGGGCCGCCTGAGCCTGAATCCCGCCAATTTTGAAGGCCAAGACGTGGTCATCCATCTGGCTGGGGCCAATATTGCCGGCCAGCGCTGGAGCAAGCGATATAAGAAGCTTCTTTATTCCAGCCGTATTGAAACGACCACCCAGTTATGCAAGATCCTGTCGAATATGAACAGCCCACCCCAGCTCCTTTTATGCGCCTCCGCAACAGGAATTTATGGGCATATTGAACCACCGTCATATGTAGACGAAAGTATAGTTATGGGGAATGGATTCCTATATCGTCTTTGTTATGATTGGGAACACTCCACCCATTTAGCTGAAGAAGTAGGCATCCGTGTGCTACATATGAGGTTTGGGATTGTTTTGAGCCAAAAGGGAGGGGCTTTAGGCAAAATGCTACCGGTTTTCAGGCTTGGTTTTGGTGGCAAATTAGGTTCCGGGAAGCAGATGATGAGCTGGATCGCTTTAGATGAAGTTCCAACGGCGATGGAGCATATGATCAATACGCCAGGCCTGTCCGGAGCGGTCAATTTTGTGGCGCCCAAGGCGGTCTCCAACGCCGAATTCACGCACGTTCTGGGCAATGTTCTGCGCCGGCCGGCGTTCTTATCGGTGCCAGCGCTGGCCATTAAAATTTTGTTCGGGGAAATGGGGCAAGAGTTACTGCTTTGCGGGGCGAACGTCATCCCAAAGCGCCTCCTGGAAAGCGGCTATGTCTTTCGTTATCCTGACCTGGAAACGGCGTTGTCAAAAATGCTTTCGCGCTAATGGAAGAACACACACGCCACGCGGCCAGCGCGGTTATCTGCCAGCACAAAATTGAATTTCACTGATTTTATGTTACAATAGCAACGCTATGTCATATCTCGTCCTTGCCAGAAAGTACCGTCCGCAGACCTTCGATGAAGTCACCGGTCAGGAACATATCACGGATCTCTTGAAGAAGGCGATCCAGTCCAGCCGTATCCACCACGCGTATTTGTTTTGCGGCCCGCGCGGCATCGGCAAAACCTCCTGCGCGCGTATCCTGGCCAAGTCGCTCAATTGCGCAAACGGTCCTACGTTAAAGCCCTGCGGTGAATGCCCTGCTTGCCAGGATATCACCCGCGGCAGCAGCTTCGATGTCCTTGAGATCGACGGGGCCTCCAACCGCGGGATCGACGAGATCCGTACCTTGCGGGAGAACGTCAAATTCGCCCCCAGCGCGGGAAAATACAAAATTTACATCATCGATGAAGTGCATATGCTCACGACGGAGGCCTTCAACGCGCTTTTAAAAACCCTGGAAGAGCCCCCCGCGCACGTCAAATTTATTTTCGCCACGACCGCGCCGCAGAAAGTGCCAGCGACCATCATTTCCCGCTGCCAGCGCTTTGATTTTAAACGCATCTCCGTGGAAACGATCGTCGCCACAATGGCGGCGATCAGCAAAAAAGAAAAGTTTAAAATAGACCAGGACGCGCTCTATGCGATCGCCAAGGCGGCGCAGGGGAGCTTGCGGGACGCGTTGAGCATTCTCGATCAATTGAGCGCGTTAAGCGACGAAGGCATTGAAGCGAAGGATGTCTTTTCGATGCTGGGCATGGTGGAGACGCAATTTTTGTTCGACCTGACCGGCGCGCTGGCGCAGAAGAATTGTCCGCTGGCCCTCGAGATCCTGGAAAAAATTATCGACCAGGGAAAAGATATCAAGCAGTTGAACAAAGATCTGATCGAGCATTTCCGCAATCTGATGGTCGTTAAGATCGGCGGCAAGACTCTCGGGAAACTCATCGATTATCCGGCCGCCATTAAGGATATGTATTTGAACCAGTGCGCGCAATTCACGCTTAAAGATATCCTCAAGGCGATCGACACTCTTATTGAGACGCAGGACATCGCGGGAATAACCGAATCGGCGCGTATGCCGCTCGAGGTGGCCTTTGCCAAGCTGACGTACACCGGCGAGGTTTTTGTCCAGCCGCCCGGCGTCGCCGCGTCCGCGCGCCCGGCGCAGCCACAGCCGCAACCGGCGCCTAAAAAGCAGCCTGAAGCCAAACCAGCCGCTGGATCCGGATTTCCCACAGCCAATGTTCTCAAGAGCGAAAAAGGACAACTTGACCTGACGCCCGTTCCGAAAGGGATTGCCGGGGAAGATGACGACAACGCCGAGGAGATCGAAGAGATCAGGGAAGATCTCCCGTTGTCCGCGCCCGCGCTTCCGGAACCTCTTGATCTGACCAAGATCAAACGCTGCTGGGACACGCTCACCTTCGCGGTCAGCCGCGAGCGGATGTCTTTGGCCACGTATTTGCAGGAAGGTACGCCTTTGGAATTCAAGGACGGACGCCTGACGATCGGATTTCCTCCCAAATGCGCTTTTCAAAAAGAAGCTTTGGAAGACCAGAACATCAAACAGCTCGTGGCCAAAGTCTTCTCGGCGAAACTGGAAACGCCGGTGAGCCTGCATTATGAGCTCATCGGTAATTTCAAGCCGCAGGAAGAAGAGGGTATTATCAAGGAAGCGTTGAATACCTTTAATGGCAAGGTCGTGAGCCGGTGGCACAAGGAATAAGGCGATAGGTTATAGGTCATACTAACACCTAAATAATGTTGTAAACAAATGGCTTATCCAAAATTAATCGAAAACCTGATGGAACAATTCGTCAAGCTGCCCGGCGTGGGCCGGCGCAGCGCCGAGCGGATGGCCTTCTGGATCTTAAATCATCCCACNNATAATCTTAGCGATACCGAGATCTGCCTCATTTGTTCGGATACCAACCGCGATGAGGGAACCGTATGCGTGGTGGAAGATCCTAAAGACGTTTTTGCCATTGAGCGCACGGGGTCATACCGCGGGCATTATCACGTCCTTCTGGGCGCGATCGCGCCGGCCGAGGGGTGCGGCCCTGAAGACCTGAAAATTCCGCAGTTACTGAAACGCGTTTCTTCAACCCAGATTAAAGAGGTGGTCATTGCCACGGACGCCGACAATGAAGGGGAGATGACCGCGCTTTATCTGACCAAGCAGTTAAAACCCACAGGGGTTAAGATCAGCCGTATCGGTCTGGGGATACCGGTGGGCAGTTCGCTGGAATTCGCGGACATGTCCACGTTAAGCATGTCTTTGAAAGCGCGCCGGCCGATAGGCTCCCTTGGGGAGGAAATTCAGGAATAAACTTCGAAGGGATGCGCCTACTTGTTTAAGTTCAGATCGGGCTTTTGCGGGGCGGGTATTTCCCGGTCGTTGACCGGATTCTCCGTCTCTCGCAGGGAGAGCCGGTAGAAAACAACGCCGATGGCGGCGCGCAGATCGTCCGTGGTAAATGGTTTCAAAAGCGGCACCCTGCCTTTTCCCTCCAGCATCATGGCCTTTTCGCGGTTGCCGGTAATATAAATGACCGGCAACTTCAGCTGACTTTCAACATATTTGCCCGTCTGGATACCGTCCATCGCGCCCGCTAAAGACACGTCCATGATGACGAGGTCCGTGCGTGGCAGCTTGGCAGCTTTTTTCATAAACTCCTCACCGCTGGCAAAAACTCCCGTGACCTCGTAGCCCATGCGTTCGAGCGTCTTGGCCATTTCACCGGATATGGACTGGTCGTCTTCGACAATGAGTATATGTTTTCCAATGGGGGCGATCATTTCTAACGTCTCCCGTACATTTATTTTTGCCACCTAACTAATGACTTTTCTGGGCCTTAAGTGCTACCTAGTACGATGTTAAGTTAATTCTTGATAGTGTCATAAACTCTATCAAGTTTTTCGCGAGCTTTGCT
>CXWL01123861.1_pt1 | contig 10516 bp, 12 predicted proteins | sample 590931 | NCBI WGS metagenome assembly CXWL01 (sample SAMEA3498368, study PRJEB10139) | groundwater metagenome | biome: water well; material: biofilm material | place: Germany | collected 2015-04-27
TCCAGAAAGCCGCTAAATCAAGGGATATGTCAGGGAGCAGAATCTATCTTGGACAGCAATGGCGGCGTGGTGTAAGGGTTAACAAATCGGACGTGTACTTGGCGCTGAAAGATCAAGTCGGAATAGACAATGCTATTGGGTATCTCCAAGAGTTGGCACGATTTGCTGGTTATTATGAAAAACTGCTCTCACCCGAAAAGGAAAGTGACCCCCTAATCAGATTAGGAATCTCGCGATTAAATCGTATTGAAGTTACGGTGGCATATCCGTTTTTGTTAAACGTCTATGACGATTACCAAGCCAACAGAATTACCGCAAGCCAATTCGCCGACATACTCAACGTACTTGAAAACTTCATGATTCGTCGCTTTGTTTGCAATGTGCCATCAAATGCGCTGAACAAGATATTCCCTTCTCTTTACGTTCAAGTCTTTGAGAAAAATCCAGACAACTTTGTTGCTGCAATGAAGTCAATACTTCAATCAAAAGGATATCCGAAGGACTGTGAGTTTAAAGAGAGGATTCAGGACGTAAAACTGTACGGCGCTGGTGATCGTCAGATCAAAACAAAATTGATTCTTGAATCAATAGAAGAGTCGTACTGCCACAAGGAAAGTGTTTCATTTGAAAAGGCCGCAATTACCATAGAGCACATTCTTCCGCAAACCCCAACTGACTGGTGGAAAAATCATTTGGGTGATGAGTGGGAAATGATGCATGAGCTATGGCTGCATACATTAGGGAACTTAACCTTAACAGGTTATAACTCGGAGCTTTCAAATGATGATTTTGAGACCAAACGGCAGAAATTAAGGGAAAGCCACTTGGAAATAAATCGGTATTTTGATGGGGTAGTGGCATGGCAAGTTGAAGACATCAAGAAACGATCAGATCAGCTTTCCGAATTGGCGCTTAAAATTTGGCCATACTTCGAGGATGACAAGCCCACCCAAAACCAAATCGGTGTGACAGGTACTAAGCCAGTTGACTTGTGGATTCTTGGGCAAAAATTTCATGTGGATACTTGGAAAGAGGTTCTTGTTCGTACTTTGGATGTTATAGCTGATCTGGAACCTGATAAATTTGAGCAGATCGAGCAAAAGTATCCTCGCTTTGTTGGCAAGGACAAGAATAATTTTCGTCGAAGCAATGAATTGTCGAATGGTGTCTTTGTGGAGGTTAATTTGTCTGCTGAAACTATCCAGAAATTTTGTTATCAAGCGATAGAGGAAGTTGACCTGACTTCAGATGATTGGCGTGTCGAATTGCGTTGATGCCTTTGACTGGCAGTTGCTACCTATGGTCATAAAATTGAATAAGGTTGTCATCTTCGGCGTCGGCCTGATTGGCGGCTCGTTCGCGCTGGCGTTGCGCAAGGCGTATGCCGTCAATGAGGTGGTCGGTTTCGGGCGCAGAGTAGAGACGCTGGAGCAAGCCAAACAACTCGGCATTCTCGACCGCATCGGCAATGATGTGTCGCGCGAAGTGCGCGATGCCGACCTGATCCTGCTCGCTACGCCGGTAGCGCAGATGGCGGATATTTTCGCGCGCATCGCGCCGCATCTGGGCACACACACGCTGGTCACCGATGGCGGCAGCACCAAGGGCGATGTGGTGGCTGCGGCTCGCCTGAATCTGGGCGGCAAGATCGCACAGTTCGTCCCCGCCCATCCCATCGCGGGTGCCGAGAAGAGCGGTGCTGCCGCAGCGCAGGCCGATTTGTATCAAGGCAGAAAAGTAGTACTGACGCCGTTGCCGGAAAATTCCGATGCGGCGGTAGCGCGCGTGCGCAAGGCATGGGAAGCATGCGGCGCAACGGTGAGTGAACTGACACCGCAACAACATGACCAGGTATTTGCTGCGGTAAGCCATCTGCCTCATTTACTTTCGTTCGCGCTGGTGCATGACCTGGCGCAACGCGACAACCGCGACCTGCTGCTTTCCTTCGCTGCCAGCGGCTTCCGCGACTTTACCCGCATCGCCGCCAGCTCCCCGGAAATGTGGCGTGACATCAGCCTGGCCAACCGCGATGCCTTGCTGCGCGAGCTGAAACAATATGCGGACGAACTGTATGTTGTTTATCAGGCGCTGGAGAATAATGACTCCGCCAAGCTGGAGGAGATATTTAGATTGTCCAGCGAGGTAAGGGGGGGCTGGACGCAGCAATAAATTGTTACCGGGGGGTAATCGAGGGAACCCCGCAGGGGCGACAAACCGGGGCGGCGTTTCTTTGATTACTTTCTTTGGACGCACAAAGAAAGTAATCGGCATGCGGGGCCGCCCCCGCGAAGTTGATTTGGCAAGACAAGAAAGGTAATCAGCTGCCGGGCTGCCCCCGGCGAAGTTGCTTTTGAATTTAAAGATTGGTGGACAAAATGGCTCATCCTACCCAAACACAACGCTACCGCCAAACTCCTGCGGATCACCCCAAAATCTGCCCCAGCGTCTGCCGCATAGTGTGTTGGTCGCGTGGCGATAATTGCCCCATGCTGCGAATGACGAGGGTTTGCTGGAGCGTAGTCAGGACGGGTTTTGCGAAAGATGGTTTGAGCAGTCCGGCTGTTTGCCAGTCAATGATCTGGAAGGAAGCGAAATCCAGCACCGTGTGGGATTGGCTGGTGATTGCCATGATGAGCAAATCCGGGCGGTTGGTGTGATAAGCCGGGCTGGAAATTACGACTGCCGGGCGTTTTTTACTTCCTTCCTGATTGGAGAACGGGAAGGGGACGAGGATGACCTCGCCAAACGTGTAGGTGGATTCGTCGGTCATTTGAGCGGGCGCAGGCAGTTATAGCGAGTCGTATATCGCGTCGGCGTCGTTATCCCAGACAGTGGCGAAACTGGCTGCGGCAGTTTGCGCGGCGGCTTGTGTAAGCGCGCGATCTTTTTCGCGGCTACGCAGAAAATCCACGAAGTCGGCAACTTCCGCCAGGCGCGTCGGCGGCAGCTGCAGAATTTTTTCGATCAACTGATGTTCGGTAGTGTTCATGGCAGCCTCTTAACTGAGGATGAGTGTGTGTTGAATTATACATAACCCGCACGATTACACGCAGAAAATGGGGAGGCAGACCGTTGACGGCGTACCCTTTACGGGTGCAAACCCCGACAGCGGCAACCCCGGCAAAACATGCTCCCAGCCCCCTCTACTGGTATCATCCCACCCTCAAAATTATTTTCCGCAGGCCGTTGCATGGTTCACCCCCCAATGACATCCGAAAATTTTATTGATCTCCCTCCCTTGATGTCCGCGCACGGCATGGTGCGTCTGCCCGGTTCGAAGAGCATTTCCAACCGCGTATTGCTGCTGGCCGCGCTGTCAGAAGGCACGACCGAGGTGCGTGATCTGCTGCATTCGGATGACACGGAGCGCATGCTGGATGGGCTGCGCACGCTGGGCGTGAAAATTGAAGCGCTAGGTGACAATGCTTACCGCGTGACGGGTTGTGCCGGGAATTTTAGCGAAACTCGCTGCACTCGTTTTCCGGTGAAGGAAGCCAAGCTGTTTCTCGGCAACGCAGGCACCGCGTTCCGCCCGCTGACGGCGGCGCTGGCCTTGGCGGGCGGGCACTATGAGCTGTCCGGTGTGCCGCGCATGCACGAGCGGCCCATCGGCGATCTGGTGGATGCGTTGCGCGGACTGGGCGCAGACATTCGCTATCTGGGTAATGAGGGTTTCCCGCCGTTGCAGATATTTCCTGCCAAGTTGGCAGGCAACACGGTGCAGGTGCGCGGCGACGTATCCAGCCAGTTTCTCACCGGCCTGCTGATGGCGTTGCCGTTAACCGGGCGGGCGGTGGCAGTCGAGGTGGTGGGCGATCTGATTTCCAAGCCCTATATAGAAATCACGCTGGCGATGATGGCGCGCTTTGGTGTCAAGGTTGAACGGCATGGCTGGCAGCGTTTCGTGGTGCCTGGCGGGCAGCATTACCAAAGCCCCGGCGTGATTTACGTCGAGGGCGATGCCTCGTCCGCCTCGTATTTCCTCGCTGCCGGAGCTATCGGCGGCGGGCCGGTGCGCGTGGAAGGCGTGGGGCGCGACAGCGTGCAGGGCGATGTGCGTTTTGCCGAAGCGCTGCAATTGATGGGCGCGCAGATTGCGATGGGGCCGAACTGGATGGAGGCGCGCGCGCCCGCGAATGGCAAGCTGAAAGCAATTGACCTCGATTGCAACCACATACCGGACGCAGCGATGACGCTGGCCGTGGCCGCGCTGTTTGCCGATGGCACGACCACGTTGCGCAACATCGCCAGTTGGCGGGTGAAAGAAACCGACCGTATCGCGGCGATGGCGGCCGAGCTACGAAAGACGGGAGCGAAGGTGGAGGAGGGAGGGGACTTTATTCGTATCACACCGCCGCCGTCTGCCTTGGCTTCCACCCTTCACCCTTCACCCTTCACCCTTCACGGTTCTATTGATACCTACGATGACCACCGCATGGCGATGTGCTTCTCGCTGGCAGCTTTCGGTGGCGCGGGTGTGCGTATCAACGACCCGCAGTGCGTCGCCAAGACTTTTCCGGATTATTTTGCAGCTTTTGCCGGCGTGGCACAGCGATAGGGCTGTGTTCTTCTGCCAAAAACAGGCTCAACCGGCCCGTTTCTTCATGGCTTGCTGTGCCTCGCGCGTTGCATCTCGTTCGCGTTCGGTAGCTCTTTTGTCATGCTGCTTCTTGCCCTTGGCCAAGCCGATTTCCAGCTTGATGCGCCCGCCCTTGTAGTGCATGTCCAGCGGCATCAGGGTGTAACCTGCAATCTGCACCTTGCCGATCAGCTTGTTGATTTCCGCCTCATGCAGCAGCAGCTTGCGCGTGCGCAACGGGTCGGGATGGATGTGCGTGGAGGCGGTGGCCAGCGGGCTGATGTGTGAGCCGAAGAGATAAAGCGCGCCATCCTTAATCGTGACGTAAGCTTCTTTGAGTTGCACGCGCCCGGCGCGGATTGCCTTGACTTCCCACCCCTCCAGCACGAGGCCGGCCTCGTAGCGGTCTTCGATGAAGTAATCGTGAAAGGCTTTCTTGTTTTGGGCGATGCTCACGATAGCGGATGAATTTTGTGGTTAACTCATATATTCTATCAGCTTTGGATGCGGGCTCTCTTCAGGCATGGCGTTAGTCGAGAAATCGGTGCTGGTTCCGTACAGCGCGGAACAGATGTTCGCCCTGGTGGACAATGTGGCGGATTACCCGCAATTCCTGCCGTGGTGCGGCGGGGCCAGCGCCACTTCGGTGGATGGCAGCGCTGTGCATGCGACGGTGCATATTGATTATCACCACATCAAGCAGAGTTTCACCACGGAAAATGTGCGCCAGGCTCCCCATTGCATTGACATCACCCTGAAAGACGGGCCGTTCAAGCATCTCGACGGCCACTGGCATTTCATCCCGCTTTCCGAATCTGCCTGTAAAATAGAGCTTCAGTTGCATTATGAGTTTTCCCACAAGGTGCTGGAAAAGGTGCTGGGCCCCATTTTTCATTACATCACCAACAGCCTTGTGGATGCCTTTGTCCACCGTGCAGAAAAGGTTTATACAGTCAGATGAGCGACAAGATCAACATTGAAGTGGTATATGCGTTGCCGCATGAGCAGACGTTGCTGAAGCTGCAAGTGCCGCAAAATGCCACCGTGTCCGAGGCGATCACGCTTTCCGGCATCTTGGGGAAATACCCGGACATAGCCGTGGACAAGAATAAATTTGGCATTTTCGGAAAACTTGCCAAGCCCGATGCGGTGTTGCGCGATAAAGACCGTATCGAGATTTATCGCCCGCTGATTGCCGACCCGAAAGAAGTGCGCCGCAAGCGCGCCGAAGAAGGCAAGATCATGAAAAAAGGCGGCGTTGAAGCCGCGGCTTGATTGCCCATGCTGGATTACGATTTGCATTGCCACTCCTCCGTTTCCGATGGATTGCTGTCACCTGTTGATTTGGTGGCAAGGGCTGCCGGGCGCGGGGTGAAATTCCTGGCGTTGACCGACCACGACGATGTATCCGGCCTGGCCGAGGCGGCGCAGGCCGCCACGCAGCATGGTGTGCAATTCATCAACGGGGTGGAGATTTCGGTGAGCTGGTGCAGCCATACCCTGCATATTGTCGGCCTGCGCATTGATCCCGCTTATGCGCCGCTGGTTGAAGGCTTGCGCACTATCCGCAGCGGGCGCGGCGCACGGGCGCAACTGATGGCGCAATCATTGGCCAAGGCTGGCATCGGCGGGGCGCTGGAAGGCGCCTACCGCCATGCGAAGAACCCGGGCATCATCGGGCGCACGCACTTTGCGCGCTTCCTGGTCGAGGGCGGGTATTGCAAGGATGTGCGCAGCGTATTCAAGAATTATCTGGTCAGCGGCAAGCCGGGCTATGTGCCGCATCAATGGGCGACATTGCCGGATGCGGTCGGCTGGATATGCGGCAGCGGCGGCGTTGCCGTGCTGGCGCATCCGGGGCGCTATACTGCCGGGCGCAAGCGCATGGGCAGCACCACCCTGCGCCGCTTGCTGCGCGAATTCATTGACTTGGGCGGGCAGGGAATCGAAGTGGTGAGCGGCGCCCATACGCCCGAGCAATATGCCGATTTTGCGCGCTATGCACAGGAATTTGGCTTGCTGGCCTCATGCGGTTCGGATTTCCACGGCCCCGGCGAAAGCTACCGCGACCTGGGATGCCTGCCCGACTTTCCGTTGGGCTGCCGCCCGGTGTGGCAGGTGTGGGAAGCTATATCAACTTAAGGGGATCTCTATAAATCCAAACTCCGTCGCGATGCTGCGTTGCTCAAGAAATTTTAACGCTTACATATCAAACATATGCTGCGCGCTAAAATTTCTTTCGCGCCTTGCCTCGCTTAGGATTTTGAATTTATAGAGGCCCCCTTAAAAAGCAAATTATCAAAAGGCGAATATTTTATGACACAATTTTTTGTTATTCATCCGGACAACCCGCAACCGCGCCTGATCAAGCAGGCTGCAGCCATGGTGAGCGACGGCGCGGTGATCGCTTATCCCACCGATTCCTGCTACGCGCTGGGTTGCCATCTCGGCGACAGGACCGCCGTGGCGCGTATCCGCCAGATACGCGGCGTGGACGATGACCACTACATGACCCTGATGTGCCGCGACCTTTCCGAACTGGCCCGTTATGCGCGGGTGGATAACATACAATTCCGTTTGCTGAAGAACAACACGCCGGGCAGCTACACTTTCATTCTGGAGGCATCCAAGGAAGTTCCCAAGCGCCTGCAACACCCCAAGCGCAATACCGTTGGGATCCGCATTCCGGATCATCCGGTGGCGCTCGCACTGCTGGAGGAGTTGGGTGAGCCATTGTTAAGTTCCACCCTGATCCTGCCGGGTGAGAAACAGCCTCTGAGCGACGCGGAAGACATACAAACCCGGCTTAATCGCCAGGTTGACCTGATACTGGATGGGGGCGCGGTCGGGCTGGATCCGACCACGGTGGTTGACCTCACCACCGACACCCCCACCCTGTTGCGCCTCGGCAAAGGCGATGCCGCCCCTTTCGCAATTGGGGGTTAACGGTCAAGCTCCAATGCACCTCAGCCAATTGATACAAACTATCGCCATCTCGGCGATTCCCATCCTGTTCGCCATCACGCTGCACGAGGCGGCGCACGGCTATGTGGCGCGGCATTTCGGCGATATGACGGCCTATCAGCAGGGCCGCATCAGCCTCAACCCGATCCGCCACATTGACCCTGTGGGCACCATCCTGCTGCCCTTGTTGACGCTGTGGCTGGGCGGCATCCTGTTCGGCTGGGCCAAACCGGTGCCGGTCAATTTTTCCGCATTGCGCAACCCCAAAAAGGACATGCTGTGGGTGGCGTTGGCAGGCCCTGCGGCGAACTTGTTCATGGTGATATGCTGGGTATTATTATTGAAACTGGCATTGGCTTTTCCGGGCAGCTATTTTTACAAGCCGCTGGAGGAAATGGCCAAAATGGGAGTCCAAATCAATATCATCCTGATGATGTTAAACCTGTTGCCACTGCCGCCATTGGATGGCGGACGCATCGCCGTCAGCCTGTTGCCGCACCGGCAGGCATACAGGCTGGCGCAGATCGAGCCATACGGCATGTATATCCTGATTTTTCTGGCGGTCACGCCAGTCCTGGGCTGGATTTTGAGACCGTTGATTCATATTGCGTATGCTGTAATTCAATTATTTTTTAGAATGTAAGAAAAAACATGTTTACTGATCGCGTTTTATCCGGGATGCGCCCCACGGGCGGCCTGCACCTTGGGCATTACCACGGCGTGCTGAAGAACTGGGTGGAGATGCAGCATGAATTCGAGTGCCTGTTTTTCGTGGCCGACTGGCATGCGTTGACCACCCATTACGACTCTCCCCAAGTCATCGAGCAACATGTATGGGACATGGTGGTTGACTGGCTGGCTGCGGGAGTGGATCCCGCGCAAGCCACCCTGTTCATCCAGTCCAGGGTGCCGGAACATGCCGAACTGCATCTGCTGCTATCCATGATCACGCCGCTGGGTTGGCTGGAGCGCGTGCCGACCTACAAGGACCAGCAGGAAAAACTCTCCGAAAAGGACTTGAGCACCTACGGCTTTCTCGGTTATCCGTTGCTGCAAAGCGCGGACATCCTTATTTACCGCGCCACCCAGGTGCCGGTGGGCGAAGACCAGGTGCCGCATATCGAATTCACCCGCGAGATCGCACGCCGTTTCAACCACATCTACGGGCGCGAACCCGGTTTCGAGGAGAAGGCTGAAGCAGCGGTCAAGAAGCTGGGCGGCAAAAAAGCCAAGCTGTATAAGGAGCTGCGCACACGCTTCCAGGAACAGGGCGACGACGAGGCGCTGGAATCGGCCAAGTCGCTGCTCGACGAGCAGCAAAGCCTCAGCATGGGCGACCGCGAACGCCTGTTCGGCTATCTCGAAGGCAGCGGCAAGATGATCCTGTCCGAGCCGCAGGCCATGCTGACCGCAGCCTCGAAAATGCCGGGGCTGGACGGGCAGAAAATGTCCAAATCCTACAACAACACCATCAGCCTGCACGAAGACGAGGCCGACGTGACTAGGAAAATCCGCACCATGCCCACCGACCCGGCGCGCGTGCGCCGCACCGACCCCGGCGAGCCGGACCGCTGCCCGGTGTGGCAATTGCACCAGGTATATTCCGGCGCAGACATCAAGCAATGGGTGCAACAGGGCTGCCGCAGCGCGGGCATCGGCTGCATCGAATGCAAACAGCCGGTGATCGCCGCCGTGCTGGAAGAACAAAAACCGATGCGCGAGCGCGCCCAGCAATACCTGGACGACCCGACGCTGGTGCGCAGCATCATCGCCGACGGCTGCGAAAAGGCGCGCAAACTGGCAAGCGAGACCATGCGCGACGTGCGCGAGGCGATGGGGCTGAGTTACAGCTAGGGAAACGCAGATTACTCATAAGTCAGAAATAAAGTCTACAATTCTGGAACAAAATGCTCTTACGCAAACTCCAATCGCTCATGAAGAAAGATGGACGAACTCATGATCGAAAGACAAAAGAAGCCATACGCATGATGGCGATAGAACGCATTCTTGAGGGCGAGGATGTGGCGATGGTGATGAGTAGCTATGGAATGTGCCGCACCACGGGATACAAGTGGCTTGCCAAGGTGCGTGGTCGTGGTCGCGGAACACACTGTCTGGCTGCGCGTAAAGGTACGGGGCGCACGCCGAAACTGACGCGCGCTCAACAGTCGCAAGTATTTCGCTGGGTCAATGGAAAGAACCCGATGCAGTACGGTTTTGACTTCGCATTGTGGACGCGAAACATCGTGCGTGAACTCATCCTCCAGAAATTCAACGTCAGCTTGAGCGTAACCTCGGTCGGCAGCCTGCTTGCCGAACTCAACCTCACGGCGCAAAAGCCGTTGCAGCGTGCCTACCAACGCGATCCGGAGGCTATTGAACGCTGGCAGCGTGACACCTTCCCGGCTATCGCAAAGCAATCCAAAGCGGAAGGTGCCGAAATCTACTTCTGGGACGAATCCGGCTTTCGTGCTGACGCGGTGCATGGCAAGACTTGGGCCGAGCGAGGCAATACGCCCGTGGTCAACAGGCCAGGACAACGTCAAAGCATCAGCGCAGCGTCTGCGGTCAATGCCAAGGGTGCCTTCTGGTTTGCCACTTACCAGGGTGGTTTGACGGGCGAGCTGTTCGTTGACCTGCTCAAGCAGTTGATGCACCGCCGCAAGAAAGCATTGCATCTTGTGGTTGATGGATTGCCCGCACACAAGAAAGCAGTGGTTAAAGAGTATGTAGCCAGCACGGAAGGGCGTTTGACGCTGCACTTTTTGCCCGGCTATGCGCCAGACCTGAATCCGGATGAGTTGGTGTGGAGCCACGCGAAGCGTACGGGCGTAGCCAGAAGGCCGCTGAAGAAAGGCGAAAAATTGCAGGAGCGTGTGCATGAGCAGTTGCAGAAAATCGGCAACAATCCCAAGCTGGTGCGTTCGTTTTTTAAACATCCTTCTGTAGCCTATATTTCTGACTTATGAGTAA
>CXWL01006256.1_pt1 | contig 10515 bp, 7 predicted proteins | sample 590931 | NCBI WGS metagenome assembly CXWL01 (sample SAMEA3498368, study PRJEB10139) | groundwater metagenome | biome: water well; material: biofilm material | place: Germany | collected 2015-04-27
AAGCGTCTGAAGGCAGGATGGTCTGTCTGGTCTATAGAGCCTGCGGGACGAGCGGGACTAGCGCGAATGGCGAGAGGGGAGGGGAAAGCCGGTCTGGTTTGTTTCGTTTTTCTGGTTGTGGTTTCCATCCGGCCAACCAGCCAGGCTCATCCCATGCCGCGCCTCTCGCCTTTCCCGCACGTCCCGCACGCCCCTCATCCAACTAGATCAACCAGAAGAACCAGATAGACCAGATGAACCAGATACGCTCGGCCCCTTCACGCCCCCTCGCACATCATCGAACCTGGTCCAATGGGCGGAGAGATCGTCGGTGATGGCGGGCGGCGAGAAACGATTCCCGACCCCTTTGTTTCATGTGGACAGCAGTGCTCCCCACCTCTTTTATTTCCCCCCTTCGATTCGCAGGCCGCGGCCGTAGGGATTGGTGGGACTGCTGGGGCTGTAGGGATTGCCGGCACCGAAGGAGTTGTTGATCGAGTCCGGTGAATACGGAGAGCCGTAGCGACCGTAAGGGTTACTCGTCGAGTCGGGGTCATAGGGATTCGTGCTCAGCTTGCCGCGATAGTTCCCCTGCTGGTCATACAGCCGAGGCGCATCGGTGGCGAACGGATTCGTCGCTGATTGATTGCTGAAGGGACTGCCGTAGGGGCTGAAGGGATTGTTCAGGCCGTCCGGCTTGAAGGGGCTTCCGGCTCCATAGGAATTGGACGTGGAATTATGATTGTACGGATTCGCGCTCAGCTCGCCGAGATCTTCCGCGTGGACGGAGTGAGGCAGTGGCAGGAGTAGGAGCAGAAGGAGGAGAACAACCCACATGGCAAGCCTCCGAAAAGCGGAACAACCAGTGGACTCAGCCTACTCCTCGCCTGAAGAGAGAGCAAACGGGTCACAATTGGTTCCTGACACCATTATCTTCTCCCAATTTCCAGATTTAGGGGGCCTTCGCCATTTCAGGCTCTGCGGCGCTTGCTATGCCTGATCTTGCCCAGGAAGCTCGTAGTTCCAACGGAATAGTACAGCCTCACGGGCATTTCTGATTATCTGAACGGCTTTCCTCTCGTAGTCGACTTTACTCTCTTTACCCCGCGCAGTATCGTCGGCCCGAAGCTGTCTGGCAAGCAACAAGACTTGTGATGCCAAGATATGCTCCAGCAATGTCTTGGTGTCGAGCTTGGGTGGTTCTGTTTTCCTCATTTTCTCCTCGCCACGAAATGGACTTATCAGAAGGCATCAAATTTCCAACCTAAATAAACATTCGTCGGCCTTGCTAACTGGGTGATGAAATGACTTCTCGTCTTGAAGATTCATTTTTCCATTTTTGAGGCACCACCTAGGTCATTCGCAATCAGCCGGAACTATTCAAGGGCCGCTTCTAAATCGTCGACGATTTCTTGGGCGATGATATTGGATGCGATTTACGGGGAATGGCTCCTGACACCTTTTTCACCTCACTTCAAGCCTGCGCCTGAAATCCTCCGCTCGCACTCTGCTGCCAGACGTGTTGATAAACCTGCTTGGCCATTACTTGCTTCTCAGCATCGGTGAATGGTGGCGTCGGCAAAGTCGTAAAGAGGCTATCGAGTATTAGCACTTCGATCTCGGCCTGAGTTTGTTCCCTTTCAGTCCACCGTTCCCGTTGGGCAATTAGCCTCCGTAACGAATCAAGCAACCCCTGACTCGCGAGCTTCACCTTCTCCCGGTCGGACTTACTAAGATTCTCTTTCTGCAACAAACAAAATACCGCGTACTCATCTTCGCTCAAGCCTTCAGAGGCCGCGCGATGGTCTTCGGCATCAAGCCCGCTCATAAAGTCCACCAACCGCGCGAAAGTTTCTTCTATCGTCACTCGGTCTTTGTCCCGATTATAGTCGGCGATGATTTCGGAATACTTTTTGTAGTAGTCCATCCGCAGTGGATTGCGCGCGAGCATCTGAGCTAGCTTCTTCTCCACCAACTGCCGAATGTCTTCCAGCGCCGACGCCTTCCGCTTTACCTTCTTGGCAAACTCGTCTCGCAACTTCTCCAGGTCAATCGTGCTCATATCGAATCGGTTCGAAGCAATCTGGTCATCACCAGGTTCGGCGGCGCGGATGGCTTCGTTAACGATGCGATGGAGTTCCTTGAGCAACTCCGTCACGTCCGCCAAATCGCGTCGTTCCTCCAACTTCTTGTAAATCGCCTCGATGTTGTCATGCCGTACCGCGTACGCGAATGCCGCGGGTTCCATGATAAGTGCCTTGAAACGGATGAATACCTGCCGCGCTAGAATCTCAAACCGCCGCCGGCCTTCATCGCGTGAGCTAACAACTGCCTCCGCCCCATCTGCAATGGCAGCAATGCGCGTAAACCCTTTCGCGCCGTTCAACCGGTCCGGCTCAAATCCCAGCCCGCGCAAATGCTTCTCCGTTTCCTCGATTGCTGAGAGTAGAGCCCTCACACGCTCTTCGATGGGCGCAACGATCTCTTCTTCGCCCCCGCCTTCGTCGCCCAGAGCGTATTGTGCGAGCGCCGCGCGCAGGCTCTTCAGCATCCCGTTATAGTCAACGATGAGGCCAAAATCTTTGCCGGGATACACACGATTCGCGCGGGCGATGGCCTGCATGAGTGTATGTGCCTTCATCGGCTTGTCCACGTAGAGAGTCGAGAGACATTCCACATCAAACCCCGTCAGCCACATCGCACAGACGATGGCCACGCGGAACGGATGCTCCGGGTCCTTGAACGCGGACTCCACATCCACCCGCTTGCCGTCTGCCGTCTCAAAACCCTGTTTTATCAACGCCCGGTGCGGAATGATGTTGACGCCCCACTTCCTGAAGTCAGCGACTTCATTCTGGCTTTCGCTGACGATCATTTGAACAAGTGTTTGCTCCATCCACTTCACCTGACCCTGCAACCATGCCAACTCTTTCTCCGCTGCAACTCGTTGCCCTTCTTCAACCAGCACCGCAAGCTCCGCTTCCTTCCGAGGAATCACAACCCGCACTCTGGCGAGCTTGAGCTTCCACAATCGCTTGATCCGCTTGAGCATCCGCCCACAGGTAATCTTGTCTATGCAGACCAGCATGGATTTGCCGGACTCCCAACGCGTCGCGCAATGCTCAACGAAATCAAACGCCAGCTTGTTCAAACGATCGCCTGAGGTGATGACTTCGTAATCCTTCCCCAGCAGCTTCTCCAGCAATGCCTCTTTGTCCGGATCGAGTTCTGCCTTGGCAATGGCGGTAGCGATGCGGTCGTTGAGGTCGAGCCGGGCAATGCCAAGCTTCTCGCCCCGATTTTCGTAGACCAGTTTCACCGTCGCGCCGTCCTCTTCGGAACGTTTGAAATCATATTTCGACACATAGGTGCCGAAGATGCGCTTGGTGAGGTTATCGTGCTTGAACAACGGGGTGCCGGTGAAGCCAATGAACGCCGCGTTTGGTAACGCCAGCCGCATATTGCGCGCGAGCTTGCCTGCCTGAGTGCGGTGAGCCTCGTCGGAAATGACGATGATGTCGTCGCGATCGCTGTAGGGCTCGTGCGGATTCACGTCCTGATTGAATTTGTGAATCAGGCTGAAGATGTAGCGGTGGTTCTGCTGAAGTAAATGCTTCAATTCCTCGCCCGTGGCTGCACGCGGCGTTTTGTCGTCTCCCACACCGCAGCCGACGAATGTCCTGTAAATCTGGCTATCCAGATCGTTCCGGTCAGTCATGAGCAGGAAGGTGAATTTGGCCGAAACCTGCCGCCGCACTTTCTCGGTGAAGAACGCCATTGAATACGACTTACCGCCGCCTTGGGTATGCCAAAAGACACCGAGCTTGCCGAGGTCTGGGTGCGCCGACTCGACGATGTCCAGCAAGCGCATGGACTTCTGTTCCTCCACCGCATCTATCGTAACCTGCGTATCGAGACTCAGCTCTTCCCCGGATGTTTCTGCTGCAAGAAGCCCCGGTATCTCCACCACGCGGTAGGTAAGCCGACTCTCCGGCGGAAACTGCTTTCGCAACTCCTCCTGCCGCCGCACCGACGCAACCGCATTGTTCACGCCCAGCACCTGATGATTCTTGGCAATGATCTTGCGCGTTGCACCGGCTCTACTGGAGTCGAACAGGATATAATTCTCCACGAGGTCCAACAGCCGGTCGTGCGCAAGCATCCCGTTGAGCAATCTTTCAGCTTCCACACTACCTTTCCAGTCGTCTTCATCCAATCGTTTCCACTCGGCGAAATGTTCCCACCCGGTGGTGATTGAACCGTAGCGGGCACGATGGCCGTTGCTTACGATGAGAAAGGCGTTGTGATGGAAGGCGTGGGCGATGACATTCTCGTCCAGGTAATCGCGCAGATTACCGTCGAACCCAGCGCGGATGTTCTTATAGACCGCCTTCAACTCGATGAATACCAACGGCAGGCCGTTGACGAAGCACACCAGGTCGGCCCGGCGATTGTAGCCCGGCGTACGCAGACCGGTCAGTTTCAACTCGCGCACAGCGACGAATCGGTTGTTTGGCTTGCCGTCCAGACCTATACCGTTCTGGAAATCAATGACCCGTGCCCGCATTTCGCGCCGCTGACCCTGTGCGTCCTTGAAACTGACAGGCACGCCATCGCGAATGAACTTGTAAAACTCCTGATTGTGCTGGAGTAGCGAGTGCGTAAAGTCATGACGCGTCATCTTTTGCACGGCCTCGGCGATGGCCGCCGGTGGCAACTGTGGGTTCAGCCGCTCAAGCGCCATTCTCAGGTCGCGCGTTAGCACCACCTCACGCGTATCCGCGCGACCTAGCGTGCCATCCGGCCCGAAGGTTTCTTCGTTCCACGCATAGACGTTTTCCCAGCCAAGATGCCTTTCCAAATGCTCGGCGAACGTCTTCTGGATGAGCCGGTCTTCACTGTTGATATCGGTATACGCCATGGGTCAGAAGAGGTCAGGCTGGTGTTCGTGCGGAATTGGGAAGACACCGATGATGACCCATGGATTGGGAGCATGAAAGTGAAACGCCTGCGTGGTGCCGAGAAAGAAATGCAGGTCCTTCCGGGTGAACTCATCGAAGTATTTCTGACGCACCTTGGCCAATGCGGCCTTCTCGTCGCCGTTACAAATTTTCAGGCAGTTCCAATACAGAGCACCCGCTTCCCAGTCGAGGACCTGCATTTCGCTCGCCTTCCCCTCCTCGTCCTCAAATCGGTAGGAGAAGCTGTATGGAAGCTTGGGAATGACCTGGAAGGTTTTCCGCCACGCTTCCTCTTCGAACATTTCACCCTGATTGGCCCGGTCCCGCATTTCGGCCAGCTTGCTGGCGTCCCATTCCCGATCTTCCTGTTCGCAGATGAAATCACTCACGTGGGTAGGCTTGAATACCGCGAGGGACAGCTTATTCGCTTTTGCCCCTTCGATCAGCGTTTGCAGGCGGGTATGGACCTTGGCTTTACCGAGCAGCAGGTGCCGCCGCTCGCGCCAATTGGACGCTGTATCCATGTGCGCGACGGGGAGTAATTGTGTCGTATCGGCAGAGTGATGCGACTCGGGGCGCGGGTCTTTGCGACTGCGGACGAGATCGCATTCCAGCCAATCAAACTTCCGATATTGCTCGGCTTCGTCTAGCCGACGGAATGGCACCGGGTAAATTCGCACCCACGAACCATCCTCGCGCACACCCGCCGTGCAGACCGTTTCCCCGTATTTGCGCGATAGCGTCGGGTAGGTTTTGACCGTGATGAGAATACGCTCCTTGGTCATCCGTCTCTCATTCCTATAAATGCACCACCGTCTGTTGCATCATCCCTTCAAGCGCCTCGGCCACGCAATGGCGGTGGCACTGGTTTGGCCGTTTTTCAAAGCATGTCAGGGCTACTCGCTCGCCTGCTTCGGTCCAAGCTCTGATTTTTTCCAGCGCTTTGGATTGCTTCGGCAGGTTCTCGCGCTCATAGACTGCGAACAGCGCATCGTAATCTTCCTGCGTGTGCAGTTCTCGACGCTCCTCGGACGCGATGCCCAGCTCAGGTAGATGCTCGTAGCGGATGTCCACCCCTTCACACGCGTTGCGCAGTGTGCCTTTGGAGAAACCGTATTTTCGACTCAACGGATTCCGCCTCACATCACACAGTACAGTCACTCCGTCCTGAATCAGCCTATTCAAATAGTTTTCCAGCGTGCGGCCCTCGTAGCCGATAGTGCAAAGACCGGGAACCCTGGCGGCAGGCCGCGCGGCGTTGATCGCCATCAGGGCCGGTTCATCTCCCGCCAAAACCCGCTCAGCCATCTCGCTCCGGATGGCAAAGTAGGGATACCGCCGATACGCCTCAGCCACCAACACATCACCCCGCAACGAAGCATGGCGCTGGGCAAACTGGCTAATCCGCAGTTTCTCCAAGGGGACAATGCTCGCCACTCTCTTGCCGGCGGCAGTCAATTTCCAGGCTAACTCTTCGTTGGCCAAGAGACCCTGTTCAATCAAGCGCCGTTTGTCCGCGTATGACGTGAAGGAAAAGCCACCATACTTATAGGGCACGAACTCGTAAGTGGGCACTCCCTCAGCCTCACGGCAGTACAGGAACAGCAGCTTCTGAAAATCTAGATTGCCAACCTCGCCCCCGAGAGCGTCCACGAGTGTAAGTAGGCGTTTTTGACGATCGAACAACATGGCTCAGATTATCCGGTCTACGTTCATACCGCAATCTCCCCGCTCATTAGGCGCGGCAGCAGCAGGTCGCGGGCGGCGCGGAGCATTGCGTTTTGTGAGCGCAGGACTTGTACTTGATTGAACACCGCTTTCGCGAAGCGCGTAAATTCGCGAACCAGTGCTTCTGCTGGCAGCGGCACCTCCTTTTCTTTTAGGAATTTGAAGTGCCGGGCATAGAAGTAGTTTGAGAGATCAACCTCCCTCAGCGCAAAGTACAAGAACTCGGTACTGATCTTTCTGGTGTTCGGGTAGATAAGCTGTGTGCCATCCGCACCGCGTGCGAACTCGAAGTTAACGAACTTTAGTGCCCGCGTATGGTCGCCGAACACGATCAGCGGCAACGGCGCGGAGTAGGCGGCCTCCTCATTGTCGGTGTAGCCCCCGATGAAGTCGGCGGATTGATCAATACACGGGATAGGTCCCACAGTAAGGTAGGCTTCTTTAGGCACCCTCGGTTTGGCTTCAATCTTTGCGAGTAGGCTGCCAAGCTTGGCGCGGCTCCACCCTTCCGGTACGAGGTTGGTGATGCGGGTGTGTTCATGGCCTGGGAAACGGAGGCGGACGAACCACTCGCGGTAGAGCTCCCTCGCTGCCTGCTCCAACAGCGCCATCCGCCGCCAGTTGTTCTCGATCGAGTCGTCATAGGCGGAGAGGAGGCTAACAATGCGCTGCTGCTCCGAGAGCGGAGGCAGCGGGACTCGCAATGTCACCAGATTTGTGATGTTCAAGTTCTGCTGGACGGCACCGCGAGCTACTGAGAGGATGTTTCTTCTGCCCGTGGGAGAGTTGAAGTAGAGGCGATAGAAATACGGTTCCGCGTGTTCGTTCATCCTGAAGCGGATTAAGAACGCGCCTGGTAGAACCGGGAGAGCGAAGCCTTCAAATACGGCCGCGATTCCGCACGTTCCTGAGCGCGTGACCACAAGATCTCCAGCCGTAAGCAGATGATTGGCGAACTGGTCCTCATTCAGTTGCGCACGGGGCATCGTCTCGTAGGATATGTGGCCATCGTCATCGAGGTCGGTCGTGCGTAGCGTGGCAACATTCCCATCATCTGCGTATGCAGCCCCAGGAAACCTTGGGCCGAATGCGCTATGAGCTACGAGTTCCCCAAAAGCGACTTCACCCCACGGTTTTGATCGGGACGCTGTCATGCACCCAACTCCTCGAAATTTTCCTGAATCTTCGCCGCCAGCTCGCCCGCCTCCTTGTTGAGGTCGGCCAGTTCGGTATGGATGTCCCGTAACGTCTGTTCGAAGTCGAAATCCTCATCCTCCTCTTGCGGCGCGACACCGACATAGCGGCCGGGGGTGAGGCTCCAGTCGGCGGCCTCAATCTCCTTGCGGTCCACGAGTCTCACCAGCCCCGGCACGGCTTCGAGCTCGGCCTTGGGAAAGCGGTCTTGCAGCCATGCCACTTGCCGGTGGAAATAGGCGGCGTGCTTCAACTGTTCGACGGCAGCCTTGCGCTCCTCATCAAGCTGCTTTACCAACTTGCCTGCTGCACGGCGGTCGTAGGCCTCAGCGATGACCTCGTCAACTGACAATTCCGCGCCCAGGTCGGCGATGCGCGCGGCAAACTTATACAGCAGATCCACCTGCTTGATCAGGCCACGGATCGCCTCGGCAATCGGGTCATATGCCTTGCGGGCGCTGTGCTGCGCGGCGTTCTTCTCGGGCAAGGACTTGGCGAATTTCTTGACGAAGTCGCCGATAGTAGCGAGCAGTTTGTTCCTATCGGCCTCGTAGGGCGACACCTCCTTACGCAGTTCGGTCACAGCCTCGGCGAACGCCTGTTGCTTCCCACTGTCGAGCTTCTCGTGCTTTGCCACCGCATCGGCGAGACGGTCAAAGCGTCCGCGCAGATCCGCAAGCCTTGTGTCGAAGGCCGCCAGTGCTGCTGGGATCGCCTCGCTCTCCCTACAGACACGTCCGAGGTAGTCGCGCACGAGTGCAACAAAACGGTCCTTCTGCCCCCGGTAGAGCCAGACAAGGGCCGTGAGGTTCTGCATCTGCTCGGGAGAAAAGTCGTAGATCTTGCGCGTGACCTTGCGATACACGTTGCGCGCATCAAGCATCAGCACCTTGTCTTTGCGCTCAGGTGGCTTCGCGCGGTCGAAGTGCCACAGTTCGCAGGGAACGGTACGGGTATAGAAGAAGTTGGAACGGATGGAGATCATGACATCCACATCGCCCGTCTCGACGATCTTCTTTCGAACTTCCTTCTCGCCATGCCCGGCGCTGCTGGCCTGCGATGACATGACGAACCCGGCGCGTCCGGTCTTGTTCAGGTAGCTCCAGAAGTAGGAAATCCAGAGGTAATTGCCGTTGGAGACTTTCTTGTCCTTGTTCACACCCGGCAGACCGAAAGGCAGGCGGCGGTCGGTTTTCACCTTCTCGGCATCCACCTTGTCCACGTTGAACGGCGGATTGGCCATGAGGAAGTCGCAATTCCCCCATAACGGCTTTCCCTCTGGCAGTCTGTGCGGGTCGTCATAGAAGGTATTGGCCTCGACGATGTTGCCCTCCAGCGCGTGAACGGCGAGGTTCATTTTGGCGAGGCGTAGATTGCTGGTCTTGTATTCCTGCCCATAGAACGTCACGCGATGGGCCGCGCTCTCGCCGCGCCGCTCGATGAAGTGGCTGGACTGGACGAACATGCCACCTGAACCGCACGCAGGATCGAACACCGTGCCGTGATCCGGTTCGATGACGTTGACGATGGTCTGCACAAGTGACGGCGGGGTGAAGAATTCGCCATTGTCCTGCGCGCCCTGCATGGCGAACTTCATCAGGAAGTATTCGTTGATGCGCCCGAAGATGTCGCCGCTGGCGTTACGGAGCGTCTCGCTATCGAAGACGCGGAGAAGGTCTTCAAGGAGGGGATTCTCGAACTTGGTGTAGTCCTTAGGGAGCTGGCCCTGGAGCGGCTCGAAGTCACGCTCAATGGCGTTCATGGCCTCCACGAGTGCGGCTCCGAGGTCCGATCCATTAGGGAGCTTGAGTAATTCGTCGTAGCGAGCTTCCTTCGGCAGCAGGAGTGCGCGGCGTTTTTTGAAGTCGGCGGCGGTAAGCGGGCGCTTGGGAATCTTGCCAGCGGCCTGTTCGGCCTGAATCTCCCGCAGGGCTTCTGCGTAGCGATTCGTCGCGTGACGCAGAAAGATGACGCCCAACACCGGCATGCAGTATTCGCCAGCAGTCAGCTTTGAGTTGGCGCGGAGATTATCAGCAGCATCCCAGAGGTCGGCTTCGAGTTTTTCAATGTCTTTGAAGCTACTGTTACTCATGTTAGGTCGAGGAAACTCTTGAAGTATAGGCAAAGCCGAGGCGCAGAATACCTGTATTCTCCCGATAAATCACGCCCCCCAAAGGGATGCCTCATCGGAAGTGCTGAGGGCTGGGGGCGAGGTCCTGAGTCCTGAGTCCTGAGTCCTGAGTCCTGAGTCCTGGGTGCTGAGTCCTGAGCAAAGAGGGCGGGACGAGGACTGGTTCATCTGGTCTATAGAGCCTGCGAGACACGCGGGACGAGCGGGAAAGGCGAGACACATGGGACAGGGCTGAATCAGGTGAGTTTGTACTGGCCTGATTTCTGGGTGCCGCTTCGCTGAACCAGCCCTGCTTCCAGGAGCGGATTCAACAGATCCATGGCCCCCTGTTTGGAGACCCGCAGGCTCTCGCGAATTTCTTTGGGCGTCATCGACCGGCGGTCCTTGAGCAGCNNTGCCGCATAATAGGCGGGGCGATCCTCCCCGTACACTTCGTCGACCGAAAAGATATGGTGCGTGTCGAATCCCCGGCGATAGAGCTCCCATAGTGCGAGGGCTCGCCCTGTCCGTCCATTGCCGTCA
>CXWL01012443.1_pt1 | contig 10515 bp, 13 predicted proteins | sample 590931 | NCBI WGS metagenome assembly CXWL01 (sample SAMEA3498368, study PRJEB10139) | groundwater metagenome | biome: water well; material: biofilm material | place: Germany | collected 2015-04-27
CCAGCCTACACTTGGCGCATATGTGGGCGGACCATTGGCGTTGATGATGGGTTGGTGACGTCAAGCGGCCGGAGCCAAGCGTCGTTCCTGTTTTGGGGAGAACAAGATTGCGAGAAAGAAGATGGACGTGGCCAGCAATACAATGGCCGGACCGGATGGAATATCCCANNGCCGTGGATGCGGGAATCAGAATCATGGCAAATACCAGGATGGCGCCGACAGTTTTGAGCGAGATCACCACCGTGAGCGCGACGAGTGTGAGAAGGAGGAAAAAGATCTTACGGGCCGGCACGCCCGAGGCTTCAGCCATTTCCTGATCGAAGGCGATGAAGTACAGCTCTTTCGAAAAGAGTAGGATCAGGCCCAGCACCAGTATGCTGAGCCCCCCGATAGTCCGCAGTTCTCCACTTGTGACGGATAACACGCTGCCAAATAGATAGCCATAGACCTCTGCGTTGTAGGTTTTCATGAGGCCGATAAAGAGAATCGCCAGCGCCATAGTGGTGGTATAGAGAATTCCGATCGACACATCCAGCTTCATCCGGCCCTTTTCTTCTACCCAGCCTGTAATCCACACTGTGGCCAAGCCGAAAATAATCGCGAGGAGCAGCGGCGGCCAACCCATCAAATAACCGAGCGCGACTCCCGCAAACGCGGCATGGGCGGTTCCCGCCCCGACAAAGGCGAGCCCGCGCAATACCACAAACACGCCGATGACAGAACAGAGCCCTCCCACCATCGCCGCCGCGAGGAGGGAACGTTGCATGAAATCGTAGGTAAACAGTTCAAGCATAGAAAACAGGCGATTCAATGATGGTGATGATAGTCCTCAACGATCACGAGGTCTTTTCCGGTGATGACCAGTTCCTTCCCATAGACTTGACGAAGGATATCGGGTTTGAGCACATCGGCCGGAGGTCCTGCGGCAAACAGGCGGGTCTTAAGCAGCACGAGCCGGTCAACATGTGGCCGGATCATATTGATATCGTGGGTGATCAAGAGCACGGTCAACCCTAGTTCCTTATGCAGATGTGCAACTAATTCGATGACATTGTGCTGTGTAGTGATATCGAGGCCGGTGGTTGGCTCATCAAGTAGGAGGACTTTCGGTTGCTGAGCCAGGGCACGCGCAATGAATACCCGTTGTTGCTGGCCGCCGGACAGATGGCCGAGTGCCGTATCTCGATGCGCGTCCATGGCCACGTGGGCGAGGGCATCAAGAGCAATGGCCTGGTCCTTCTTTGTCGTTCGTTTGAAGAGGCCCAAGGTGCCGTAGCGGCCCATCATGACGGTTTCAAGGACGGTGACCGGGAAGTTCCGATCCACGACGCCCTTCTGCGGAAGGTAGCCGATCTGGGCACGGTGGTGGCAGCGCAGCTCGCCGCAGGCGCAATCAAAGATACGCAAATGTCCCGATAGGGGCGCCATCAGGCCCAAGACTGCACGGCAAAGCGTGGTTTTGCCTGAGCCGTTGGGACCGATGATTCCGACAAATTCTCCCATGCCGATAGAGAGCGAAATATCTTGAAGTGCAATGACTCCAGGAAAGCCAAAGGTCGCGTGGTCAAATTGAATGATCGGGTTGGTTGATTCGGACACGGAAAACCAGGCTCCTTCCGGCGCTGAGCCGCACCTAGGACGATCGTTATGTCGCCTCCAGCGCGTTGGCCAATTGGAGCACATTATAACGAAGCATGTCGAGATAGGTCTCGGTACCGGGGAGTCCGCCTGGTAGCGTTGTGAGGACAACCACGCGGGCTTTGGCTTCTTTTGCCAAGAGTTCAGGGATCCGTTGGCTCAACTGGATCTCGGAGACGATGACCTTGATATGGTCCTTCTTGATTTTTGCGACGAGCGACTGAATCTGAAGGGCCGATGGTTCTGTGCCCGACTGTGCCTGGATCGTGGCCACAATGTCGAACCCAAAGCGTCTGGCCAGATAGGGCCAGGCTGGATGGTGGGCGATAAAGCGTCGATCGGTCAGCTGTTTGACGCGTTCAGACAGCTCTTTCCGGAGTCGATCCAACTGTCGGAGATACGAGGCTTGGTTGTCGCGAAACTCATTGGCATGCGCCGGGTCCAGCTTGATGAGCGTCTCTGTAATGTGCCGGAGCATCGTGGCGACACTCTCTGGATCCATCCACACGTGGGGATTGCCGCCGTTGGCATGCTCATGATCGCCTGGTTGGACAGCCTCCAGATCGGAATGATCACGGATCAATCCGATGCCATCGGAGGTCGTGATGACCACCAGCGAAGGGCTTCCGGCGTTCTTCACCAGGGCCGAAACCCAGATCTCCAGCCCGATGCCGACTTCAAAAAGGACCCGGGCCTTTCTGACTGCGATCAAATCACTGGGCTTCGGTGCATAGGTGTGTTCATTCTCATAGCCGCTCAGGAGGGACGTGACATGTACGTACTGGCCGCCTACTTGTTGGGTTAAGTCCTTGAGGACCGGGATTGTGACGACGACGTTTAAGGGGGGCAGGGAAGTCGCCAGAGCCTGCGCCGGCGAGAAAATCGCGAGGCAGAACACGGCTACGAAAACCATTCTGAGAGCCGTTCGACATAGTGCAAACATGGGCGGGGACGGTAGCATCGGGGTACTGTGATGTCAACGAGTTGATCTGACGCTCATATCGAGGGGGAGAAGTGGCTCACTGGCTTGACCGCATGACCGACTTCCATTAGCGTAGCGGCGGCATCTGTGCGAGGCCTATCGAGGAAAGGGAAGCAGGATTATGAAAGTGGTAGGACTGATGTCTGGCACATCCGGCGATGGAGTTGATGCCGCACTGGTCGATATTACGAGATCACGGAAAGGGCTGGACATCCAAACCATCGCCTTCCATGCATTGCCGTACCCGCGCTCGTTACAACAGCGGATTTTAACCGCCTCGGCCTCGGGCTCTGTTGCAGAAATTTGCCACTTGAATGCGTTGCTCGGTGAATGGTTTGCCAATGCGGCTCTCGGTGTGATTCGGACCGCCGGACTTCGCCCGAAGGATATCGATTTAATCGGCTCGCATGGCCAGACGGTTCACCACTTGCCGCATGGGATCAAAGACGCTGGGGTTGGCGCCATTCGTTCAACATTGCAGATCGCCGAGCCTGCCGTGATTGCTGAGCGAACGGGTATTACGACAGTGGCCAACTTTCGTCCGCGCGACATCGCCGCCGGCGGGCAAGGAGCTCCGCTGACTCCCGGCGTGCATGCGCTCGTGTTCCGTCATCCCCGGCGTGCACGATTGGTGGTCAATCTTGGTGGAATCAGCAACGTCACGTATTTACCGCGTGGGAAGGGGGTGGACGGTGTCATTGCATTTGATACCGGTCCCGCCAATATGGTCTTGGATGGCCTCATGTACCGGACGACGGACGGGCGTGTCTCGATGGATCGTGACGGTCGTCTTGCCTCACGTGGGAGGCCGGATGGCCGTTTGTTGACGAAATTATTGGCGCATCCCTATTTATCGAAACACCCTCCGAAGTCGACTGGACGAGAAATATTTGGCGCACCGATGGTGGAGGAACTTCTGGCCATCCAGGAGGCGCGACAACTTTCGATCGAAACCCTGCTGGCCACGTGCAGTCGGTGGACGGCTGAGTCTGTAGGCACCGCTAGGCGATGGATTCAGGGAGGAATCGACGAAGTGATTGTCGGTGGCGGCGGGGTACGGAACCGCGCCATTATGGCGCATCTTGCTGACGTGTTTTCACCGGCGCCTGTCACCACGTTCGACGCGATCGGATGGGATAGTAAGGCGTTCGAGGCAGTCGCGTTTGCCATTCTGGCGTATCAAACGGTGATGGATCAATGTGGCAATGTTCCCGCCGTCACCGGTGCGAGTCATCCGGCATTGCTGGGTTGCATTGTTCCCGGTAGACCGGGGTGGATGCGCCGACTGAAGCTCTCGTCTTGAAGGGCCGCACGTAGCTCATGGAAGTCATTCTTATTGGTTCTCTTACGATAGTTGTACTGTTATTGCTGCTGTGGAAACGGAACCCTTCGTCAGACAAGGGGAAAGGTCAGAGGCCAGTCTTCCCAGTAGGGACGAAGGTAATGCCCGCTCCGTTGCTTACGGAGCAAGAAGTGCTGCTCTATAACCTCATTCGGTTGGCTGTCCAGGATCACTATCTCGTTTTTTCGCAAGTCCCGCTCTGGGCATTTGTTCGAATTGAGGCGGTTGGAAAAGTTCGGGCGCAGGCCTTTCGACAGATTGCACTGAAGCGCGTGGCGTTTGTCCTCGTACACCCGGGGACAAGGCAGGTTGACCAGGTTGTGCAAGTGGAAGATATCGCTTCACGGGGTGATCAGGAAAGCCGCCAGCGGGTGATCGAGTCGGTTCTTGATGCTGCCGGGATTAAGCTTGTCACTCTGCGTGTGCAGAAGTCCTATACTGTTCCAGCGCTCGCATCCCTACTCGGATGCGAGCCGGACGATTTGTAGTGGTTGGGCGGGGCTTTGGCTGTGTTACTCAAGCGTATGTGAAACCGGTTCAGACCTGGCGTTGGTGGTGTCGATGGCTTTCCTGGCGAGCTCCGCTTCTGAACTGTCGGGATACTGGTCGACCACGCGTTCAAACATCATGCGGGCTTTATCCTGATCGCCGAGTTTCGTATAGGCTTGTCCGATCTTCAGGGTCGAAGCTGCCAGTTTTGGACTGAGCGGATAGTACGAAACGACATTGTAAAACGAGGCGAGTGAATCCTTATAGCGCCCCAATCGATACTGGCATTCTCCGATCCAATATTGGGCGTTTGCCGCGAGGGCGGAGTGTCCATGGACTTCGATAAAGAAACGAAATCCTGCGAGCGCAGCTTCATAATCCCGGTGCTTGAACTCTTCCATCACCCGATCATATAAGCGGCGGGAGCTGTCTTGCATTTGGCCTTGAGCCGCCAGCGGGATATTGGGCGAAAAGAGCAGGGCGCTCACTGTGACGAGGATTCCGATTCGAATTCGCTTTTTCATGGTTTTCCTCCAACAAGCCGCCCCCTCGGGTCTTCAGGGGAGGGTAACGCAATCGGTATGCCACGGGGGTGATAGCGTGGAGCGCACAAAATGGTGAAAAACAGAGGTTTTCAGGCTGCTTATGGTAACCGATTGCGGCAAATTTCATCCGAAGGTACATAAAGACGACAGAATTGTACGAGTCTATCTTTGCCTGGTGTGACTTTTATGCCGCGCTTTCGCTGGTAGGAAAGGGGTAGGGGCATGTTGTATGGATGAACCGCTTCCTTCTAATCCATCCGGCGGCAGGACGCTGATTGTCGACGCAACAGATCCGCGTTGCTATCCCCTCCCAAGTGACGCGCTTCGTGATGCGGCGGAACATGATCAGATTTATATTAGACCAGGTACTTATGAAGATAAGATCTTCATCTCGGACCGTCCTGTGCGGTTGATTGGTGCCGGGCGCGACCAGGTGCAGATCTTTTCTCGTCGTGGTGGCCCCTTATACTTACAACAGGTTCCTGGCGGGAGAATTTCAGGAATTGCATTTCGTTATGTGGGGAGCGATCAACATTCGGCCATCAACGTTCTGAATAGCACCTGCGTGATTTCCGACTGTCGCGCAATGGAAGGGATTCTGTCCGGTGTGGTGCTGTACGGCCAGGAATGTCGGGTGACTTTCTCAGGCAATGAAGTCTGTCGCAATCGAGAGTCGGGGATTTTTGTGTTCGCTGGAGCTCAACCTCGGCTAGCGGACAATCGGTGCTTCGACAATCATCATTTCGGTATTGCTGTCCGCGATGCAGGGACTTGTCCCGATATCGTCCGGAATCAATGCGACAGCAATATGCTGAGCGGCATACTGCTGTTTCACCACGGTGGCGCGCTGCTGGCGGATAATCATTGCCGGGATAATCAGCAATGGGGAGTTGTGGTGACGCCTGATGCTCACCCTAATCCGGCTCCTTCCGAATTGGCACAGGCCAATGATCTTGCGCGTAATCCCCGAGGAGCCTATGTGGTGACGGACCAGCCGCTGGAAGATATCGGTCGCTAGAAGAGTTGTCTGCTACGAGACGAGAGGAGACTGAGGCTTCGCATTGGATGTGTGAAATTGAAAGGTACTGCCACCTGTTTGCTTGGCCCGGTACATCGCGGCATCGGCATGTTTCAGGAGATCGTCGATATCGTGATCATCGGAGGGATAAATGGTAATCCCGATGCTGACGCCAATCGATGGACGATGCGGGCCCAGTTCGAAGGGTTCTCCTAACGATTCGGTAATCCGCTGAGCCACGACCGTGATGTCCTGATCTGCTGAGCAACCTTCCAGGATAATCGTAAACTCGTCTCCACCCATTCGGGCTACCGTATCCACTTCTCTGACGCAGAGTTTAAGCCGGTCTGCCACTGCTTTGAGCAGCAAATCGCCAACATCGTGGCCCATCGTATCGTTTACGGCTTTAAATCGGTCGAGGTCCAACAACATCAAGCCGAGCGGGCGTTGGAGTCGTTTGCTTCGCGCCATGGCTTGGATGAGCCGATCGCGGAATAATGTCCGATTGACCAGCCCGGTTAGCTGGTCGTATTGCGCCAGATACGTCATACGTTCTTCAGCTCGCTTCCGTTCGATGGCATAGCGAATGGAGCGGGCTAACAGCTCCGGATGGCCCTGCCCCTTGACGAGATAGTCCTGGGCGCCCTGCTGCACGGCTTGAAGGGATAACGCCTGGTCACTGACTCCGCTGAGGACGATAATCGGGATCGTGGGGCTCGTGGCTTGAACCTGTTTCAGTGTGGGCAGACCGTAGGCATCAGGCAGGGAGAGATCCAGCAAGATTGCGTCGTAGCGATTCCGTGCCAGATGGGCAAACGCTTCGCTGAGTCGTGTGACGTGGGTGATGTCGAATTGTTCGATGCTCCACTCAGCCAGGATGTCCCGGGTGAGGTGAGCATCGACATCATTGTCTTCGACCAGCAGCAGTTTGATTATTGAAGGGCTCAATCCTGATCCTTCAGTATAAGAAAACAGAGCCGAGTTATGCCGTTCCGATCAAGGCTTCTGCATCGCTGGCTCAAGTATAGCCAAAGTCTATGTCTTCACAAGGAAATGTCAGAAATGGTGGGGATGATGAAAATTGAAGACTTGGCGGTGGCTACAGGGAAGAGGGCCCGGAGAAGTAAGCGGTGTTGCTGCTTCTCCGGGATGTCCTACGTGGTGCTATGCGGAATGAAGGGCCTCGGCGCGCCGGCGGACTTCTTCGGCTTTCTGTGACTGCCCGAGATTTTCGTACAAGGAAGCAATATTTGAGTGGAGATGTGACAACAACTGGCCAAGTTGGGCTTCCTGCGCGATGACATTCGCTTCCATCGCCAATTTCTTTTCCTCGCTCCGACGGAAGCGCTCTTCCAGTCGCTGAACCAGTTGAATCCAGCCACGCACCTTGCCGGAATCGAGCTGAGGCATTGTGGGAAGAGCTTCCGCGCGCTCAAGAGCCTTTTCAGTTTGATTCATCCAATTGATGAAGACGAGAAAATCTCCGAGAGTAATGGTCAATGCGGAGGAGGTGCCTTCTTCTTCAATCACCAAGTCTTCCATACGTACTCCTTGTTCCTAATCCAACAGATTTTTGTAAAGCGAAAGGCGCAAGAACCACAGGTTTTCCTGAATGCATAAGCTGATGGTGCAGCACTCGTGTTCTGTTGTTCATGGACCTGGCCTGTACCTCTATGTGCCAGAGTCCTGGGTCCACCTCCCTTCGACTTGCCCGCATTCCCTAAATGCAGAAGTGCGAGAAGGAGCGTTGTGCCCGCACGCCCCCATATTCTGTGGAGGAAGGAGTATTACTGCGCTACAGGGAGTGTTGTCAACAGAGACTTTGCCTGAAAGAGAAGAATTCTTACTAATCGTGAGTATGGAAGGGAAATATTTATCGTGCCAGTCGTTTGAGCAGGAGATGCGGGAGAATTTCACTCGCTGTGCGCAAGGAGCGGCGAGTCTTCTAGCGGGTAAATGCCACTAGGTTTCCCTTCCGGTCCTACAGCAGCCTCACAGGCATACCCACCTTCAAATGGCCACAGGAGGGATTGGCCAAAAAGAGACCCTCGCACATGAACATAGCGAAAGGTGACTCCAAGGCGGGCACCTTCAGCATGAATCTTTTCCAGGCAGGTTTCTTCTGAGTAGGCTCGTCGTGAAAGGAGGATAGGGTCTCCCGTTTGTGTATGGAAGGTATCGTATTCACTCGCGCAGCCATTCATGAAAAGGAGAACCCCACACATGGCAATGGCTCGAAGGAGTTGTCGTCGCTGATTCATCATTCTGCCTTGTTCATTCAACCTTCTCGCCAGTGCGTCTAAAAACCTACGAATTACAAGACAACCGTAGCACAACGGGGATCATTGATCGAGCATATCATGGCCTTTTATCGGAAAATATTCGGACCATTTCATCTAAGCGACAAAGTGCGGCGCAATGACGAAAAAAAGGCTACCCGCTAGACTGCATTCCCTACATAAGTCTGGATGTATACGCGCGCCTATCTGATTGAAAGTGCAGGGCAATTGATTAACTGACCATTTTCTTCTTATGGCACAATCCATGCGGATAGACCATGTGTGAGGCGACGTGAGGCAACGGGTACATGGCAAACTGAGAACCGGAAGGAGGCGGATGATTCCCATATCTCTCGATGAGTCTAAGGGTAGACGGAGAGCCGACGTGTTCGGGAATGACGCCTGGGCTCGAGGGATCGGGCTCAAGCTCATAGCTAGCCTTTTCTTGGTGGCTGTTGCTGCGCCCACTGTTCTGGCGGATGAGGAGCTCTACGGTTACGTGAATTCAACAGGAACAGTACATGTGACCAATGTCCCGACGGATCAGCGCTTCGGGGAAATCACCCTCAAGCCTCGATACCATGCGGCAGTCTCAGATCAAGAATTAGAAGCGGCGGTGATCCGCTACGCACGGGAATATCGGCTGTCTCCCGCACTTCTACTCGCGGTCATGAAGGCTGAATCGTCGTTTGACCCTACCGTGATTTCGAAAGCAGGAGCTGTGGGATTGATGCAGCTGATTCCCGAAACGGCGATCCGTCACGGTGTGCGAAACCTGTATGATACGCGGGACAACATCGGGGGCGGTGCGAAACACCTCCGCTATCTTCTGGATCGCTTTCACGGGAATATTCGGCTGGCACTCGCGGCCTACAATGCTGGAGAGAAGAAAGTCGACCGGTATCGGCAGATTCCTCCGTTCAAAGAAACCCAGTCATATGTGAAGAAAGTTATGGGCTACTATCGGGACTATCGGTCCCAGGAGCAGGACTTTCTTGCCACTACGAGTGGTGTGGCCTATCGATAAGCATGATCATATGGATTTAGAGAATGGATAGATGAGGCAGGGGCGGGAAGCTACTACTGGCTCACACAGGCTTTTCAGCGACATACTCAATATACTTCCAGAACTCTTTGGCTTCTTCTTCGTTCAGCACCACTGGGGTGTTATTTGCGGTCCCGGCCATGTATATCTTTACAGATATGGCGTCTTGCCAGATTTGCACTTCGCAATGGGTGACGCGATCAAGGTTTAGTGCGCGGTTACCAATTCGAATAAAGTTCACGACCCAGCTCCCTTCCCGCCAGTCAGCGTAGGCTGATTCTATCGCAAATGGAGAGACCGCCAAAGGAACTTGCAAATCTCTGCATGATTGAGTGGAACTCTGCTGTAGAGCTGTTTCGAGAGGATTCAGAATTCTTGAGGTGAAGTGGCTGTCAGGGAGGGGAGTCTCGATTGGTTGCGGGGAGAGGATTTGAACCTCTGACCTTTGGGTTATGAGCCCAACGAGCTACCAGGCTGCTCCACCCCGCAGACGGAGACTAACAAAGCGTTGAACGGCAAGTCAAGCTGAGTTGCGTACCGTTGCATTCGGTGCAGGGCGATGTTAAAGCCATAGCATGCGTATTGTGTTTATGGGCACGCCGGAATTTGCCGTCCCGTCACTGGAGGCGCTGCTGAAATCTCGCGACCAAGTTGTGGGCATCGTCACTCAACCTGATCGGCCTAAAGGTCGCGGCCAAGTCCTAACTCCGCCTCCGATCAAGCTCATTGCGCAGCGAGAAGGCATCCCTTTTCTCCAGCCGGCGAAAATCAGAGTGCCCGAGTTTCTCACGGCCCTCGCAGCTTGGAGGCCTGATCTGATAGCTGTGACGGCCTATGGTCGAATCCTCCACAGCCCAATCCTCACCTTGCCACCGATGGGCTGCGTGAATGTGCATGGTTCGCTGCTGCCGAAATATCGTGGAGCGGCGCCGGTGCAATGGGCGGTGATCAACGGAGAGGCTGAGACGGGCATCACTACCATGTTGATGGATGAAGGGATGGATACGGGAGCCATGCTCCTGCTGGAGTCTCTGCCGATCTTTCCCGAAGACACCGCCGGATCGCTGGCGCCACGTCTGGCCGCACTTGGAGGAAGGTTGTTGGTCGAAACCATCGCGCGGCTCAAGGCGGGAACAATTACGCCGCAGCCTCAGAATCATGCTCTGGCCACTCTGGC